>Ga0187878_1001970_pt1 | contig 18888 bp, 16 predicted proteins | sample June2016WEW_17_1_FD_132979 | JGI IMG/M metagenome (GOLD analysis project Ga0187878, IMG submission 132979) | Peatland microbial communities from SPRUCE experiment site at the Marcell Experimental Forest, Minnesota, USA - June2016WEW_17_150 | ecosystem: Environmental > Terrestrial > Soil >...
CCGGCGAGAGTGCCGTTGCCGCGGTCATTGCCGCGGAGTTGCGATCCGCCAGGCTGGCTGTCGAGGTGGAGGAAGTCGCGCTGGGGCGCCCCAATGTGATTGGCATCCTTGAAGGGCGAAGGCCGGGAAGATCCCTGATGTTCTGCGGCCATATGGATACGGTCGGGGTCACAGGCATGGCGGCCCCTTTCCATCCGGTCATCACCGGCGGCCGGCTCTATGGCCGCGGCGCAGAAGATATGAAAGGAGGAGTGGCCGCTATGCTCGGCGCCGCTCGCGCCGTGGTTGAGAGCGGCGGCCTGGCAGCGGGTAGGTTGATCATCGCCGCGGTTGCTGATGAGGAGTATGCCAGCCTGGGAGCAGAGGCCCTGGTTGCGCGCTGGCGCGCCGATGCCGCCGTTGTCACGGAACCCACCGATCTGATCATTGCCACAGGTCACAAGGGTTTTACCTGGGTCGAGATCACTGCTGAAGGCATCGCCGCTCACGGCAGCCGCCCAAGGGAAGGCCGCGACGCGATTCTTCACATGGGGAGGGTTCTCACTCGGCTGGAAGCTCTCGATCATGAGCTCCAGTCGAGAGCACCGCATCCGGTGATGGGAACTGCCTCGCTACACGCATCACTTATCTCCGGAGGACGCGAGCTCAGCACATATCCGGACCGCTGTGTGCTTCACATGGAGAGGCGCTCGATTACAGGCGAGAGGGGAGAGACCGCGCTGAGTGAAGTGGAGACAATTCTAACGGCACTGCGGTCACAGGATGCCAAGTTTCGAGCCACTGCGAAAATTGTGTTTGACCGGCTCCCCTACGAAACCCCGGCTCACAACTTCCTCGTGCCCGCCCTCGAGAATGCCCTCGCAAAAACAGGACGCCGGGCGATCCTGGGCGGCGCGTCTTTTTGGACCGACGCAGCGGTACTCGGACATGCCGGCATTCCGGCGGTGATTTTCGGTCCCGGCGGCGAGGGTCTCCATGGTCCCGAGGAATACGTCAAGGTGGACGAAGTGATCGCCTGCCGCGATGCACTCGCGGAGCTTGCCCGTGGAATCTGCATCTGATTCCGGCACCCGACGCTGAGATCGGGCGACATCTGTTTCGCAATCGAGGTTGACCGACAGCGACTGCAGTAGGAATGCCGAGGCCGATTGGCAGCCGCTCGATCGGCGTAGTCGTTGTTTTTTAAGCTGGAGGAATTCATGAAGGACGAACGGCCGACTGTCTATCCGTACATCCCGAACTCCGTGCCGGAGGTAAAAGCACGGATGCTGAAAGATGTCGGCGCAGCAAGTGCGGAGGACTTCTACGAGAGTGTGCCCGAAAAGCTCCGGATTAAAGGACGCATGAACCTGCCGGACCCTCTGCTCTCTGAATGCACGCTAAAACGGCACGTTGAAGGCATTCTTGCCCGGAATAAAACCGCGGGTGAGCACCTGAGCTTTCTTGGCGCCGGCTGCTGGCAGCACCATGTGCCGGCGGTCTGCGACGAAGTGAACCAGCGCAGCGAGTTTTTGACAGCGTATGCGGGTGAGCCTTACGACGACCACGGCCGCTTTCAAACTCTGTTCGAGTACACGAGCATGATGGGCGAGCTACTGAACATGGACGTCGTCAATGTTCCCACCTACGACGGGTTCCAGGCAACCGCGACCGCCCTGCGCATGGCCGCGCGCATCACCGGCAGATGCGAAGTGCTCGTTGCTCGAACCCTAAGCGAAGGGAAACTTTCGAAGATCAGGGATTACCTCAAGCCTGACCTCAAAATCAGGCTTATCGATTACGACCGCCTCTCGGGCCATGTGAGCCGCAATGCTCTTCAGACCGCAATTTCTTCGGAGACCGCTGCCGTCTACTTCGAGAACCCCTCCTACCTGGGATCCATCGAGGTTGCGGGGGACGAGATCGCCAGAACGGCTCACGATCATGGCGCCATCAGCGTCGTCGGGGTCAATCCGATGTCGCTGGGGGTCCTGACACCTCCGGCCGATTATGGCGCCGACATCGTCTGCGGCGACATCCAGCCCCTCGGAATGCACATGCAGTTTGGCGGAGGCCAGGCGGGATTCATCGCAACCCGCGATGAAGAAAAGTACGTCATGGAATTTCCGTCACGGCTCTTCGGCATCACTTCGACCCGCGTGGCGGGCGAATACGGCTTCGGCGACGTCGCCTATGAGAGGACTTCATTCGCTCTCAGGGAAAAGGGAAAGGAATGGGTTGGAACCGCCGCCGCCCTCTGGGGCATCACCGCCGGCGTCTATCTTGCCCTCATGGGCCCACAAGGCATGGTTGAGATCGGGGAAGGCATCATGTCGAGATCGCGGTATGCCATGCTGGAAATGTCCAAAATAAACGGCATCCAGACTCCGTTCTTCCATTCCCCACACTTTGGGGAGTTCGTCGCTAGCTTCGACGATACGGGCAAAACGGTTGCCGACATCAACCGGGGACTTCTGGAACGCGGCATCTTCGGGGGGAAAGATCTGTCGGGCGAGTTTCCTGAGCTCGGCGAAAGCGCTCTGTACAGCGTAACTGAAGTTCACACCAAGGAAGACATAGACCGTCTGGCAACAGCGCTCAAGGAGGTGTGCGCATGAAAAACCAGGAACCGACCCAGCTGGAAACACGCTACGGCGAGCCCAAATTGAGACGGTATCATCAGGCCAAGTGGGATGAGCCGGTCATTTTCGAACTGACCTGCCCTGGAGAACGAGGAATCCTGGTACCTGAGGTGCAAGAAGGCATCAGAAACACCGCGGGGGACGTGCGGGCAGCTTTGCCTGAAAAGATGCGGCGGAAGGCGCCGCCTGCGTTGCCTGAGCTTTCCCAACTTCGAGTGCTCCGGCACTACCTGAGGCTTTCACAGGAGAACCTGGGTGTGGACCTCAACATCGACGTGGGGCAGGGCACGTGCACCATGAAGTACAGCCCCAAAATCAACGACCAGTTCGCCAGAAGTTCCAAGATGGCCGATCTTCACCCGCTCCAAGACGAGGATACCGTCCAGGGAATTCTCGAGATCATGTACAGGTTCGAGTTGATCCTCAAGGAGATCTCGGGCATGGACCAGTTCTCTTTGCAGCCTGCCGCTGGCTCCGCGGCGATATACACCAACGTTTCCATCATAAGGGCGTACCACCACGCCCGGGGCGATACCAGCCGCAACGAGATCATAACCACGATCTTCTCGCATCCGTCCAACGCCGCCTGCGCGAGAACGGCGGGGTTCAAAATCATTACCCTTCATCCGGACGAAAATGGCTACCCGGACCTGTCCTCATTGAAGGCGGTGATCTCCGACCGCACCGCTGGTCTGTTGATCACCAACCCGGAAGACACAGGCATCTTCAACCCTCGAATCGAGGAGTTTGTCAGGGCCATCCACGAAGCAGGAGGATTGTGTTCCTACGACCAGGCAAACGCGAATGGCGTCCTTGGCATTACCAGGGCACGCGCGGCCGGCTTCGACTTGTGCCACTTCAACCTTCACAAGACGTTTTCCTCACCGCATGGTTGCGGTGGCCCGGCCGTGGGCGCCACTGGCGTCTCGAGCGAATTGGCACGGTTTCTGCCGGTTCCCGTCGTCGAGTTCAACGGCCTCAAATACCATCTCAACTATGATCGGCCGGACAGCATTGGCAAGGTGGGGCCCTTCTATGGCGTCGCGCCCGTCGTCCTGCGATCCTATGCCTGGGTTATGGCGCTCGGCGCGCGCGGTTTGAGGGAGGTAGCGGAAATCGCGGTCCTCAATAACAATTACCTGCTTAAAAAGATGCTCGCGATCCCGGGAGTAAGCGCGCCCTTCGCCAAGGGAAAACGCCGCATCGAGCAGGTTCGTTACAGCTGGGAGGAGCTAACGAAAGAAACCGGCATCCACTCCGAAGAAATCGGGCTGCGCGCGGCGGACTTCGGCGTCCACTACTGGACCAGCCACCATCCCTACGTCGTCCCCGAACCTTGTACGCTCGAACCGACGGAGTCGTATTCCAAGGAAGATCTCGACGAATACGTGGCCATCCTAAGACACGTCGCGGAAGAGGCGCGGCATAACCCCGAGTTGGTCAAAACCGCTCCTCATAACGCCACGATCCACACCATCAATCACTCTCCGCTGGACGATCCGGCCCGGTGGGCGATGACGTGGCGCGCTTACCTGAAGAAGAAACGCGAAACTTAAAAAACAGGCCACGAATGACCCGAATAACACGAAGCCATTAATTTGTTATTCGTGTTCTTCGTGGCCGCTATTCAAGGCAGGACCCTATGAATGACCTATTAGGCAAGTGCGCGCTGATCACGGGCGGGGCGTCCGGCATCGGCCGTGCAACCGCTGTACTCTTCGCGCAGGAAGGGGCTTCGGTCGCGATCGCGGATCTCGATCAGATCACGGGACCCGTGGTCGCCAGGTTGATTGAGGACCAGGGAGGCCGGGTAATCTTCCTGCCGTGTGACGTGACGCGGGCCGAAGACTGTGAACGCGCAGTCAAGCAGACCGTACAGGAATTCGGCGCTCTTGATATCCTCTTTAACAACGCCGGCATCATCCGGCGGACCACTGTAGTGGAAGCAACCGAAGAAGAATGGGACCGCGTCATCGCCGTCAACCTGAAGTCGGTGTTCCTGTTTTCCAAGGTCGCCATCCCCGTTATGGCTCGCCGAAGCGGCGGAGTAATCATCAACACATCCTCCGGCTGGGGATTGGTTGGCGGGCGGAAGGCTGCTTCCTACTGTGCCTCGAAAGGGGCAGTCGTTCTTCTTACCAAAGCCATGGCACTCGACCACGCATCGCAAAACATTCGCGTCAACTGCATCTGCCCCGGGGACACTGACACACCAATGCTGCGGCACGAAGCGGACCAACTGGGCGCACCCGTCGGTACGTTTCTCGAGGAAGCCGCGCGGCGCCCGCTTGGACGCATCGGAACGCCTCTGGATATCGCCAGGGCGGCCCTCTACCTCGCCAGCGCGAACTCATCTTTTGTCACCGGCACAACCCTGGTTGTCGATGGCGGAGGCCTGGCGGGCTGACCGTTGTACGATGCTTGGGCTTATGCTACCTATTTCGCTCAGGAGCCAAAAATTGTATTGCCCCAAATGCAAAGCCGAGTATAGCCACGACATCACTCAGTGTGCCGTATGCGAGGTCTCGCTCGTCGATTCCTTAACGAGTGCCATCGAGCCGGAAGATGAGCCGGTAGAACTCTTCAAGACGCCGGACATCGCGTTGCTCATGGTCGTCAAGTCCGTGCTGGAATCCGCTGGAATCCCATTTTGGGTTCGAGGAGAAGAGGGGCTCCACCTCTTTCCGATGAGCCTTTCCGGCGGCTTTTTCAATACCACTGCCTACGGCGCCGCCGTGCTTGTTCGCCGCGAAGACCTTCCCGATGCCAGCAAGCTGTTAGCAGGAACCGCCGCGAACCAGGAAGGCGATGAGTAATAGAATCGAACACAAGAAAAGAGTCGGATTCTACTAGTCTGCCTCACCCCGGAGACCTTCCAGGCCTTCACGCACAATCAGCGGGATCAACGCAAGTGCTGCGAGTGGATCCGCCCACCACCAGCCAAGCACGGCGTTCAATACCAGGCCGGAGAGGGCCACCGCCGCGAGCCATGCGCACGTGATGGTCTCGTAGGAATCCACACGGAGCGCCTTGCTGCCTAGGCTGCCTGCGGTTTTCAGCTTGGCTCGCGCCAGCAGCGGCATAACCACAAGGGAAATTATGGTCAGTGCGATACCCACCTTGCTGGCTTCTGGTTCGCGGCCAAAGCCCAGCAAACGCCGGCCTGAGTCAAGCAACAAATACAGAGCCAATACAAGCAGAAGAGCGCCCGTTACCCGGGCCGACCACAACTCGGCCTTTTCCACTTGCTCCTGCGATCGGCCGCGCATCTCGTAGGAAAAGCGCCAGCCCACTACGGCACCGCTGGCGGTCTCAACAAAAGAATCGACGCCAAATCCAATCAATGCTACTGATCCGGCAACGATGCCCGAAGCGATGGCCACAACCCCTTCGATCACGTTCCAGATTACGGTGAAAAAGGAAAGCTGAAGACCGCGCCGAATCAGCCGCTCCCGTTGGGACATGCATTGATATTAGCATGACTCCGACGGAGACCTCCAGGAGCAGCGCTGTTTGCCCCGAATCAGTCGTCGCGAGTGCAAATCCCTGCCGGTGCCGGCGATCTTGATCGACCGAAGCGACCGGAAGCTGGTCCACCCGCCGCGGGAACCGATCAAAACTCCAGGCCCACTTTGACTTTTCATGGGTGCAGGTGTCAAACTTATGTACAATGTGGAGTTGGCAAGGTAGGAGGATGTTCAATAAGCTAGGGGTCTTTCTGAAGCCGGCGCCATTTACGCTCGGGGAGAAAGCAGATGAAACACGGTACCATCGCAATGCTGGTTCTGCTCTTGTCCGTATCGCTTTTGTCGATGGCAGGCACAGGACCGGATGCTTACAAGATCGGAAGCAAAGTCGAAAATTTCACGCTCATGGGTGTGGATGGGAAACCCTATACGCTTTACAGGTATCTCGACATACCCGGAAGCAAAGGTGTGCTGTTGATGTTCGTCTCGTGGCAATGTCCGGTCAGCAATAACTGCAATGGGCGCTATATCAAAATCGCCGAGTTCTGCAAGAAAAACGGCATTACCTTCCTGGGAATCAACCCAAACACGGTCTATTATGACGGTCCGGACGCGAAGGTTCTGGAGGAGGCCCAAAAGGCGGGGTTTAACTTCCCGGTTTTGCGGGATTTGAATGAAACCATTTGCGATCTTTTCGCCGCCGTTGCGACCCCCACGGCTATTCTGATCGACACCAACAGAACGCTGCGCTACCGGGGACGAATAGACAATGCTCATGGCAGAGTCGGGACTCCGCAACCGCCGATCACCGATCCCACGCTTATGAACGCGCTGAATCAGTTCCTGGCCGGCAAGGAACTGAGCGTCACAGATGTCCGCTCGGTTGGCTGCGCGATCAAGCGGCTTTCCGAATATTATGATCCGTCCAAGGATGTGAAGTATTGAATACCCATACCGAACGTCAAAGGCCGGAAAGCCCGCCGTGCTGCAAGGGCAACGCTCTTGGAGGTGTCCGTGGTCTTCAAGGCTTGAATCATTGGAAAGGTAAGTGATGAGCATGCGTCAAAAGTTCCTGTTGTTGGCGTTGGCTTCAATTCTCCCCTTCGCAAACGGCAGCGTGGCCCAGCCAAAACGGTCCCTGGCGGAGGTAGATGCCGCGGCTCTCAAAAGGGCGATAGCGGGACAGAAAGGCAAAGTGGTGTTCGTAAACTTCTGGGCTACCTGGTGTGCTCCCTGCGTCGCCGAGTTTCCGGACATCGTGAAGCTCTTTCAGAAGTACCATGCGAAGGGCCTGGAAGTGATCGCCGTCTCCTTCGATTCGGATGCACCGACTGCGATTCCATTTCTCGACAAGCAGAAGGCGGATTTCATCAATCTCCTGAAAAGCCCGAATCAGGATGATGACGTTTTCATGAAGGATTTCGACACAGATTGGCAAGGCGCACTACCTGCCAGCTGGCTCTTCGATCGGAACGGCAAGCGGGTTTACTTCCATATGGCCAAAATCGATCCGGCGGCCCTGGACAAGCAAATCGCGGATCTCCTCGCCAACCACTAGCAACCCCTGATCCCCATTTAATAAAACTAGCTCTTTCGGCCAAGGTCCTTCGCGGTTAGAATGGTAACTAACTCCGGCACTCTCCCTCCCCCCGGATAGGAGACTTATGAAGTTTTTGCGAAATCTGATTCTGATCTCGACTGCCACGCTTTGCGGCCTCCTGACACTCGGTTCTAAGAGCGGCTGGGCGCAAGGTCAAAGCATCGCCCCGGATCAACGGCCAGGTCCTCCTGGAACTATTCGCGTCCATGTCCGGCTGATTCCAGTTGATATAATCGTCACCGACCAGCACGACAAGCCCGTAACCGATCTTAAACAGGAGGAATTTCAGATCTTTGAGAACGGCCGTCCGCAGGAGATCCGGCACTTCTGGTTGCAGACATTCACCGCGGATGCCTCGGAGGCCAGCCAAGGTTCGACGCTGCGAAATATTCCCACTCTCGAAATCGCTCCGCAACCGTCACGCACATTCCTGATCCTGCTGGGGCGGGGCCGCCATCAAACACCTCTGAAGGCAGTGGACGCTCTGATTCAATTTGTTCGCAAGGCTCTCTTGCCCAAGGATCGAGTAGCGGTTTTTGCCTACAATAGCGCCACCGACTTCACCACCGATCACGAGCGGATCGCACAGGTGCTCGAGCGTTACAAAAAGTCGAACGAGAAGATCGAGTCCTGGCTGGAGTCGGGGATGCGTGGTCTCGCGACCATTTACGGAATCAAAGAGCTTCCCAAGTTTTTTCAACCTGAGATCAACAAGATTTTTGCGAGCAACGGAGTCCTGGCATCCCGACAGGTACCCCCGGGACGGATAACCGAAAAAGGTACCATAGTCAGAGATTGGGCTGCAGCTGCCGACGTCTTCCTAAGAGACTCAGATCGGGCGGCTGAGACGGACGTGCGCCAGCAGGTCGCCGACGATATCGCCGCCGAGGGAGGGCCCGGGTCGCTGGTCATGCAAAGTCTGATTCGATTTGATACGATCGGAGCGGGGTTCGCCACTGTGGCGCTTTCATTTGATCAATTTGCCCCCTTGGCCGGGGGGTCCTTTCAGGATCTGCAGAACCTCTTTACCTGTATTGAATATCTACGCTACATGGAGGGGGAAAAGCACTTGATCTTCTTCAGCGGTGATGGGCTTCTCTTTCCAAATGGGAATGTGGACTATGACAGAGGCGTGATAGCCATGGCAAACGATGCCCGTGTGGCGATCGACACTTTTCAGACCGGAGGTTCTTTCGCAGACCCGGAGATTGTTCCGACGACGGGCGTAACCCTCCCTACCCAGCCGAAGGGATCACAAACCCCCGTTCCTCCTCCACCCTCGGCGCTTTCGCCTGCAAACTGGAGCAGGGCCTTCATGCTTGCCAGCCTGGAAAGTACCGCGCAGCTGACAGGGGGCCGCGCAACCATAAACTCCGATATCGGCAAAGCACTCGACCGCCTCGACCGGTCCACACGCAGCCAGTACCTGCTCGGCTATTATCCATCGGATGATCGTTGGAACGGACAATACCGGCAGATCAACGTGCGAGTGAGCCGGCCCGGCTTGAAGGTCTCTTTCAGACACGGATATTACTCCCGGGACACGCTGCGACCGTACGACCGCGAGGAGTTTCTCGCTTTCAGTAGGATTTCTGCCGCCGGAGGCTACGAAGCCGACGTGCCGGACGTTGGCTTCAAGGTCGTTACGACCAAGGACGCCGGCAGCCAACCCGTTATCAAGGTTGATCTGCAGATCGAACCGGGCAAGGTTGGATTCAAGATGGTCGACCTACGGCACGTGGGCAGGCTGCACATCGCCATTTTTTACGCGGATGCCAACCTGAATCCTCTCGGTGACAACTGGAAAATAATGAGCATGGATTTGTCGGAAGAAAACTACCAGAAGACACTACAATCAGGAATTCAGTACACCGCACTCATTCCGCTGAAGGGACCCAACCAGATTCTCAAGGTGGTCGTATACGATGCGGTGAACGACAAGGTGGGAACCAAGCTCGTCAAGCTTAAATAGGTCTCTTCCTTCGGGCTTTTGGCAGCTGAGCGGGGTTCGTCATAGGACCGGGGATAAGGTCCGCTAGCTTTCCTGCAATTTGCTCAAAAAGAAAAGGACTGCCGCGAATAGCCTGAGCCAGCAAAGCCGCAACCAAAATTTAACACCAAGACGCAAAGACTCTAAGACGCCAAGAAAACAAGGGTTAAGAATTTTGGCGCCTTGGCGTCTTGGAGTCTTCGCGTTTGATTTGGCTGTGGGATTGTCGCTCCAGGTTACTCGTGGCCTTGCCTTCTCCCACTGACTGGAGCGAATCTCAGACGATGTAATAAACTTGCGGCGCGGTCCCAAGTTCAGTTTTGCGCCGGATGGCGAAGTTGGACCGCAACGCCTCACGCACAGCGGAAGCCGGATCCTCGATGTCGCCAAACACCAACGCCTTCGGTTCGCAGGCTTCCACGCAGGCAGGCAGCCTTCCTTGAGCCAACCGTTCCGCACAGAAGGTGCATTTTTCCACGACGCCTATGGTGCAGGTGGGAAACGCGGCGGTCAGGTTTTTGACATAAGGCCTGGGATCCACCCAGTTGAAACTGCGCGAGCCGTATGGACATGCGGCCATGCAGTAACGGCAGCCTATGCAGCGGTGCCAGTCCATCATGACGATGCCGTCGTCCCGTTTCCAGGTCGCCTGTGTCGGACAAACGCGCACACACGGAGGCCGATCACAGTGATTGCAGAGTACCACGAAGGGCTTTTCCTGGAACATTGCGTTGGCATATTCGCTCTTCTCAGACACAAAGGCGTCCTCAAAAGGTTCCTTCCAGATCCATTTGACCTCATGGCGCCGATCACTGATCTCGGGAACATTGTGGCTCCGGTTGCAGGCCTTGATGCACAGGTCGCATCGTTCCTTCTTGAGACACTTGCGCGCATCGACGACCATAGCCCAGCGCCTCGCGGCCAGGACTCCCGGCGGTGATGCCGGCTGGTTCGAGCCTGCTCTGATGAAAGCACCCATGGATTTCTTCGCCGCGAGCGCCACCAGCGACAGCCCCGTGATCCGCAGAAATGATTTTCTATCGAGACTCATCCTGTTTTCCAGTGCGCGTGGCGCTCGCCTGCGGCAGCGCCTGCCGGACAAGCCGCGGATCGACATGGCAATCCCAACAGTATGGGCTTCGGATGCCGTTATAGACGTGGCAGCGATCGCAGAAATCCGCTTTCTCGATGGGGCACTGCTGCAGGCAGGTTCCCGTAAGACTGATGGTATAGGTTCTGCCGTCATAGGCGGTGTAGGTCCGGATGTTATTGCGCACGGCCTGATCGCGCCATTCGTTGAGCAGCTTCATATGTGAGGTCTTCATGTAGGGGATGGGAGCCACGCATTCCTTCTCCCTGGCCGGAAGCTTGAGATCCGGTCCCTTGGCCGGCTTCCCTGTTGCCAGATCGTACCAGATCGGAAACGTGATCATTCCTAGAAAGACCAGCTGCGCGGCGATGATCAGCCCCCGGTCACGCATGGGCACCTACCTCCTTGGGCCCCAACGACTCCCCGCGCGGATCGGTGAGGCGTCCGCCCTCTCCAGTCGGAACCAAGGCGTTGCCGGCAAGTTCATGCCTTCCGGCAACTGCCACGATCGGCACCCAGTATTCCAGCGGCGGCGGCAGGGTTGCCCTGTCGATCTTAGTATTGCCAAACAGGGAGCGAAAAGGATCTGTAGGTAAGTAGTACGGGAGCCTCCGTTGAGTTATCGCTTTTTGTCCTTCGTCTCATCCGCGCAATTCTTGGCGATTGTTTCCCTGACGTAAAACCGGCGTCTTATCTCGTCGGCCTTGATCTCACTGATTTGCTCGCGACACCTTACGTACAGATCGAATGCGTGGAGAGCCATCTTGTCGACGCGCGTTTCGAAGGCCGCGAACGCGCTTCCATCCGAGTCAATCTGCCGGCCGCCCTTCAACTCCTGCCGCACAATTTCCTTGAGCAGAAAGATGAATGAAACGGCTTCCGAGGGGCTGAAATCCTGCACGGCCCGCATCCTGATGACCGTGTCCAATCCGTGCTCGAACTCGCCTGTAGCTTCAATCTCGAGAAGTGCATCAAACAGCGCCGGCAAATTCTCCTTGAGTGCATTCCCGACGGGATTACGGAAACGGTCATGTTCTTGAAGCATGAATCGGGAAGTACCATCCGGATAATTCTGCAGCGTGCGCTCCAGCCACAATCCGATAATGCCGTCTCTTTTGCTCGCAAGAAATTCCGCCAGGATTTTCAAGTTGCTCCCCTAAGCCGCCATGCAGACCGCCAGGTTCACGAAAATCTCATATGAACTCCAAGCGATGAATGGGTAATTCGCCACACGTCACTCATCATTGGTGATTTGTTTCTTGCTAGACGCATCCGGTCGGTTTAGGCAGTCCCGCAAGTTTGCAGGCGCCCTTTGCCGGTCCCGAAGGGAAAAGCTCATAGATCTGGTTCAGCTTCAGACCCGTCTCCTTGCAAAGCTTCCGCACCATCGGCGCGATGCCGAACTCGAGATAGTAGTTTCTGAGGTAGTGGATGACCTTCCAGTGTTCGTCGGTAAGTTCCGCCACTCCCTCGCTGGTCGCAAAATCCTCGGCCACCTCGGCGTTCCAAATGGTGGGGTCCTGCAGGAACCCGTCTTCATCCACTTCGTATGTCTTCCCGTTCACTTCAAACGTTGGCATTCTCTCGATCTCCTATTCAAATCAGAGGGTAGTAGGCGGTTGGTCGCGGCTGCTGACTTGACAGCGGTTTGCGCTGACTCAGTCCCCTACGCACTGCTGGGACACCGCCCGATGCAGGGGGCGTCTTGGGCATATACCGCGGTGGCAGCGGACGAATCTGAGCCCCTGCGCGCGCCGCAGCCTTGGTGATTGGCTTCTTGACCTCCTTAAACAATCCCAAACTGATCCTTGCGCAAACCAAATCCCGAAAACCCCAAAGACCTCAAAGCAATCTCCGCTTTGAGGCCTTTGAGGTCCTTGCGATCGCATGCTTGCCCACTAAAACCTTATATGCGTCGAGCGGGCATAGGTCTGGCCGGCGTTCTTGAAATCATCAATGTGGTAGCGCGTGAAGGGGATTCCGGTCAATTGGAAAAACCTGGGCCAGCCGATCCGCTCGATCCATTCTCCCACGCGCTCGTACTTGCGTGCGTTTTCAGCGTAAACCCGAACAATGTTTACCACCGCTTCCACCACCTCAGGCCAGTGCGGCGGATTGTTCGGGAGGAATGGAATGGCAAGCTTGGTGAATTTCGGGGCGGTGCGCGCATTGCTCACCTTCCCTCCTACCCAGATCGACAGGCCGTCGTTTTCCGGATCGTTCATTATCATTGCGGGACAGACCGTGTAGCAGTTGCCGCAGAACATGCATTGCTCTGCCACAACCTCGACCGATTGCTTTCCGTCGATGGTGGCCGGCCGGATGGCCCCGGTTGGACATGAGGCGATGAGGGCTGGTTGACGCGCAGGGTGTGGAAGTGCGCAACCTTCGGAAACCTGTCAGGTACATCGCTATAGCGCCCAATAACCCCGCCGCCGTAACCGAGCACTCCGACGATGCCGCCATGCTTCCAGTGACCCTTCTTTTCTTCATAGGAGAGCTCCAGTTGCCCTAGAAGATCGTCGCATACGGCGCTCGTTTCAGCGGCCTTCTTGATTTCTTTGACAAAGCTGGGCCATGGCCCTTCCTCGAGTTTGTCCAGCAACTCGGTCTTTTTCTTGTCGTCATTCGCCATCTATCATCTCCCATGACGCCGGCAAGATACGGCTTCGTCCGCGTGCCGGGGTTGTTTGATCGGAAGAATGTAAACTCGATCCATCCGCAATACAAGCCCATAAAAACAGCGGCCTGCGATTCAGACACTGAAAAACAAATGCAGCCACGAAGAACCTGGAGCAGCATAGCCGCAGCCAAAATCAAAAGCTTAACGCAGAGGACGCGGAGATCAGCGGAGAGGCCGCGGAGGTGGGATGGCAAAAAAGAATCATGACAACGGTATTCTCTGCGGTCTCTGCTTTAATCTCTGCGGACTTTGCGTTAGGTTTTTAGATTCCGTGCCCCAACTGAAAGGATGTGCCAGTTAGTAGTACGAAGAACAGGAACAAGGAAAAACCGCTAGGTCGTCACCCACCAGTCGTAATATAAATTGAAAGAGCGCGCCCGAAGGATCGTGTTTCTTCATGCGCCGCACCTCACAATTTGGTGTTTTCGTCTCCGGAGCTACCATCACTCATGACCGACAAGAATCCTAACCAACAGGCCGACCCCGCGTCATCCGCATCGTCCCGGTTCTTACCCCTGCTGCTTGTGCTGTTCCTCGGCAGCGGATGTGCTGCGCTGATCTATGAAATCGTCTGGTTCCAGTTGTTGCAGCTTGTAATCGGATCGACTGCCGTCTCATTGGGCGTATTGTTGGGGACATTCATGGGCGGGATGTGCCTGGGTAGTTTCGCCTTGCCCCGTATGGTTTCCGCACGGGAGCACCCCCTGCGCGTCTACGCTTTGATGGAGCTGGGAATCGGGCTCATCGCGATCACGGTGTTGTTCGGCGTGCCGTTAGTCGGTGGCCTTTATGCAGCCGGCGTTGGGTATGGACTCCCTGGTATTTTGCTCCGGGGGGTTGTTTGTGCCCTGTGCCTGCTGCCTCCCACGTTGTTGATGGGCGCCGCGCTGCCAGCCATCGCTCGCTGGATCGAAACCACGCGAGAGGGAATCTCATGGCTGGGCTTCTTCTACGGCGGCAACATCGCCGGTGCGGTATTTGGGTGTCTGCTTGCGGGATTCTATCTGCTGAGAATGTATAGCATGGCGACGGCGACTTTCGTGGCCGTGGCAATCAACGTGGCGGTGGCGGCCGTCGCTTTCGCCTTGTCGAAACGGACGCCCCACAAGGCTGCGGTTGGTGAACGAAAACAGCGGCTCGCAGGGCCTGCAGCCGGCATCGGGCCGGTGTACGTCACAATTGCGCTATCAGGGATGAGCGCTCTGGGTGCCGAGGTCGTTTGGACACGGCTATTATCGCTGATGCTGGGAGCAACGGTTTACACCTTCTCCATTATTCTGGCTGTTTTCCTGATAGGGTTGGGCATCGGCAGCAGTGCCGGTTCGTACCTCTCGCGCAGGATCGAAAGACCGCGAATCGCGCTGGGTTGGTGTCAAATGTTGCTGGCGATGGCAATCGCCTGGACCGCGTTCATGCTCACCTGCTCCCTTCCCTATTGGCCGATTAATCCCTCCCTTTCCCTGAGTCCTGAGTTCACCTTCCAAATCGATCTGGCGCGTTGCCTTTGGGCGATCCTGCCGGCAGCGTGCTTGTGGGGAGCAAGTTTTCCGCTGGCGCTGGTCGCAGCCGCATCGCGTGGACAGGACCCGGGACGGCTGGTCGGGGGAGTCTATGCGGCCAATACGGTGGGAGCGATCCTGGGCGCCCTCGGCTTCAACATGCTGATCATCCCCGGGATGGGAACCCAGCAAGCCCAACGACTCCTGATTGCATTGTCCGCTACGGCAGCGCTTGTGGTGCTTGCCTGGCCCTCTGAGCAGGAAGGCGCAGCGGAAAGCAGATCCTTGGTTCCGGCACCTAAGACGGCGGGTACCGTGTCGATTGCCGCCTTCACGGCCATCGCTGCCTTTCTGATATGGACCGTTGCACCGCTGCCTCCCGGGGTAGTCGGGTACGGACGGTTCTTTCCGACCTATTCAATCCTGCCGAACTTCCTCTACGTCGGCGAAGGAATGAATGCCTCGATCGCGGTCTCAGAGTTGACGAACGGAGTGCGCAATTTCCACATCAGCGGCAAGGTGGAAGCTTCGACGGAAGCACAGGACATGCGCTTGCAGCTGATGCTGGGAAACTTGCCGGCGCTGCTCCATGGGCAGCCACGTTCTGTCCTGGTAGTCGGGTTTGGCGCCGGCATCACCGCAGGCTCTTTCGTGCCTTATCCCGACATCCGGAGAATTGTCATCTGCGAAATCGAACCACTGATCCCTCAAGTCGTGTCACGCTTTTTCGCAACGCAGAATCATCAGGTGCTGAAGGATCCGCGCGTAGAAGTGGTTTATGACGATGCCCGGCACTACATCCTTACGACGCGCGAAAAATTCGACATTATCACATCCGATCCGGTTCATCCCTGGGTCAAGGGCGCGGCCACGCTCTATACCAAGGAGTACTTCGATCTCGTCCGGCAGCATTTGAATCCCGGCGGACTGGTCACCCAATGGGTGCCTCTCTACGAGAGCGATTCGGCCGTAGTCAAGAGCGAGATCGCCACGTTCTCTGCCGTCTTTCCCTACGCATCGATTTGGGGCAATACCAACAACGGCCAGGGCTACGACACCGTTTTGCTGGGCGCTGCCGATGCGTTCAAAATCGATCTGAATCAGATCCAGGCGCGCTTAGGTCGCCCGGACTATGCTTATGTGCCCGTGGCCATGAATGAAGCGGGTTTCAGATCGCTGACTGATTTGCTGGGAACCTTCGCTGGACAAGTGTCTGATCTGAATTCCTGGCTAAAGGACGCCGAGATTAACCGGGATCGGGACCTGCGGCTTCAGTATCTTGCAGGTCTGGGACTCAACCTGTATCACGGCGATCTTATCTACGGCGATATATTAAAATTCCGCAGGTTTCCTGAAGAGGTGTTCGTCGGCTCGGATGACTTGAAACAGGCGCTCAAGGAGGCGATGGGGCTGCGACGATAAAATCGCCAAACTCACCGAGACTGCTGCTAAAGATGATTCCAATTCCAATGGACCTTTAAAAACACTGACAGGCTCGGTTTTCTCAACCTCATTCAAATTCCATAGACTCTTCTGGAGCAAGTTTCACTCGACTCCAGCGCCAACTTGATTTTTGGTTGTAGCGGGTCGAGAATGGGTGTTGTTTTGTTGTCCGATTGCACATCCAAGGGCTGGAACACCCTGAGTCGGCCCGTCACATTGCAGACGTTTCACTCGTAACGGCCATTACTCTTTGGTACATTTCGTCCAATTATGGGCCCGCTGACCCAAAAACCCTGGTGACGAGAGATGCCCATGCGATTTCCCTCTAGCTTCTTTTTCTTGCCGTTTGCCCTCCTGGTGAGCACGATTTCTGTGCCGTGCCAGCAGCCCGATAATGCCGACCTGCTCACACTGGACCAGGCTGTGTCGCTCGCGCTGCAACATAACCGGTTGATTCAGAGTTCGGCGCTCGAGGTGCGTAAGTTCGATGACAAGAGGGCTGCAACCCATACCCTGCGCTTGCCCGCCTTCAACTGGTATACGTTAGGCTCGCAGCGCCTCACAGCTCTGGACTTCAGTTTTCCCAAGGGTGCCTTTGGCATTTTCCCTGGAATAGGACCGGTCCCGGCGACGGACACCTCGATTCATACCTCCATACGCCCTGCGGCCCTGCTCATTGCCCGCGTCGATCAGCCGCTGTCCCAGCAGTATCGAATCGGTCTTGGTTTGCATGCTCTCGACCTGGGCCGGCAGATCGCTTCGCAACAGGAGCGCGCCCAGAAACAAGCGGTCATCGATCAGGTGAAGCGCGCGTATTACGCCATTCTTCAAATGCAGAGTGCACTGGAGAGTGTGGAAGAGAGCATCAAGCTCTATAAGGAACTAGACCGGGTGACCGAACAGTATGTGCTCCAGCAGGCAGCGCTCAAGGCGCAGAGCCTGGAAATCAAGACACGGCTGGCCAGGGCCGAATATGACGCCTTGACGATCCGCGATCCGATTCAAACACAAAAGGAGCAGCTTAACGGCATTCTGGGGCGCGATCTAAAAACAGAATTCCGGGTAAGTCCCGTGCCCGAGGCGGATGACAGCAAGGTTGACCTTGCTGCGGCCCAGAAGTCGGCAGTGGAGCAACGGCCCGAGCTGAAACAGGCGCGGCTGAAGGTGCAACAGGCCAAATACGACCGTCGCATCAAGAAAGCTGAGTACATTCCGAACGTGAGTCTCAGCTTCAGTTACCTGTCCCCTGTGAACTATGGCTCCCTGATACCGGCCAACATTGCGGGTGTAGGACTGTTGCTAGACTGGGAACCGTTCGACTGGGGGCGGAAGAAGTCCGAATTAGCAGAGAAGAGCCGGACCATCGAGCAGGCGGAGCTGGCTTTGCAGGAGTCGGAGAGTCAAATCACCATCGAAGTGGCAAGCAAGTACCGCAAACTCCAGGAGACACGCCAGCTGATTGTTGTCTGCAGATTGGCCCGGGAAACGGCGCGCGAAAACCTCCGGGTGGTTGGCAACCGTTACAAGGAGGAGGCTTCCCTTCTTAAAGACGTGCTTCAAGCGCAGGCGTCCTTGGCTGAAGCCAACAGCCAGTACCAACAGGCTCTTCAGAGCTACTGGACAGCACGAGCCGATTTCGAAAAAGCTCTCGGTGGAGACCATTGATCGTTCTGGATGGTTTAAGGAAGGTTCCTAAAGCCTGGCAAAGAGGCAATCATCATGGAAAGCGAGAAGCCGATGCAAAAATTACCTGGGCGCGCCTCCCTTCTGGCCGTTCTTTTGCCCACCTTTTTAGCGGTGAGCTGTCAAGAGAACAAAACCCATCAGAAACCTCTGACCCCGGTGCGAGTCGAGCAGGTGCAAATCTACAGAGGCGGCGGCGGAGTCCGCTACTCAGCGAACATCGTTCCGGATTCCCAAGTAGATCTCGCCTTTAAATCCGGAGGCTACATCCAGAGTATCCTGCAAGTGAAGGACGCCGACGGCCGCATGCGAGACGTACAGGGAGGCGACTCGGTGTCCAAGGGAACCGTGGTGGCCCGGGTTCGCGAGGATGATTACGCCGTAAGGGTGACCCAGGCCGGAATGCAGCTGGCGCAAGCGAGAGCTTCCCTGGATGCGGCCCGCTCCCAGCTTGATGAAGCGAGGGTCGCACACACTCAGGCCGAACTGGATTTCACCCGTGCCAAAAATCTCTTCGCGACTCAAAGCCTCACAAAACCGGATTATGATGCGGCCAAGGCCCGTCTGGATGCCACCCAGGCTCGCGTCGCCGCCGCCGGCAGCCAGATTGAGGCCCTTCAAGCGCAGGTCGGGGCTGCCCAGGAGGGAGTGAAGGCCGCTGAAATTCCGCTAGCGGACACGGCCTTGCGGGCCCCGATGGATGCGGTCGTGTTCAAACGGACCGTCGACGTGGGTTCCCTGGTCGGTCCCGGGACAACGGGCTTCGTGCTTGCCGATACCAGCACGATCAAGGTTGTTTTCGGAGTCCCTGA
>Ga0187878_1001976_pt1 | contig 18850 bp, 15 predicted proteins | sample June2016WEW_17_1_FD_132979 | JGI IMG/M metagenome (GOLD analysis project Ga0187878, IMG submission 132979) | Peatland microbial communities from SPRUCE experiment site at the Marcell Experimental Forest, Minnesota, USA - June2016WEW_17_150 | ecosystem: Environmental > Terrestrial > Soil >...
GCGCGAGGCTCTGGCGCAGCGCGAGGCGGTAGTCGTCTTCGCGGAGTACCAGGCGGTGAAGTCTGGGAACCTCGCGCCGGTCGGCTTGGCTGCTGCGACTCTGGCTGTCGAGGCAGAATCACAGCACGCGGGCCGGCTGGGCCTGAGCCTTTTCCCCGTCCACACGTTCCTGCCCGTGGGACGGTCGCAGACCAGCGAGCTGGTGATTCACGTCGATGCTCCTCTTTTCCCCAAGGAATTCCTGTCGGCAGGCGCGGGCGACCTTCCCGTCCGCCGACTCGCGGCGGCGCTGGAAGAAGCCTTAGAGGAGAACGCGTTCCGCCTTCAGCCGGGCGACATTCGGCAGTTTCTCACCGACCTTGAGGAGGTCCTGCGCGTTGATCTCGAAGACGAGTGGGCCGCGCGGCCACGCTCCAAGCAGAAGGTTGAGGGCTTCAAGCTAAGTGAGTTCGTCGCGGAATGGATAGAGCAATTGAATTTCCTGAACCCGGGGCGTCTGGTCGCCCTGCGAGATGACCTGGACGCGTACCGGGAGGAGCGCCGGCGCTGGTCGCTGCGACAGGCCGAGATCGAGGCGGGCGGCACGTGGCTGCAATCGACGGCGCTCCGGGCGTGGTACTGGCTGGAAAGCGTGGTCGGTCTCCCCATTGCCGTCTATGGGCTGGTCAATCATCTCTTGGCGGGGGTTCTCCTTTTCTGGGCAGGATTGCTCAAGAAAGAGAGCGAGCGAGACCGGACGCTGGAATGGATCCTGCGTGTTCTGATTGTGCTGGGTTGTTACGCTGCTCAGGTGTTTTTATGCGCGCATTGGTTGGGACGGGCAACGGCAGGTTACTACGCCCTCACGCTGCCTCTCTCCGGAGCCTTCTTGTGGCACTACGAATGGCTGTTGCGGGCGCGAACACGGTTGCTGATTCTCGCCGCCCGCCTCAGGCAGGAGGCTCAGAAGCTGCGACGCCAGCGCAAACGATTCGTGGACGACCTGAACCAGGCGCGCGACGCCTACGCGGAAACGCTGGGAATCCCCCACTGAGCTTAGAAACTAGAAACTGGAAAATCGAAATTCGTCGGTGTTTCCCCATCTAGCGTAGGCGGTTTACTGTCTGCCTTTTCCCCACCTACGACCTACCACCTACGGCTTCTGGATTTCGATTTTCTGGGCGAGGATATCGCCCGCTTCGGTCAGCTCACCTTCGATCCTTACTTGTAGACCCACCCGCAGATCTTTGGCAGTCCCGGGGCTCCCGTCACTCTTCTTGATGTCGGTCTTGTCGTCGTAGCGCACGTGGAAGAGGATGTTCTCGCCAGTGTTGATGGTCAGCTTACCGGGGGACTCTTTGGTGATCTTGCCTTCTACCGTGAAGTTCATGGTCTCCTGCTCTTGCAACAGCGACGAGTGGAGGTCAAGTAAGGGCGGTGTGGCCTGGAGAGGCGCGAGCCCCGCCAGCAGGATGAAGCTGAGAGTACTAACCTGAACGCAGTGCATCGCAGCCTCCGGAGCGCGTCTTGCGGCCTTCGTTCCTGTCCGGGCCGCGGGGGGAAGGTCCCCCTTACCGCTCAAGCTTGACGGCCACAGCGTTGTGCACGCGGTCCTTGGCCGGCTCCACGCGGACCACGTAAGCCGGAACGGGAAGGCTCAGATCGCCTTCCTTGTAGTGCAGCACAACACTTACCCGCTCGCCCACGGTGTAGATCTCCGCGGTCAAGAAATACGCTCCGTGGCGTGAGACGTTGAGGGTTCTGCAAACGTCTTCGAGGATCGTGCCGTATTTCTGCCGGATCACCTTGATGTCTGTTTCGAGGGGGGCGCGGCCCTTGGTTCGCGATTCGATGTAGGGCTTCTTCTTCATGGTTGGTGTGACTCCCGCGGCTCCGGCCGCCGTAGGCTCGGCGGCGGGCTCCGCTTCGGCCGGAATGAATTCCCAGGGTGTCGTGGCCTTGCAGTGTTCGCACGTGCGCGCGATAAGGAAACCCTCACAGAGGAACTCGTCTTCAGCTTGGGGAAGGGAAGTCAGGAGCTTCTCGTGGCAAAGTTGGCACGCGAGCCACGCCTGCGCGGCGGGCAGACCGGCTTCCTCTTCTTCGGCAGGGAAGGGAATCTCCCACAGCTCCCCTTCCGCTTCCTCGAGCTCCAGACCGATATCGTGCCAGCCATCCTTGGCCTGCGTGTTGAGCCATACCACCCGGAACGTGCCCGCCACGTCGTTCTTCGAGTTGATCACGAAGAGTTCGGTTTCCAGATCAACGCGGCTCTGGATGCGGGTGACCAGCAGGCCGGGGCCCAGCAACACGGTCTCGGTGGCCTCATCGAAGAATTTGTGCTCGGTTGACATGCCGCGCACGCGAATGGGAATGGCCGCCTTCACCCGGCTTCCGTGGTGTTCCTTCTCGTCCATGGCTCTCCAGAAATCAGCGAGCTAGTGATATCTGCTTCAGAGGATACACATCACTCTCGAGCCTCAGGTGCCCTTCTCGAGGGATGACACCGCGTTCCGCGTCGGACGCATCAACCCAGAATCTTAGCACGCTAAAGCAAATGACCTCACAAGTTGTCGCCGGCATCCTTCTGGCTGGCGCTGCGAGGCGGAAGATCTACTCAGGGAAAGCGACGCCCAAGAGATTGGAGACCTGGACATACTCAATTCCTACCTCACCCTCGCGCGGGGTGTCCGGGCGCCCTGTCCAGACCACCTGGAAGACGCCCGCCTCCCGGCGTCGATGCGGCTGGACCTTCACCTGCATCCCGACCTCCAGCGGCTGCTGGGTTTTCAGCTTCGCCCCGAACTTGCTGATGGTGACAATGAACGTGTCCTCGGTAAAGGCCTTGCCACCGGGGAGGGTTCCTGACAGCCTCACCGGAATGCGAACGTTCACCCGGGAACTACGCCGTAGGGGCGGTGGACTTGGTTTCTTCACCATGCCGTACCTCGCTCGGGGACGTCGTTGGTCGGGCCAGTCCGCTGGAACGTGTCGCATTCTCGACACGAATCCTTCGGCCGGCTCCCTCTCCGAGCCGGCCAGAGGATAACACAACTGGCAAGCGCGGACGCGTTCAGAACCAGTGTTTTCGCCGGAAGTAGTAATAGATGACAAGGACCGAGGCAGCCATCAGCAGCCCCAGGATCGCTAGCACGTCCGGGTGCTTCTGGAAGGGGAGGTCGACGTTCATGCCATAGAAGCTGGTCAGGATGAGCAGGGGCAAGGCGATGGTGCCCCAGATGGTGAGGATCTTCATTACCTCGTTGGTGCGGTTGGCGACGGCGGAAAGATAAATATCCAGCGAACCAGTCAGCAGGTCTCGGTAGGTTTCGATGAAGTCGATCACCCGCACGACGTGGTCATACACATCGCGATAATAAATGCGGAGTTCGCGGTCCGCCTGCCGGGCAACTGCGGAGGGAGCGTCGTAGCGCCGGACCAATCCGTTGACCGCCTCGCGCATGGCCGTGGCCACGCGGCGGAAATCGAGCAGCGTGCGCTTGAGACGGAAAATCTCCCGCAGAGTGGCCGGCGAGGCGTGGCGGATGACGCGGTCCTCCAGTTGGTTGATGAAATCGCCCAGGCGGTCGAGCGCGGGCAAGTATTGATCCACCGCCGCATCGATCAAGGCGTGCGCGATGCGGTCGGGACTTTGGAGCGAAGCTTCGGCGGCGATGCGCGGCCGAACGGCGGCCACCAGGGACGAATTCCCTTCGTCCACTGTCAGGATGTAGTCGGGGCCGAGGAAGATGTCGAAGTCGTCGAAACGCAGCCGCGCTGTGCTCGGGGCGGGTGAAGCAGCATGCGGAGGGTTCGAGTTTGCCACGGGAGCGTCGCCGTGGCTGGCAGGACGCTCGCCGTGCGGAGCGACGAGTACCTTGATCACCACAAAGGTGTAGCGCTCGTGCTCCTCCAGCCGCGCCGTCTGGCGCCGGTGGCGACAGTCTTCCACTTGCAGCGGGTGAATACCGAATTGCCCGGCCAGGTAATCCAGAGCAGAGGAGGATGGATCCGAAAGATGGAACCACCGCACGCCCGGAATCACTGTCAGTGAATCACGCACAGTGGGAGGCGCAGATTGTGGACTCTCAGCCATCGGCGCGGCCTCAAGCCGCCCAATATAGCACGAAAATCGTGGGCGGCGAGGTGGACAGAAGGCGCATGCTGACAGGCCACGCTGCGGCCAGGAGCCGATGACCTTATGCCATCAGAGTTACAGAACAACTCTGATCTCATGAACGCGTTACATGTTTGTCACGCCGGGGCTGACCGCATAAGCGTTCGTCCCGTCGAAGATGAAGCCCTGCGCGCTGCATTTGGAGGCGGCAGAGCCGATGGTCACACCGCCCAGGACAGTTGAGGGCCAAACAAAGGTGCGGCCGCCGGTAGAATCCTGGCAGATGACGAAGTTGATGACCTGTCCTGCGGTCGCGTTCGAAAGCGTCGAGCTCGTCACGTTGCCGGTGAGAGTGATCTTCTGCGTGTTCCCCAGGCTCGCATCGAAGGTGGGCGTGGCGGAGAAGGTCACCACATTCAGGCCGCTGACCACGCGGCTGGCTGCGTAAACGCTCCTGGGGCGGTTGGCCCCCACCGCGCCGATGTCGTAGGTGTTATCCGCCTGGGCGCGGAAGTTCCCCGCAGAGGTCATGGCCCACGCCGAGCTGCTGTGATTGCCCAGCGGGTAGAAGATGATGCCGCTGCCTACTAGGTCCAGCCCGCGGACTGTCCCGGACCCTGCAGCTTCGGTTCCCAGCGAGAGCTTATTGCTGCCCCAGGAGACAAAGCCGCGCTCGTAGTTGGAGCCATTGGTGTAGGTGTTGTAAGTATTGAACGTCTGCGCGCTCGTGCCGTTTCGCAGCGCCAGAACGTTGGCGGCGTCACGTTGGAGCAAGGTGTCCTTAGTGCCGCTCGAGTCCGTCCAGCCCAACGTGGAGGAACTATCCAGCGCCAGTCCGCCGCCCGCCAGTGAGTGCAACCTGCCTGCCGTGAGAGTCCAGCCCGTTTCCGGATTCACGCGGTCGCCGATACTGATCAAGCTGGCGCTCGCGTTGTTGAGCGTGGCGGTGGCCGGGCCCTTGTTTCCGATACTCAGGACGGTTGTTGGCTGTTCGACGCTCACCGGCTCATTCATGACATTGTAGAGCAGGCTCAACACGCCGGTGGTGGAACTCCAGATACTGGTGGGGGCCTTGACGAAGTTCACCCCCGCTGCGCCACTCTCGCTTTCGCACTCTTCAATGATGATCTGGTTGATTGTAACGACGCGAAAGCACCTCGGGGTCGTGCCGGCCAGCGACCCGCAGGAAAGGCGCTTGAAAGCCGCGGCGCCGACAATGCGCACATCTACGCCAATGTTGACCCCTTGGATCGCTCCGCCTTCCACCAGGCTGTCGGTAGCCGCGCCGCCGCTCGAGATAATGATGCCCTCGGAGAACTTGCGCGTGCAGGTTCCGCCCGTGCTGTTGGCATTCGAGCCAGACTGGTCGTAAGTGTAGGTCGTTCCGTTGCTGGCGGAGACGGAGGTTATGACGAACGTGCCGTTGAAGGACGGGTCCGTAACGCCGGCAATGGTCACGGTATCGCCGACGGAGAGGATGGCCTTTCCCGCCAGTACCATCGTCACCACATTGCTCGCGCGGCTGATCGTGGAAATGCCGGTGGAAGGGCCGTTCTGCACGTTCGAGCCGATGTGAAAGTTGCGTATCTGGACGTCGCTGGCCTGCGGTGAGGAGGTGTACGGTGGAGTTTCGGTTCCCCACTGGATGCCGACGGCGCATTGGTAGATGTTGAAGTTCTCGAGAGCGACGTTGTGCGTGGGGACGACATTGTCGCTGTCGAGCAGGATTCCGGTAACCCCGTTCGTCGCGTTCCCATTGATGGTGAAGTCCTGAAAGATGACGTGGTGGACGTTGAAAATCTTCGCCACGACGCCGTTCGCTGCGCCCGTCCACTTGAGCACCGTGCCGTTGTCGAAATCATTCGTGGGCACCGACATCTTGCGTCCGCCGTAGATGCCGCGCACGGTCCAGTTCGCGGGGATATTCCAGGTGGCGGAAAGGTTGAAGGTGGCTTCGCCGAGCAGCAAGACTCCGCTGGGGGCGGTCACGTCGGCAAACGGATCCGTGGCGCAGGTCTGCGGCCCGAAGAAATTCCGGGCGTCTACCACACCGCCCTGGACGAACAGGTCCTTGGCGGCGTTGTTGATCTTCGCGCAGGCATCTGCCCCCGGGAACTGGTCGGCAAAACGCAGGTTGTTCAGGCGCGGAGTGAAGATGTCATTCTCTATTCGCATGTCGCCGGCAGACCCCACGCTCCACTTCTTGGTCACAGTCGGACTCCCACTGGTCGGGGCGCCGCGCCAGAGCGAGACCTCGTCGCCGCCGCAAGAGATACACACATTCCAGGTACTCTTGCTGGGGTCGCGCAGCAGGTCTGCAGCCGGGTCATAGTTAGTGGTGAGATCCAGATCCTCCACCCCCCAGTCGTAGATGCCGTGATTAGGCGTGAGGAGTTTGTCGCCGATCTGCGTAAAGCCGGTGCCGCTGGGCGTGAGCGTGAGGTTCTGGTCCGTGCCGAGCGCCGCGCAGGTAACCGCTCCGGCGGAGTTCATAGTGCAGGGAAGTGGCACGAACCAGTTGCGCAGGTCGGTGATGCTCGTGATGGCCGAAGCGTCGGTCGCGACCTTGGCGATTGGAATGTGGCCAATCGAGAACCCTGTGGTGTTCGACGCCGGTGCGCAGCTCGCCGCGGGGTCGAGATAGACATAATTGGTCTGGCTCGCGGCCATCGCCAACGTCCCGCCGGCGTAGTCCACCGGCGAGGTGTTGCAGAAGGCCGCGCCGGCCGCAAGGTCCAGCGTCAGGCCCGCGCCTGCCGTCGGCCAGTACCCGGGGCCCACGCCCTGCACGTACTTCGCGTTGGCGGCGAAAACCGGCGCTGTCGAGGTCTGCGGCTGCTGGCAGAAGGCAGTGACGAGTGACAAGTGACAAGTGACGAGCAGAGCCACGAGGCTTTCTCTGACTGCTGAATTCTGGCTTCTGACTCCTGCTTTTCTCACCATATTTCCACCTTCGCCGTGACTCCCGCTTCGGAAGCCACTAACAAGAGATCTGTGCTGTCCCACATTGTGGGTTGGAACCAGACGGCTCCACTGGAAGTCATCGAGACCAGAGCTCCGAGAGGAGCGCGGCCCAGGTGGTGCGCGACGTTGAAACTGCCGGCCGCCGGTGCGGTCACCGCAATCTGGCCGTAGATCCTGGTGGCTGTGGTCGCCTCCGTCACGCGCGTGGCATCGGTGATGACGCGGCCCAAGTAGGCGTCGCCCGGGGCCGCCGGGGAACCGGTGAGGTTGTAGTAGAAACCGCTCGAAGCGTTGTACCAGAGGTAGCTCGTGGAGTTGGCAGGCGCGGGGCCCGGGTTGGGCGCGGAGGCGGGCGCATAGCGTTTGCCCTGGGCGTAGAGCACTCCAGCCGAGAGGCTGGGAGTCAGATCCGCCGAGGTCGAGAGGCCGAAGCCGGAGATGACCCCGCACAGGCCGCGGTCCTGCAACCAGGCTTCGACAGTTCCGGCGGCGATAACGGCAGTCTGGATGTCCGCGCTGTCTTGCAGCAGGGAGTCGATCAACTCCCAGTTGGTGTCCAGGTCCGCCTCGTAGCTGTCGCCATGCTTCGGCTGGATGATTCCCTTGCGGGGAAGAACGGTTCGAACGATAGCCATGTCCAAGCCCTCAGCTTTCAGCTGTCCGCTCTCAGCCATTCTCCTTCACTGCTTGCTGAAGGCTGACGGCTGATGGCTGACCGCTGGTTTATCCCGACAGCCGCGTCGCGATGGTCCGCACTTTCACGAATCCGCCGTTGGTCGGGACTTCGGTTCCACTGTTCCAGTAGTGGACCTCGCAGTGGACGAGGCCCGGGTTGGCCTCGTTCTTCTCTTCGACCCAGAAATCCATCAGGAAGAGGGTTCCCGGGCCATCGTTGGCGTTGGCGCGGGCCGGCTTAGTGGCCGCGCCATTGGTGGACGCGCTGCCGGCGGGCGAGCGCGAGCACCAAGCTGCGATCTCGTATTCGAGTTCCGACCGGGCGTAGTGGTAGCCGTCTACTGGACTGACGGGGAGCTGCACGGTTTCGCCGTTCTTGTACCAGCCGTAGAAGGTCTCCGGTCTCACCGCGGCAAACTTCGCGTTATTCGAAATCTTGGTGAGAGAGTAGTCCGTTAGCGGCTGGTCGGCGGCGAGATTGGACTCGGGGAGGTCGACCGCTCCGGGGATCAATGCCCATGTCAGTTGTGCCATCTGCTCATCGCCTCATCGCGCCATCGAATCATTGGACCATCGGTTCATGGAGCCATCTATCCATCGACTCGAGGGACCGGTGGGTCAATGAGCCGATGGGTAGATCAAAAGATCGTTTTTCCCGCCGTGCCGTCGCTGTACTGCTTTGTGGCATCGGCACAGACGAACATATAGCGGTCGCGCTGGGCCGACGTGGCGCTCGGCCACGCGGGCGTGCCGTCCGGCGCGATCCGCGGCAGTCTCTTGGAGACGACCCAGCCGACGTCGAGGAGACGATAGGTCATGGTGCCTTCCGCATAGTTCGGCTGCTTCTCGATGACCTCGCAGATCCGGTTCGCGACGCCCCGCCGGCCGGTTGCGAAATTCGGCAGCAGCGGGTGCGAGAGAAAGACGTGGTCTCCCACCTCGACGGTCAGGGTCATGAAGTGGCTGGTCACGGCCAGGATGACCGCGCCGCCATTAGGCGTTCCACCTACGGGGTCCATGCCGCCGTAACGGCGAAAGATGCGCGTGGCTGTGAGCCCGGCCAAAGACGCCCCGCCTCGGGCCAGCTTCAGGCCCTTCGATTCAATCGTGTGTTGCCCGGCCAGTCCGTATTGCTGGAGCGAAGGGGCGTCGAGGAAGAGCAAGTCGGTTTGGAACTGGCTGCCGTCATAATCCATCCGGTAGGTCACCTGGTTGATGATGGGATGGCGCTCGACGCCGGGCAGCACGGTGAGGTTGCGCTCGTTGAACGAGAAGACGTTGGCCAGGCTGTAAGGCGGCAAGAAGAAGCACGGCGAGAGCCGCCCGTCCGGCAGCACCAGCAGGTACCCTCCCAACGCGCGGAAGAGTTCGAACTCGAGGAACTGCTTGGCCTCGATGGGCTGCGGAAACGTGAATTCGAAAAGGTAGCCGGAAAAGATACCATTCCGGTAGAAAAGGAACTGCTCCACGTCGAGCGCGGGATTGGGCTGGATCAAGGTGGGGTTCGTGGTGTTCGCCGGATCCCACTGCGCAGGATCGTAGAGCTTCCAGGAAGATTCTGGAAGGGAGGGCACCTGCCCCAGGCCGAGTTCGTTCTGAAAAATGATCAGGGCCACGTCCATGGGGTTCGCCACGAGCGTGCGAGGATGATCGTTGGACGTTGCACTGCCGTCGTCGGCGCGCGTGAAGATTTTCGTCTTGGCGCTGCGCGTCAGGTCACGGCACTCGAGGACGTAGCCCGTCAGGTCGGAGAGAGCTGCAATGGACTCAATTTCCTGGGTGGCCAAGGTGACGAAGTCCGCGGACGACATGCCGGGGTAGCCAACCTTGAGCGTGGCCTTACGCCCTTCGAGCTTTCCCCCGCTCACCAGCGCAGTCATGAAACCCGAGCCGTCTATCGCCTCAAGTTCCAGCGCGCCAATCGAGCCTTGTCCTTCCAGTTGCTGGATGCTTTGCTGCACTCCTTGTGGCACCTTCAGATAAGGGCGGCCCAGGAGCGGCAGCGAGGCCGTCGTGAACAGGACGTCGTTGCGCGAGGCGGTGAGCCAGAACCACGCGGTCGAACTGATCGTCATGCGCGCCGAGAATTCCCAGGGCAGGCCCCGCGCCGCGAGCGAAAAGGAGAGCAGCCCGTATTGGCCTGTGGTGCTGCCTGCGATCTTCATGCTCTCCACCAAGCGCGCCAGAAAAGCGTCCAGCCCACCCGTGTAGTGGGTGGCAAAGTAGTTTTGCAGGCTGGTGGTGTCGACTAGGCGCAGATAGGCGGCAAGCGCGCCCCAGGTGCCTTCCATCCAGACCGAAGCGGGCGAATCCGAATAGCCTCCTGTCGAGTCCGCGTAGGGTTGGAAGCCGTCGAAAAGAGTCAACTGCTCGTAAGCCTGGTTGAAGGAATCAGGGTCAGAGCTTTTCAGGATCTGCCGGTCGGTAAGGAAGAAGGTCTCATAGATGAACTCCAGGCACTCGATGGCCTTCGCGTCTTCGCCGGCCTCATGGCAAAACATCGCCGCCCAGGAGCCAGCGGCGTCCAGGGCGAGCGAGGTGTCCGCGCCGGAACTGGAGGCGCCCTGAGCGAAGTGGCCTTTCGCGCCGCCGGAAGCAGGAATCCAGAGTTGATTCAGAAGCGCGCTACGGATCTCACCAGCTTTGGTGCCGGCGGTGGTGGCGGTGAACTTCAGCGACGCGTATTGCACTGGGGTGATCAACCCGCGGTTCAACAGGTTCTGCGCCGCCGTGGGCAGGACGCGCGCCGCTCTGTCGAAGGCGAAATAGCAATCAATGTTGTGCTCGGTGGAGACGGAGGTGCGCTGCCCGGGAACGTACTGGTAGCCGGGGTTCTGATATTGGCCCCAGCCCACCATGATCAGATTGTGCCGGGCGTCCTCGGTGGTACACTGCTGAGAGAACAGATAGTTCAGCATGCTTTCGAGGCCGAGCGCAGCCTGGGCGAAGTCGCCGGTACGCTCCAGGTAGATGGCGTAGGCATAGCAAACCCAGGCCACGGCGCCGTTGCGGATGTATGCTTGGTCCACCTGGCCGTTGTACACGTCGTAGGAAAAACTGAGCGACCCTTCCGGCTGCGGCGCGCCTAGAGAGAGGTTATCCAATCTGAGATTGCCCGCGGATTCAAGGCTTACCTGGAAAGAGTTGATGCTGGAAATGGTTTCGCCTGGGACGTACTGCTCGATCAAGGCGTTCAGGTTCTGGCTCAGCGTGCGCCAGGTATCAACAGTGAGGCCGAGGACGGCCGTAATGGCCTTGGAAGCAGGGTTGTAGCCCGCCGTGCCCGAGGAGACGAGTCCGATGCTGGTGACTTGGCCGGTCAAGCTTGTGACGCCGAGCAGAAATTTGTGATCCACGGCGGCCTTGTAGCGGAAATGGACAATGGAATCGGCGGTGTCCGGCAGCCCTGCTCCGGCGTAGCTCCAGGTGGTGGGCGCGCTCGTGGCGGTGAAGGAAATGACGTTCGAGCCCGACGGTGGCTCGCTGGAGTCGAAAAGGCTCGCCGCGCTGCCCGCGCCGCTCTCCAGTGTCCAGCGGGTGATCGAACCGTCCTCAGCGTCCTCGAGGATCAGTGAAGGCAGATAGCCGGGATCCTCGCGCAGGGCATTCAGCCGCGTGACAATGCGCCGCGCAGCGTCCCACAACCCTTGCACGGCAAAGATGATGATGGCCAGCGCGGCACTGTAAATCCAACAACGGTTCTGGATGTAGGCCATATTGGAGTCGACGAGCAGCCCCGGGCTCGCAAAGTCGGGGTCGCCCGGCGGCACTTCGACTGACCGCGGCAGGTCAGAATAGACGGCCAGGTTCTGTAAGGTCGAATACAGATCCACCTGGCCGAGCACCGGATCGTTGTAAATGACGTGGGCGGTGGGTGTCCCAGAACCGAGTACGTGGCTGGTGCCGAAGCGCGCGTGGGTCGAGTCCTGCACGATGATGGGGACGCTGTCTTCCTTCAGGTATTCAATGTCCGTCTTGCTGAAGACGCGCACGAAATAGTCGCGCAGCCGGTTGCCCACGCCGAGGTTCGAATGCGCCACCCAGCCACTGACGTTAGCGGTCCAGGAACCGGGCGCGGGCTGCGGCGCGGTCGCTGGCATCAAGAAAGCGATGGCCGTCCCCGTACCGGTACACGAGACTTTCCAGGTGCTGTCGTCCGCAATCGCGGACGAACCTTTGTAGTAGAAAGCATCCGTGCGTACGTAAACGTCCACGCGGTACTCGCTGTGGTCGGCGAGCAGGTTGAAAACCTGGCCGCTCACTTGTGTGGCCGCGGTGAGCGGAAGGACGTTGACCAGGAGATTTCCCGAAAGCAGCGGCGTCGAAGAATAGTTGATGGGGAAGCCATCCGGCCCGGCTTGCGCGTCGAGTTCGACGCCCCCGATAGGATCGAGCACGATGTTCGGCCATTTCTCTTGCGCCAAGGTGGAGTAGGCTCCCGTGGTCAGGTTCACCGCGCCTTCGACGAACGCCGGGTCGGTGGGCGTGGCCACGGCGTTGCCCGCGAACGGCGACACGTTGGCATTCAGGCGTGAGAGCATCCACGCCAGCGCGTCGTCCAGTGCGCTCGCCAAATCGCCGGGATAGTAATCTTTCACTTCAGCCATCGGGGATCCATTGTCGATTGTTGATCGTGGATTGCCGATTGTGGGTTGAGCGCCCCGAGGAGTTCGCCAATCGTCAATCGGCAATCTTCAATCGAAAATCCTTCAGTACCCATAGCCGTTGGTGCCATACCCCCCGATGCCGTAACCGCCCCAGGTGACCTGCGCTTCCTCCAACCGGAACGTGGTGAGCGGTTCCAGCACCCCGTCGATGATCACCAGGTACAGTGGGCGCTTATTCAGTTCCTGGTTCTTAGCGTCGAAGTTGGCGTTTGTTGGAATCGGCATCGAAACAATCGTCCGTGGTCAGTTGACCAACTTCCGAAACTTGAGTTTGGTCGAGTACACTCCCGGCGCCTTCCATTCCAGCTGCACTTCGCTGTCTTCCAGCACATAGTTGGCGAAGCCGGTCTGTGCGGCATCGGGGTAATAGGCGAACGCCGCGCCGGTCAATGCGTGGTCAAGGAACGCGCGCCAGTTGGCGAGATCCGCGCCGGCCTGAATCCATTCGAGCGAAAACTCCAGGAATTCGTCGAGGCGCTCCACCACTGACTCGCGCACGCCGCAGGACGCGACGTTGTCGTGCCGGACCGCCGTTTTGGCGTAGCCGGGCTGTTGCCGCGGCGGAAAGACTAAGCTCAACGTCTGTTCCGTGCCGCCGGCGGGGGTGTAGACAATCTTGGGGAACTGACTCATTGCCTCATTTCCTCATTTTTCCATTGAACCAATGGATCGATGGATAATTGGATCAATTCCTTCACGCTCGCGTGGCCGGCTGCCGCACCACGGTGTAGGCCACCAGGTTCACGTCGCGCTCCATCACCGCTTGGGAGATGTGGCGCACCAGTTCGTCGATGCCCGCCTGGCCGCCATAGACCGGCCCCTGGAAAATGATCTGCACCGTCTTCTGTGACGTCGTCGTTTCGGTGGTCGCCGTTGACGACTCGCTCGCCGATGCTTCGGATGAGGTCCCAGCAGACGACGTCGTTCCGCCCTTGCTCACCTCAGACCCGGCCAGCGCGCGCCCGGCGAGCGCCGCAGTTCCCCCCACCGCTGCGTAAATCGCCGCCGCCTTGAAAGCAAGTGCCGCGCCGCCATAGTCCCGAATGGCCAGAAGGTAGAACCCCAAGGCGGTGGCATAGATCGCCCGCACCAGCGCTTCCTGCGCAATTGAGCTGACTGCCTGGAGCGCAGCTTTGCGGAAGGCTTCACCAATCGATTTCTGCCAGATGATGGCGTTGGCGATATTCGCGCCGAGCGCCGAATCGAAAATCAGGAAGCTTCGTCCCAGGCTCGAGCTCAGTGCCTGCGTGGTGTTCAGGACCTCCACGAGGCTCGCCACCAGTTCGGTCTTCCAGAGCTGGGCTGTCTGGCGGTTCCGATTCAAGAGGTTGTTCACCGCAGTCAGGTTGACATGGAAACGGTCGGCGAGGCGCTGGGCGGTCTGGTCCACCAGTCCCAGTTGCTGGTTCAGCGGCGGCATCGCCTGCGCGGTCTGCGTCAAGGTCCCACTCAGGTTGAGGACGGCGCTTCGCACCCGGTTGAAATCTCCCAAGCCTTGCGCCGACCAGCGCGTGAGATCCGAACCGATTCCCGTAAGATCCCGCGAGAACTGGGAACGGAAGCGCTCGATGCTGGCCTCCGCGCCCGTGGGGTCAGCTCCGATCCGAATCAGAAGTTCAGCCGCCGTGTTGGTTGGCATCGCTCACCCGTTCCTGTAGCGCGGATCTTCAGATCCGCGGTTGTCCTACCAGTTCACCTGGCGCATTCGACCTTCTGGCGGCGATGCGCCGTCCAGGCCTGACTCCGCTTCGGCGCACGCCGAACGCGCGGCTTCGAGGAGACGAGCAGCCGCCGCGAGGTCGAAGTCGAGCGCGAGGACTGGATCGCGGAGGCCAACGAGTGTGCTCGGACGCACACCGAACTTCTCCGCCGCCAGGGATACAAGCAGAAAATTCTCACTTCGCACGAAACCGCTCCAGCTTGTCGCTGGAGAGGTCCTCCTGCGTTGAACTTGGGACTGGCCCTGGCACGCCCGTGCCAGCGCGCTCCGGTTCCGCCGCGGGCTGGCCCAGGGCGCGGCACGCCCAGGCGAAGATGAACGCGCGATCTTCGACGGGAATATCGTCCAGGCTGATTTCGTCGGACCCCTCGCCGATGGGCGGACGGACGACGGTGGCCTTCACGAGTTGCGCCGCGAAGCGGGCCAGGTCGAGAATCTCCTCGCGGCTGATTTCCGCTCGTGCCTCGGGCGAGAGAACGCCGTCACCCTGGAGCGCCGCGGCCAGCAAGCGTTGCGGGATGCGCCCGGACATGATCCATTCCAGCGGTTCCGGTTTCACGGCGAGAATGGTGGCCCCGCTCGGTAGCAGTAGCGGCTCAGCGCGCGCCTCGCGTGCCGCCCGCGCCGCCGCCTTCCAATCGCCCGCCGTAGCAGTGTGATTCTTTTTCGCCATGTTGCCGTCCTTCGCGTGTGGTCGGCTTTCGCTTTCCATTAACCACTGACACCTGACCACTGCCCTTCCTACGTCTGGCGATAAACTTTCCCTACCTGATCGCCCGCGACGCGCGACGCATCCGCCAGGCCTTCGAACTTCACCTTGTAGGTGGTTTCCTTTCCCCGCTGGAAGGGAAGCTGGATGGCCTCGGCCTGGTAAGCCTGATAGAGCTGGCTCACCACGTGCTTGCCGGCTGCATCGCGGCGCGCGGAAATCACCGCCACCGAGGTCTTGGGAATAGCCATGACCCCACCGAAGGAGATCTCCTCGTAGGCCTGCGAGCCCTGCGGCAGGCCCGTGTCAGTCCCCGAAGAGAAGGAGCCGTGGACGATGAAGTATTTCAGCTTGGCCAAGTCGGACTCCTTCAGCGTGACCTCAATCGACGCCGCTTCGCCGGTCATGACGACGTCGATGGGGCCCGCCACTTGGTCCGCAGAGACGGACTCGAGTTTCGGCGTCAGGACCACCGTGGCGGCGCCCTCCGTGGCCCCGGCGAAGACCGGCGTGCCGGTTGTCGGCTCGCCCGCGGCATTGATGAGAAGCCGGCTGCCGCTCGCCGGCACATTCACGTTCAGCCACAGCTTGCCCGGACCCTGGTGGATTTTGGTTGCGTCAACGTTTGGCATGATGTCCTCCCAATCGTTTCTTGCCTGCTAGTGCTTGGTTACTGCCTGTCGTGCCACTTCTAAACAGGACTCATTCAGCTTTGCTCATCAGCAGAGCCACACTACATCTCAGTGCACGAGTGGCCCCGCATTGTCTGTATCCGACGCAAACGAGCCTGCGGGCGCAAAGTGTCTCAACTAAACACCTTGTCGAAGTACTGCTTCCACCAGTAGAGCAGCGGACGCAGTAAGGAAATTGACGGTATACTCCGTCCGTTGTTCGTGTCGGACGAAAAGCTCAGCGTCTCGGTGAAGGACAGGTACGTGTCCCCGTCCCCGCCCGTCGCGGCGTCGTAGTCGATGGTGAAGGTCCGGCCGCTGGCCTCGGTCGTGCCGTTCGCGTCGTCGCTGTAGAACAGGAACGCGATCCGGTCACCGACCGCGAACGCCGTCGAGGTCGGCGTCAGCGTCGGCGTGGTTTTCAAGGTGGCCGAGGTCGTCCACTCGGTAAACCCGTCGTCGGTCGAGATGCCGAGCGAGGAGACGATCCCGCCCTGGGCCACCGACCAGCGCAGCACCTCGTAGCGCAGCCCACAGTTGCAGGCGACGTTCGACTCCAGTCCGTAGATGTTGGGCGTGATCGTCCCGCTGATGGTCACTCCGGCGGAGAGCGGCGCGCTCATGTAGAAGCGCCTCGCGCCTCCGGCAGTCGAGGTGACAATGTAGTTCGCCGTGGCGACCGGAAAGTACTGCCCGGTCACCGGCCCAGTTACGGAGTTTGTCACCAGCGTCTTCATCGACGAGCCGTTCGTGGTGTTCGCGCTCCGCAGGCCCCAACCCACGGGCCAGCCGCCGAGTCCCGAGCCGCCGTCATGGATAATGAGCTTGGTGGCGGCGAAGGAGACAGTGGACAGTGGACAGTGAACAGTGAACAGAAGGAGGGCCAGGAAAAGCGCCGCTTTCCTGAATCCTGACTCCTGACTCCTGACTCCTGACTTCTCAATTCGTCGTTTCATATTTCACCGTCAGGGTCACCGTGACGTCCGCCAGCGAGGAGCCGACGCTCACGAGGCTCGCCCGGAAGCGGTCGCCCGCCACGAGCGAGGTGTTGTTCTGGTTCGGCGCGCTGCCCTTGCTCGCCGTGTAGTTGCTCGCCGCGAGCGTCAGCACGGACGAGTAGATATCCACCCAGGTGCTCGTGGTCGCATTGCACGCCGCGCCGCCTGTGAAGCACCGCTGGATGTTGAACGTCGAGCCGCCCGAACCGTAGGTGGTCGCGGTCACGCGCATGTCGAGCAGCGCGATATTCGTTACGCCCTCCGGGATGGTCAGCTGCATGTTCGCCACGCCGGTCGGCGGCGTGCCGGGGAAGTACCACGTCAGGTTGTGGATCGAGCGATGCGTATGGTCGCTGCGCGCGGCGGTGGTGTCGTCGCCGGCGTTGTAGGCAGCGATGCCGTTCGTTCCGGCGGTCACTAAGGACGGTTTTGCCGTGAACGAGTCGTAGTCCGTCTTGGAGATCAGCCCCGCGGTCACGCTCGACGCGCTGGCCAGCGGGATGTTCAGCGTGTGAGTGTCCGTGACGCTCGACCAGTTCGGCGCGGTGCCTGAAGTCCCCGGCGTGGCGAAGGTTTGCGTCGCTGCCGTTAAGGTGTTCAGGCTGGTGATCCCGCTGCCGCCACCCGAGGTACCGCAAGAGAACGCCTGCGAGGACTGCGTGTAGTTAAGGTGGTTCCCACCCGTGTCCTGACAGTTCGGGATCGCCCCGCTCGCCTGGAAGATCGCCCCGTTGCCGAGCAGTACCGCGTGGTTGGTCGCCGCGCCGTTGACCTGGAAGCCGCCGACAGCGTTGATGAGCCCGCCGAAACGCGATTGCTCCGCGCCGTTTGTCCAGATGGCGTAGTTGTTGGTCCCTGCCGTCTGCGCCTGGACGTAGAGGCCGAATGCGTTGCCGATCGTTCCGGCACCTTTTGTTGGTGACTGGGCTTGGAGTGCCATGGCCGCGGATATGGTGCCCGCGCCTACTCCTACAAGCCCGCTCACGCCCACCGCGTTCGTGACCGTCCCGCCCGCGCCGTCGTGGGTGACGTAGCCGCGCACGGCGTTGGCCACCGTCCTCGTTCCGCTGGTATGCGCCGAGACGGCGTCGCCGTACAGGGTCAGCAGGTTCCCGGTCGCCGCGTCCCCGTACTCGGCCTGGAGCGGCGATGCTACGTAAACCATGCCGGTGGCGGGCGTGATGTTGATGCCTCCGGCGTCAAACTGGATCGTCGAGTTCGACGCGGCCTGGTCGTTGAACGACCAGGTGAACGACGAGCCGCTGCCGAAAGTCGTCGTGCCCACGGCGGTGCTCAGCCAGTAGGCCGAGATGTTCGTCGGGTTCGAGGCGTCCTTCTGCCACTTGACGTTCACGCCGTTCGCTGGAGCGGCAGGAGTTGAATCATCCAGATCGGCGGTTGAATTCACGCTCGCCCCGTTGACCGTGACGGTCGTTCCCCCGCCACCTCCTCCTCCGTCACCAATCAAGTTCCAGCCGTTGCCCGCGGCGTTGCACAGATAGACCTGCTGGCCGGCGGGCGTGGCGTCGGTGTCCACGTAGATTTCCTTGTTGGCGGTGCAGGTCGCCGGCAGGGTGGTCGCGGCGGGCAGCGCGAGCTTGTTCGCGGAAAGGTCTTGCAGCCCGCCGCCCGAGTAGGTATTGGCCTGGTTGTTCTTGACGACGTTCGCCCCGTCACTCAGGTTCGAGGTTGCGGGCTGCGAGCACGTCAGGTTGCCGTTCGCCGCGATGGCCGTGGCGTACTGGTTCGACCCGCAATCGCTGGGATCATTGGTGAGTGCGTCCGCCTTAGCCGCGCTCGCGGAGTTGACCCAGTTGGTGCCATTCCATTTCGGGATGTCATTCGCTGCCAGCGAAGTAAACGTGGCCCCCATAATGGTGGTTCCCGTTCCGCTCTTGTCTGCGAAGTCTGTCAAATCTGCGGAGGACCAAACTTCCTGCCCTTGGGCCGCGTTCAACTTCGTGCCGGCCGTGAGTCCGGCATAGCCGCTCGCGGCATTCTTGTTCGCCTGGTACTCCATCGTGGCGTTCTGATTTGGGAAGGTGAACGTCTTGGCAGTCGAGGCTGGGCCTGAGACGGCGAAGTAGGCGCTTCCGGTGCCGCCGTTGCCTGCTGCCAGAACCCCACTCACCGCGTTCGATTGGTCAAGCGCCACCGCGCTCCAGGCCGGCTCGTTGGCCCCGCCGGTCAGCACCTGATACTGCGTGCCCTTGGCCAGCCGCGTCCACTTCGGCGTGGCGCCCTGGCCCGTGATGAGGTCGCCCCGCACTACGCTCGCCGCCGTAGTATCGGTGTGCGTGGCGCTCAGAATTTCGTGCGAGCTGCCGCCGCCGGTCTGATCGGCGGAGCA
>Ga0187878_1001977_pt1 | contig 18841 bp, 14 predicted proteins | sample June2016WEW_17_1_FD_132979 | JGI IMG/M metagenome (GOLD analysis project Ga0187878, IMG submission 132979) | Peatland microbial communities from SPRUCE experiment site at the Marcell Experimental Forest, Minnesota, USA - June2016WEW_17_150 | ecosystem: Environmental > Terrestrial > Soil >...
AACCCGTGGAAAGGGTTGGATTGGGTTCGAGAGACGGCCATCCGTCTTTCGAACGAACACTTGAGTTCCCTGGTTGACTTTGTATGTGTGGGGGACGAAGGAGAACCCGAACAATGGGATAATGTTCGCCTTACCTTTGTTGGGAAGATCGGAAGGGCGCAGGAAATGGCACGCCTATACCAGGGGGCCGACATTCTCCTCCATCCAAGTCGGGCGGACACCTTTCCATTCGTGGTTCTCGAGGGCATGAGTTCGGCGCTTCCCGTTGTGGCCACGGCGGTTGGAGGGATACCCGAACAGGTCGAAGACCATGGCAGCGGATTCCTGGTCCGGGCGGGGGATACGGAAGCTATGCTGGCGCGCGTGCGCGCTTTGGTAGTAGATGATGCGCTGCGGAGGGAAACGGGGGGGCGCGGCCGCGAGATTGTCCTGGAACGGTTCCGCCTCGACCTTCAGGTGGACGCCTACCTTCACTGGTACCAAGAGATCTTGGAGCGGCGCGGGGCCGAGGGCGGGACGTGAAATGAACCTCCCCAGGATCTCCATTGTGACGCCCTCGTATAACCAGGTTCAGTATCTTCCCGACTGCCTCCATTCCGTCCTCGAGCAAGACTACCCGAATCTAGAGTACCTTGTAATCGACGGCGGCTCCACCGACGGAAGCCTCGAGATCCTGAAGAAGCTCGAGGACCGGCTGGCCTACTGGGTTAGCGAGCCCGACCAAGGCCAGGCCCAGGCGGTTAACAAGGGGTGGGCCAGAGCAAGTGGAGAGATGTTGAGTTGGGTCAACTCCGATGATCTCTTGACGCCGGGCGCTCTGGCGAGAGTTTCTGCCTCGTACCTCGCGAATCCCGGGGCGGCTCTCATCTTCGGGGACGTGCAGGAGATCAATGCGGCCGGCCATCCCGTGAGGACAAAGAGAATGGCGGGCTTTGACCTCCGATCGCTCATCCTGGGGAAGAATATGGGCCAGCCCGGGGTCTTCGTATCGCGCCGCACCTATATGAAGCTGGGCGGCCTTGACGAGAGCCTGCACTATGCCTTGGACTTCGATTACTTCCTGCGGGCGTGGCTGGTCTTTTCTGCGGGGGATTTTGTTTACGTTCCAGGGGTGCTTGCTGCCTCCCGCCTTTGGACGCAATCGAAGACCGGCCAGCAGGCGGCCCGCTTTGGGGCTGAGTACCGGCGTGTGCTGGATGTGGCCTTCCAGCGAGCCGATCTACCTCAGGAGATCAAGAGCCTTAGGCAGCGTGCGTATAGTCGCGCCTTTCTGTTCAGACAGGCAAGGCTATACTTTCAGGCCAGAAAGAGTATCTTGGGTCTGGCGTGGTTGACGCGAAGCGTAGTGCGAGAACCGATCTGGATCGAGAAGGCACACATGATGTGGTTCGGTCTGAGGTACCTGCTGGGTCTGGAACGAGGTGAGGCTTGAAGGGCGGAGAGAGGGCCGTCCAGTCGAGGGCGCAAGAGGATTTAGCTTTCTGGTGGCCCTTGATTGTCGCGAGTCTCCTGTGGCTCGTGATCATAGCCTTGACCGTCCTGAGCATTATGCGAGAGACGGGGGGACGCCTGATCTACGCTTCGGACGACGTGTACATTGACATGGCTATGGCCAGGAACCTCGTCCGATATGGGGTTTGGGGAGTCACCCCCTATGGTTTCACTTCCTCGGCCAGTTCCCTGGCCTGGCCGGTCCTGTTGGCCGCGAGCTACGGGCTTTTCGGCGTCAACGAATGGAGCCCGCTGGCCCTGAACTTGGTCCTCTCTCTGATGCTCCTGGTGGTCGCATTTCGAATCGCGCGCGGGCATGGAGCTTCCTCGTCGATCGTCTTCGCCACGCTCTTGGCGATCATCTTTTTTGCTCCTCTTACTGCGATTGTCTGCGCGGGACTGGAGACGGTTCTGCAGGTGCTTCTTGCGTTGGCGTTCGCTGAAGCGCTGTGGTGGGAACTGTGCAAGGCTCCTCTGGATCGAGCGAAGCCGATCAATCTCTCGCAATCTGCCCTGGTGGGTTTGGCTGCATGCTTGACACTGGTTCGCTATGAGGGATTGTTCCTTGCTCTGGCCGGGGGATTGCTTCTCGCGTGCCGCCGCAGATTTCGACTCGGGTTGATGGTGGCGGGAGGGGCGTTGCTGCCGGTGGCTGCTTGGGCCGCCTATTCAGTCATGAAGGGCTGGTATCCGCTCCCCAATTCGGTTGTGGTGAAAAGCGCGCCGTTCTCGGATATCATCCCAGAGACGCCGGCCATGACTCTTACCCGGCCTATTCGCTTTCTCACCGGCAAAGACTATATGCTGAGCTTGGCGGCGCTCCTGATTCTGCTTTGGGTCCTGGGTTGGACACGGAACAGCCGAGGGATTCAGTTCTTCGCGCCGGGTCTTTTCTTCTTCATGGTGGCACTGCAACATGGTACTTTGATCGACATCGAGTGGTTCTATCGGCACGGGGCCTACCTGGTGGTCTTGGGCATTTGGGCCTTGGAGGCGACAGCGAGTCGTGTGCCTCAAGTGATCTTCAGGCGCACGCCCCAAGTCGTGTTTTCCGCAGGGGCGTGTAGCTTGTTCCTTTTGTATCCTCTGTTTGCCAGAGGGACCGGGGCGCTCCTGGACACGCCGGTTGCCTCCTACAACATATACGAAATGCAGTATCAGATGGGGCTTTTCCTCAAGCAGTACTACAGCGGCCAAGCGGTGGCCGCCAATGACATCGGAGCGATTGATTACCTCACGGACCTGCATTTGGTGGATCTATACGGGCTGGCCTCGATGGATGTGGCGCGAGCCAAACTGAGTGGACGGTTCACGACCGGTGTGATTGAACAGGTGACGGCGGAGCAGAATGTCCGCATCGCTATTGTTTATGACGAATGGTTCGCCCATGTAGGATTGCCTTCCTCTTGGGTGAAGGTCCAGGAATGGCGCTACTCCGACTGTGTTGTGTGCGGGGCGAATACAATCTCTTTTTATGCTTTGAACCAAAACGAAGCTGGGCGGCTTGAGCGCAACCTTAGCGAGTTCTTGCCCCACTTGCCATCGAGTGTGAAGGTTGGGTACTCACCGCAATAGGCTCAGCAAGTCCCGGGAGTGAAGGCGTCAATCCATGCAGACTTCCAGGCTTAGATCATGGGTGAGCGAAAACTGGCCATTGGCGGGGGCCATTGGGGTCCTGATCGTGACTTGGGTCGGTCTGTTTCTGGTAATGCTTAGGGAGACGCAGGGCCGGATCGTATATCCGAACAGTGATGCCTACCTGCGGCTAGCGATGGCGAAGAACATGGCCCTGGCCGGGTCATGGGGGGTGAATGCCGGCCAATTCGCTTCGGTCTCGGGGTCCCTGCTGTGGCCGCTGCTACTTGCCGTCCTGTTTAGGTTGTTCGGAGTGTACGACAGCATTCCTCTGATCCTGAATCTGCTATTGGCTGTCGTGTTGGTGGGAGTAGCCAGTCGCATCGCTCGCCGCTCAATTTCATCGCCGACCCTCGGATGGCTGGCCCTTGTGCTGTTCATTATCGTCGTTCCTCTTGCCCCACTGGCACTCGAGGGGATGGAACAAGTGCTGTTCTTGCTCTTGGTTCTCCTCTTCGCTGAGCAGCTCGTGGCTTTCCTCGGTGAGGCACAAACCGGCAGGCTTCCCGTTCTCTACGTTCTGGGGGTCGCCCTTGCCTCGACGCGCTATGAAGGGCTTTTGTTGGTCGGGGTCGGCTGTGTTCTGCTCATCTGGAAGGGCAAGTTCCGGATCGCTGCTGGATTGGCAGTATTTGCGGCCGTTCCGGCTGTCGTGTATGGCGTTATCTCTTTGCATTACGGATGGTACCCCGTTCCGAACACGGTTTACTTTCGGCGTGCCAAACTAGCCCCGAGTTCCTTGAGGGATGTACCGACCATTCTGCTCAGAGTGTTTGATGTGCTTGATGGCAGACCCGATCTTCGGGCGGTTGTGCTGGTCCCTCTGCTTGCGTTGGCGTGGCAATCTCTGGCTGGAAGAGTGACATCGTTTCGGGATATAAGGTTTCAGGGCGTCGTGCTTGCCCTGTTGACGGTCATTGTTCACATCACACTGGTTGGGGGTCGCAGCTACGCCTATGATGCTTACCTCGTTGAACTCGAATGGTGGGCGTCGCTGCCGCTGGTGGGGCAGTTGGAAGGTCTGCGGGCCGCGCAAGAGCCCTCCAGGCCGAATATATCCATCTTAGCGGCGTCACTTCTCGGGCTTCTCTTGCTCTTCCCACCGATCAATAGAGGGGTCACGGCGATGCTTCAAACACCTGGCGCGGCGCGAGAGGTCTTTGACGAACAGGATCAGCTTGCCCGTCTGGCGATGAAGTGCACTCCGGGTTCTGCAGTTGCGGGCGACGATGTTGGCATGCTCGCTTACAAGGGTATACGCGCAGTGGACCTGACCGGGGTATTCGGTATGGATCTGGCGCGGGCTCGGCGGGCTGGAACCTTGACTCCCAGTGATCTCGGCCGGGTGGCCAACATGGCAGGGATCGAGCTGGCGTTTGTTCGCGATCCGGCGGTTCGGGAGCTGGTCCCGTCCGCCTGGAAGAGCTTAGGGACGTGGGTGGTCAGCGATTGTGTCCAGTGCAACGAGACCGGCGTCGGCGGCATAACCACGGACACCACGGAGTTGTACTCCGCGAAACCGCAAGACGTCTCAAGACTAGCCACTTGCCTGAGCAACTTTGACTTGGCATCTCCCTCCGGAGTGACGCTGAGGCCCTGAGTAGGGGGACTCTTCCACTTGCCCACGGCGAGGGGAAAATGAGTTCCCTCGGAGGTGGAGGTACAGCCTGCCGAGAGGGCCTGCCCTCGACGAGGGGCCGAGTTCACTGAATTGCTCCTGGGGCTTCAGGGGAGAACCCATGGAGGATTCTCTGTGCTGATTAGAAGGAGACGTGATCTGATCTCGCTGGGTCTCCGGCTGGTTTTGGTTTTGGGCTCGGTGGCCTATATCCTAGCGTTTGCGTACATCGCGATTCGAAGGATGCCGTACCCGTTTGAGCTCGAGTGGATGGAAGGGGGATCACTTGTACAGGTTGCCCGCTTGCTCAAGGGGCAAATGCTTTACGTGCAGCCTTCTCTCGAGTTTGTTCCTTTCATCTACCCACCCCTCTACTTCTATGTTTCGGCGGCTTTCGCGAAGGTGGTCGGAATTGGCTTCTTGCCTCTCCGTTTGGTTTCTTTTGTTGCCTCTCTTGCTTCGTTCATCATCATCTTCCTGATCGTAAGGAGGGAGACCCGTTCCATCTTCTCGTCTATTGTGGCCGCCGGCCTGTACGCTGCGACTTTCCACGTGAGCGGAGCATGGTTCGACATCGCTCGGGTGGACGCCCTGGGGCTGCTCTTTCTGCTGGCTGGGATCTATTTCGTCGGGACCAAGTCCGCCTATTCTCAGATATTGGCAGGGGTCAGTTTTGCGCTTGCCTTCTTTACCAAGCAGACCTTTCTTCTCGCTTCTCTGCCAGTGCTGATTTACATCGTATGGAAGATGCGCTGGAGGTGCCTGTCGCTGGTCGGCACGACGGGCATTCTCGTGGTAACCGCCAATCTACTCCTGAACAGACTGAGCAATGGCTGGTATGGTTTCTACGTTTGGTACCTTCCCAGTCGACACATTCTCCCCCTGGCCACGCTACTGAACTTCTCGCTCGTCGAGTTTTGGCCGCAAGATCTGCTGGCACCCATGGGTTTGGCCTGCTTGGTCGCCCTCACCGCCTTCTTGTTCCGACGGGCTGAGAAGGAGAGGGGGGACCCTTACCTCTACTTGGCCGCAGCCGTCGGGATGGTGGGGACATCTTGGCTGGGGACTCTAAATGTCGGCGGCTACAGCAATGTGCTTCTTCCGGCTTATGCCGGGGTCTCAATTCTCGCCGGGGTGGGGTTGGGACGGGTGACTTCGACCTGGGCTCGGGAGGAGGTGACGACCGGCCTGACTCCAGCCCGCTTTGCCCAATTGGCGTGTGTTATTCAGTTTGTTGCCTTGCTCTACCCCTTGCGGTCGCAAATCCCGACGCAAGCAGACTTAGCTGCCGGTCAGGAACTGGTCCGCGAAATCCGGGACACCCCAGGCGATGTGTTCATCCCTTTCCACGGGTACCTGGCGATGATGGCGGGAAAACCGAGTTTTGCCCATCAAATTGCCGTGGCCGAGCTGGAGGGGACGTTCGGAGGCGGGCCGACCGATGCTTGGCAGATGATCTACGCCGATTTTGAGACGAGATTGCAAGCAAGGAGTTTCGGTGCGGTTATCCTCGATAGCGAGTGGCTCTGGGGGAATGTTGGGACCTACTATCCCAACCAAACCGCAGCTTTTGGTGGAGAGGCGGGGTTTTACCCTGTCACGGGCTGGAGAACGCGGCCCGAAACAATCTTCAGACCCTAGGTAAGTGGGGGCAAGATTTCGGGAAAGACGTGGCCAGTGGTCGCCCCGGTCTTCTGAGAGCAACGCAGCCCATGGGTGTTCTGCGGATAAGCACTGGCGTGGCACGTCGATTGCGCGGCCGGCGCCTGTACACTTGGCCACTGATGGCCACGCTCTTGATCTGGTCTGTCACTCTTGTTTTCTTGATGGTGACGGCGCTGCGGGAAACCGGCGGTCGCCTGATCTACGGTCTCGATGATGCCTACATCCACATGGCTGTGGCGAAGCATTTGGTTCAGGACGGGGTGTGGGGGGTGACGCCATACAGCTTCTCTTCTTCTTCCAGCTCCATTCTTTGGCCGTTGCTATTGTCCGCCGGATTTGAACTTTTCGGGATCAACCAGGTTCTCCCCTTGGCATTCGCCATCGCCGCCTCGTACTTGCTAATCATCCTGGTCTTTCGATGGCTTAAGAAGTTGGGTGCAGGGACGGGATGGACGTTTGTCATCTTGCTCAGCCTTTTGTACTTCACTCCTTTGCCACCCTTAATGCTGGATGGTATGGAGCACATCCTTCAGGTGCTTCTTGCGCTTGGGTTTGCAGAGACTCTACTTCGCTTGCTTTCTCGTCCCAACACCAAGCAGTTCATCCTGTTGGCAGTACTCGCCTGTCTCTTGGCTTCTGTGCGGTATGAGGGGTTATTCCTAGCTTTTGTGGGAGCGGGGATGTTGCTGGTGCGGCGGCAACTGCGAATGGCCCTCGGCGTAGTGCTGGCCGCCGCTTTCCCTGTCTTGATCTACGGAGCCATCTCCGTGCGAAACGGATGGCTTTTGCTTCCCAATTCGCTTCTTCTGAAGCATGCCCCAACGTCCCTATCGAGCGTTTCGGGGCTCATGAGCTTGGTATCCAGACCGTTTGGTGTGATCAGCGACACGGGTGCTCTGAAGGTGCCCCAGTGGCAAGTGCTGGCGATTGTCTCTCTGTTTCTCGTGCTAATGCTTGATCGTCGGAAAGAGATTCATGATTATTGGGATCGACGTGTGACTGGGACCGTCTTCTTCGTGGGCGTTGCGCTTGTCCACTCGGCACTTGTGGGCGTTGAATGGTTTTTCCGCTACGGGGCCTACGTGAATGCGCTGGGCATCTTTGCCATCGGGCTGCTTGTGAGCAGCCCTCCGGGAGTGCACCTCACTTGGCCCGCGATCCGGTCTGGCATGGTGACCGTGGCAACCGCGATGGGATGTGTGGCCTTGTTTCTGCCGCTGGTCCGGAATAGCTCCTACGCCCTTCTGAATACTCCGACTGCCTCTCGCAACATCTATGAGATGCAGTATCAGATGGGAGCATTCCTGGGCGAGTACTATGCCTCGAAGCCAGTGGCCGTCAACGATCTTGGCGCGGTCGACTTTTTCGCTGACCTTCACACGGTCGACCTATTTGGTCTGGCCTCTCCGCAGGTCGCCGAATCCAAGCTGGAGGGTCATTGGGATGCAAATGTAATCGGTTCAATCGTGACGAGGAGCGGCGCCCAGGTCGCAGTAGTCTTCGATAGTTGGTTCAAAGATACTGGCCTACCTGGATCGTGGGTGAGAGTGGAGGAATGGAAGATCGCAGACAATGTGGCGAGTGGCTCGGACACGGTTTCTTGGTACTCAACCGATCCTCAATCGGCCCAGGAGCTGGCCCACAACCTGAGTAGCTTTCGGGCTGAGTTGCCACGGGATGTGACGGTGCAAGTCTTACCTTTACCGTGAGCGCTTCTGAAGAATCCTGTCCGTGGGGGTCTGTCCTTGAAGATAAGAAGAGGTTTGACCTTCTCGATGAACTGGATAGGGGCAAGGGAGAGCGGCTCCCTGGCCATCCTCCTGACTCTAATCTTCGCCAGCACCCTTGCGTATTCCTTCTACTTTCACATCCCTCCCCAAGTCGATGCACGCGCCTATGACGCGATCGGTTGGAACCTGGCGACAGGGCATGGATATCGGGGTGGCCTAACGGGCCCTCTGGCGCAGGATCAATCTATCGGCCGGGTTGGACCTGGGTACGAGTTCTTCCTGGGAGCACTGTTTTGGCTCTTGGGGCACAGTTACCCGGCGGTCTGGGTCACCCAAGCCTTCCTGCACACAGCGAGTTCCAGCTTGGTCTTTCTCCTGACCAAAAGGCTGATTCCGGATGAACGGGAGAGTGTCTTTCGGCTTTTCTCGACCGCGGTCTTCGGGTTCCATCCCGACCTAATTCAGATGGTCGCCATGCTGATGACCGAGACACTCTACATCTTCCTGATGATCTCCGCGGTCTATTGCATCTTGTCCTACCTGTCGCGTCCCCGGGTAGAGGCAGCCATCGCAGGTGCGACGATCCTGGCCCTCGCTATTCTGACTCGCCCGTCCGCCTTGGTCCTGTTGGGGGTCTTTGCGGTGGCGTTGGTCTGGCGGAAGAGCCTTAAGACCCTTCTGGTCGTCTTGCTCATCCAAGTCGTCCTGATCGGTCCCTGGACCTTGAGGAATTACCAGCTTTACCACAGTTTTGTTCTCACCAACGCGGCTGGGGGATATGACCTGTGGGTGGGCAACAACCCAAGCTCCAATGGGGAGCTGCAACCCACCCAGGAAATCACCTCCTATCTGCAGGAACAGGGATTCATTGCCACAGACAAGAAAGGGATTAGCGAGGTCGTACGATTCGCCATTGATCAGCCTTGGCCGTTCTTCCGATTGCAGATTGTGAAGACCATCAAGTATTTCAGCCTGATCCGCACCTCCGCCTGGTGGTCGAACTTGAGCGGTCTCTCCCGGGAGATCACACTGGTCCTTTCGTCCGGGTTCAGTTTTGTCTTGTTCCTGCTCGGGATCCTGGGGGCCTTCCTGGCTTGGCGTGACAAGCGAGGCCAAGCTAGGTGGTTATTGCTTTTCGCCGCTGCCACACCGGCATCTGTGATCCTGATCGTGGTCGAAACGCGCTATCGCTACCCGCTCTACCCGTTTTTGGCCGTCTTTGCAGGCTTGGCGCTGACCCGGATTGCAAGAAAAGAAACATCGGCCCAGGGACTAGTTTGGGTTGGCGGGGCACTCCTAATCAATTCTCTGATTGATGTGATCGGGAGCCTCCCGACTATCCTCGAGCGGCTTCATGTGCTCTTGGGCTAGGTCCGCCCAGAGAACAATCTGAGAGCTCGGGATGCGCATCTGTCTTCCCACGGGGATCTTTCCTCCTGACATTGGCGGACCCGCTGCCTACGTCCCGCAGATTGCCAAACGTCTGCAGGAGCGCGGCCATCGGCTAGAGGTAATCACACTAGCTGACCGCCCGGCCGAGACCTCGGCATCCTATCCATTCGTTGTCCACCGCATTCGCCGCGCGGAGATACGCGTGGTTCGCATGGCCAGGACGGTCGTCGAAATTGCGACGGTGGCGCGCAGGTCGGATTTGATCTTCGCGAACGGCCTTTTCCTTGAGGCGGCCCTCGCCGCGCAATTCGCCCGCAGGCCTCTGGTCGTGAAAATTGTTGGCGATTGGGCGTGGGAGCGAGCCGTGAATTGGGGTTTGACTCGCGACGACCTGGAAGAATTCCAGGCGCGGCGCCAAGGTTCGCGAGCGGAACTCCTGAAGTTCCTACGCAGTCGGGTCTTGGGCAAGGCGGTCCTGGTCATCGTCCCCAGTCACTACCTTGGGGAGGCGGTGCAGAGATGGGGGGTTGAGCCCGCGCGGATGGTATGCGTCTACAATGCATCCGACGGCCCCGGGGCCCGAGGGGCATGCTCTTTGCCTGAGTTTCAAGGAGCAACGCTGTGCACGGTCGCGCGCCTTGTGCCTTGGAAAGGGCTAGGATTGCTGATCCGCTTGATCGGGGACCTTCCCCATACCCGGCTGGTGATTATTGGGGAGGGGCCCCTTCGAAGCTCCCTGGAGAGGCAGGCCAGGGAGATGGGCGTCGCTTCACGCGTTTTTTTTATGGGCCGTCTGGCGCCATCCGAAGTAGCCGGGTGCCTCGCCGCGGCGGATCTATTCGTCCTCAACTCAACCTACGAGGGTCTCCCGCACGTGGTCTTGGAGGCATTTGCTGCGGGTGTGCCCGTCGTGGCCACTGCGGTGGGGGGAGTGCCTGAGGTTGTCCAGCATGGCCAGAACGGATGGCTTGTGACTCCCGGTCAGGATACCGCGCTGCGCGAGGCCGTTCAGAGACTGATCTCGGATATCCCTCTGCGCCGGAAATTGATCGAGGGGGGGCAAAGGACACTGGTGGAGAAGTTCGCTTGGCCTCGTTTGGTGTCCGAAACGGAGGAGGCACTCATGCGTGCCTTGCACGCGAGGGGGCTGGCGAGAGGATGATCCTGGCTCGTAGGGCACTCGGGCCCCGATGGCTTATAGTCTGTTTGCCAACTGTCCTCCATCCAGAGCGGATCCTGGGGCGGGCAGGGGCCAACCCCACATCGCGGCCCTTATGTCTGCCAAATTCGGCATGGGCGGATCGCGCGGCGAGGGTGGTCTCCCGGAGGGTCTCAGCCTCCGGCGCCGTGTGTGAGCGAATATCCTCCTCTCGAGGCAGCCCATTTAGGAGGAAGGACCGAAAGGGGATCTGGTGAATGTCCTCATGCTGGGCGTAGGGGACGCCGGCCTGGACGACGTGAGCAGCGAGCCGGTGCGCAGGCACCTGGAGTACGCTCGTCGAGCCGGGGGCCACATCGACTTGGTCGTGGACTCGAGGAAGCATGGCCAGGTCGCGCACTCTGGAAAGCTGAGGGTGCTGTTCACAGGCGGCGCGCGTCCGGCTTACCCTTGGGTTGCTCTTCGCATCGCCGGAGAGGCAGGGCGGGAGAACCCCCCCGACCTGGTCACATCCCAGGATCCCTTCGCGACCGCCCTGGTTGGGCTCATGCTGCGAAGGCAACTCGGTTGCCCGCTTCTGGTTCAGAATCACTCTGCATTTTATGCCAGCCCGGAGTGGGTACGCGAGCGTCCCGTGTTGTTTCGCCTGCTCCGTCTCCTCGGTCGATTCACCTTGCGACGAGCCAATGGATATCGGCTAGTCAACTCGACCGAAGCGCGATACTACACGCGGCACCTAGGGCTTTCGCCTGAACGGATTCGCGTCTTGCCGGTCCCTTGCGAACTGGCCCGGTTCCTGGAGTCCCGAAACCCCAGAGATGTCAGATCCCACAAAGCTGCCTTGGGGATCAACGCGGCGGATCCGGTCTGCCTGTGGGTGGGTCGGCCAGCGCGCGTCAAGCGTTTGCCGGTCCTTCTCCATGCCTTTCGGAGAATACTGATGCGAGTTCCTCAGGCGAGACTCATAGTCGCGGGAGATGAAAGCCTGGCCGGCGAAGATTTGCGCCAGGTGCAGGATAAGGAAGGATTGGGGCAACGGGTGATTTGGGCCGGTGCCGTGCGCTTTGATGACCTGCCCCTCTACTACCAGATGGCGGACGTGTTTCTGTTCTCCTCCGCCTACGAGGGCTTTGGTCGCGTCCTGGTGGAGGCGGGAGCTTCCGGACTGCCAGCAGTCAGCACCTGCACGGCAGGTGCCCAGGAGATCGTGCGAGACGGACTGACAGGGTACTTGGTCGACATTGGAGATGCGGAGGCGCTGGCGAACCGGGCGATTAGCCTCCTGTTGGACCCGGACCTGCGGGCGGAGATGGGGACGGCGGCCCGTGCCTGGGTTCGAGAACACTTCGATCGCGACAAGGCCTTTGACGCCATTGTAAATCAGTGGCGCGAGGTTGCTGGATTGCCCGCGGGGCCCTCGCCATCCTGAGGTGGCCCGACGCCATGCCCAAGGAACTGGTCTATCTTCTGCCAACCTACGACCCCGAATCGGCGGAACATTTCTATCATCTGTACGATTTCCTGAGAGGCCTGCATGACCAAATTCCCCTCATCGTGGTCGTTGAGCGTATGTCGGGCCCACAGCGGCCAGGGGGCGGGCTGAGGCTGATCCGCGTCCACGCCAGGCCTCCCGCCGTTCGGCTGTGCGAAGAACTGTTCCTGTTCTTCTGCGCTCGGCTCAGAGGGGTTCGCAAATTCTACGTGCACTATTCGTATACGGGGGCGATCGCTGCCTCGCTGGTGGTGCGGGTTCTCGGCGGAGAGTGCTTCTATTGGAATTGCGGGCTTTACAAAGCCTTCACTCCAGGGAGAAGGGCCCCCCTCCGGGAGCGCCTGGCCCATACCCGGCAAGTGTGGCTCTTGGAGCTTTCCCTTCGGCTGTGCACCTGGCTGGTGACGGGGTCGCCTCGGATGGCGGAGTATTATGCGCGAGGTGCCCACTTGCCCATGGGGAAAATCCGATTGCTCCCCAATTTTGTTCAGGCAAAGCGCTTTCAGTCGGTCGGGCGGGAAGAGGCTCGCAGGCAGCTCGGTCTGGCACCGTCTCAACCGGTGTTCCTGTTCCTCCACCGCGTCTCGTTGCGCAAGGGGGCCGGGTATCTTCCCCAGTTGGCAGAACAGCTGTCCGGTCAATTGAAATCGTTTACCCTCCTTGTCGCCGGAGATGGCCCATATCTACCCGAGCTGCGTGCGCGAGTCTTGGAGCGTCACCTGACGGATTACTTCGACTTTCGCGGATGGGTGCCCAATCGAGAGGTTCCCGTTCTCTTCCGTGCCGCCGACGTCTACCTGATGCCTTCCCAAGAGGAAGGTTTCCCGCACGTGCTTCTGGAGGCGATGGCGGCGGGGTGTCCATTCGTGGCCTTTGACGTGGGAGGGGTCCGTGACGTTGTTTCACCCGGACAGCTGCCGTCCATTGTTCTCCCTGGGGATCTCGATCGGTTTGCTTCCCAATCGCTGCGGGTGCTTGCCGACCTCCCCGAGCGGCGGGCGCTCGTTGAAAACGGCTACCGCCGCGTCCAGCGCTTCTCGCAGGAACGGGTATCCCGAGCATTCATCGATCTGCTGAGAGGTCACCCCCATGCGTGGAGCGAATTCCAGGGGAAAGAGGGGCCGGTTCCTTCATGAAGCGCAGAGGCAATCGGATTGCCTGGATCGGGGTCTGGAGCGCCGGCCATAACAATGTCCGCTATGAGGAATTGCTTCCCAGGCTGTCCAATGTGGATCGGTACCCCGTCCGGCTACACCGCCTGCGCTGGATCCGGGGGATCCAGCGACGATTTCTTTATCCGTGCCTTGCCATTCTCCTTAGAGGGCGTTATCCGATCTTGCTGTGCACGGACCCTCGTCTGGTGCGCTGGTTCCCCGGCCGGGTGATTTGTGAACTGGATGACCCTGCCGATGTCGAGGCCGAGGTGCGCCTGTTTTCAAGACCCAAGGTGATCGGAGTCGTTGTAGCCAGCGAGGCCATCCGGAGGCTGCTCAGAGAAGCCGGCCTGAGAAAAGCCGTGGAGGTCATCCCCCAGGGCGTTGCCCTCGAGACCATGGATGAGAAGAAGGCGGAGAACATTCGGCGGAGCCTGCGTTCCTCCCCCCAAGAAGTCCTGATTGGACTCAATCAACCGTATGCCTATCTCGGCCAGGAGCTCCACAACCAGCGCGTGGCCGCAATGTACGCCATCGACGGTCTCCTGAGAGCCATGGAGGAAGTGCAGCAGGAAGTACCCCGGGCCGTGCTTTGGGTCATGGGTCGGGTCAGCCCAGGGGTGGAGGCGTACTCTCATCGGAATCCCTGGCTTCGGCTGACGGGCTACCAGCCGCACCACCAGATCCTCAACTTCGTGTCGGCCTTCGATATCGGAGTTTATCCGCGGGCCGGGAATGCATTGGGCGCGGCCAGCATTAAGATCCTCGAATACATGGCGTGCGGGGTTCCGACGGTAGGCCTGGCGGTCCAGGAGATGGAGGTGGTCCGAGAAAGTGGCGCCGGAATTGTAGCTAAGGACTGGCCGGAATTTGTCGCCGGCGTGGTGCAGCTTGTCCGAAACGCAACCTTGCGTCGAGACCTTGGACAGCGAGGCAGAGCCTACACGCAAAGGTACAGCTGGGAGCGGCTGGGCACAGCTTATGTGGAGTTGCTGAACCGGATGGTCGAGGGTGCGCCCTTGACCCCGGCGTCGTTCTAGACCGAGCCAGGATCACCGTAGAGGGCGAAGTTGAAGATTCTGCATCTGGTGAAGGCCACGGGCATCGCGGGCGCCGAAACCCATCTCCTCGTTCTGATGTCTGGTCTGGTGACACAGGGGATGGAGGTCTCCTTGATAGTGCTGGAGGATCCGGCGCGCCGGGTTCCCAAGCTGTTAGAGAGGGCGCAGGAATTGGGAGCAGAGGCCCTGGCGGTTCCCATCTATGCTCACCTGGATCCCACCCTTCCCAGCCGACTGACTAAAACCCTCCGGGCTCGGCCTTTTGACATACTGCACGCGCATCTCCCGCATGCGGAGGTCTACGGGGACCTCGCCCTTCACCGGGCTCCGCAACGGGGATTCGTCATAACCCGCCACAGCGACAATCCCTTTCGCAGAAGCTTGCTGTTGAAGCGAATTTTCGCCAATTCACTGAGGCGAGCCCAAAAGGTGATCGCGATCTCGGAGGCCGTTCGTCATGCGATGATCCAAGTCGAAGGCGTTCCCTCCGAGAAGATCGCGGTCATCCCGTACGGATTGGACAGCAGAGGATTCCGCAGCGGTCTGGTGCCCGGGCGACTGAGGTCCGAGCTTGGGGTGCCCGATGATCCGCTGGTTGGGTTTGTGGGAAGGCTTGCCCGTCCAAAGGGGGTGGATACTCTGCTTCGGGCCTTTGTGGATGTCGAGGCAGAGGAACCTCGTGCACGGCTGGTGATTGCGGGGGAGGGACCTTGGCGGAAGAGGTTGACGCGCCTCGGTCGGGAGCTTGGGCTCAAAAACGTCTATTTTCTGGGCTGGCGCGAGGACGTTGCCGCGATCATGGCCGACCTGGATGTGCTTGCCATGCCCTCGCGCTGGGAAGGATTTGGCCTTGTAGCCTTGCAGGCCATGTCGCTCGGAAAGCCCGTGATCGCCTCACGAGTAAGTGCGCTTCCTGAGGTCATCGCAGATGACGTGACCGGTCTCTTGGTTCCAGCGGAGGAGCCTTCCTCCCTCGCCCGGGGGATCCTCAGGCTCATCCACGAGCCTGAGCTCGCGGCTCAAATGGGTCAAGCGGGATCTCGTCGGGTGATGCAGGAGTTCACCGTCGAACGAATGGTCTCTGCCACGGTCGGAGTCTACCAGCAGGTGCTCGGCATGATTGGCTAACGCCGTTCGGCAAGATCCCTCAGGTATAATCCTCCACTAGATCAACGGCCTGCGCGCTCCGGTTCATGAAGTTGTGCCCTCGCCGCGTTGAGTGCTGACTTGCGGAAGATCCGCTTGGCCCGAGTAATTACCCGCCTCAACATCGGTGGGCCAGCAACCCACGTCGTTCAGCTTGCTTCGAGACTCCCCCCATCCGAATTTGAAACCCTGCTGATTACGGGGCGCGAGGGTCCGGGTGAGGCCAGCATGCTCTACTTGGCACAGAGAGCCGGCCTTTCTCCTCTGGTCATCCCTGAGCTCTCGCCGGATATAGGCTTGCGAGACGGGATTGCTCTTGTCAAGCTCGTGCGGGAATTTCAACGCTGGCATCCGGACATCGTCCACACCCACACCGCCAAGGCGGGAACTCTGGGGAGGCTGGCGGCGCGCTTGGCAGGGGTGCCGGCTGTCGTCCACACCTTCCATGGACACGTGCTTCGCGGGTATTTTCCCAGGCCCCTAGAGGACCTGTTCCGCACGATTGAACGAGGGATGGCCCTCCTGACTGACCGGATTGTGACCCTCAGCCCCTCGCTGCGAGCCGATCTGATCGAGATGAGGATTGCCCCCTCCTCCAAGATCGAGGTCATTCCCCTCGGGATGGACTTCTCGGGGCTGGTCGGCCCGGGCGGGCCGCGGGGATACCTTCGCCAGGAGCTGGGAATTGAGAACCTCCACCCGATCATTGGGACGGTCGGGCGGCTTGTTTCCATCAAGAACCACGCCATGTTCCTGCGTGCGGCGCGGAGCATGGTAGACTCGGGTTCGCAGGCCAATTTCGTCATTGTTGGAGACGGGGAGCTTCGTCAGTCCCTCGAAGCCCAGGCCCGTGGCCTGGACCTGACCGCCAGGGTGTATTTCCTGGGCTGGAGGGAAGAGATGAGCCCCATTTACGGGGACTTGGACATCTTCGCGCTGACCTCCAATAACGAAGGGACTCCCCTTTCCCTCCTTGAAGCGATGGCCGCTGCCCTCCCTGTCGTGGCCACATCGGTTGGGGGAGTGCCAGACGTCGTCACGGATCAGGTGAACGGCTTGCTTGTCCGGCCGGGTGATGGCGAGGCGATGGCGGAATCCTGGAGGAGGATCTTGAAAGATCCTGCACGATCGCAACGGATGGGGGCGCGGGCTCGCCAGGATGTGATCGGCAGGTTTGGACTGGAGCGCATGCTTGAGAAAATGCGCGCGCTCTATAGGTCGATTGCGGAGGAACGGATCGAGGCCCACTAGGCCTCGAATGAGCGAATGCGTTCTGTCGGCTCATGACTGTCGAGATTGCTAGCCCGGCCTTGGCCTAAGAGAGGGATTGTTGATATTGTCTGGGACAAACAGCCCGCCTAGGGGTCGACTCAAGGAGTAGGCCTGCTGGTGAGCCCCTACCTACCGCTCGTGTTCCTTTCTGGCATTGCGGCCTTTCTGGTCACGCCGCTTTCGGTCTGGTTGGCTAGGCGCCTGGGCTTCATTGACTTTCCCCGGCCTCACAAGACTCATGTGCGCCCGATTCCCCTGTTGGGCGGCCTGGCGATCTACATCGGTCTGGGGATCATCCTCCTTCTTGTGAATGTCAGACCAGCGATCCCTCAGCTCATTGGAGTGGTCCTGGGAGGCACGCTGGTAGCCGTACTGGGGCTGTGGGACGACCACCGCCCGGTAGTCCCCTGGGTCAAGATCGTGATGGAGATTGTTGCCGGCCTAGTGGTTATCGCGGTAGGCATTCATGTTCAATTGCTTCCCTGGGCTCCGGCCAATGTGTTGATTACCCTCTTCTGGATCGTGGGCATTACCAACGCCATCAACTTGATGGACAACATGGATGGATTGGCGGCCGGTGTCTCCGCGGTGGCCGCGGTGTTCTTCTTACTGCTCGCCTCCACCAACGGACAGGTGCTGGTGGCAAGCATGGCGGCCGCGGTGGCGGGGGCTTCCTTGGGGTTCCTGTTCTACAATATCAACCCGGCCCTGGTGTTCATGGGGGATTCAGGATCCCTACTCCTCGGCTTCTTGTTGGCGGTCCTGGGAATGAAGTATGAACCGGTGAGGCTGCCCTTGGGGTCGACGTGGATGGTTCCCATTGTGGTGCTCGGCCTTCCCATCTTTGACACCACCCTGGTGACTTATGCCCGTTGGCGCCGACACCAGTCCGTCCTGCAGGGAGGGGGAGATCACACCTCCCATCGCCTGGCTCGGCTTGGACTTGGGACCAGCCGGGCTGTGCTGACGATGTACTTGGCGGCGGTGGCGCTCGGGACGGTTGCCATGGCCCTGATCCATCTGTTGCCGCCATGGCCGAGCGTTCTCTTCGCCATTCTGGTCCTTGTGGGTCTGATTGGGGTTGCCTTGCTGGAACATGCGAGACCGATGCTGCCCGCGATACGACCCATCACCGTGGTCATCGGAAGCGGGGATGGGCTGCCTGCGCTAGGCGCCGCAAGGAGACTCTCCAATGAGGTGAACGTGGTGTTGGACGCCCCGCTCTCGGCCGAGGATATGAAGGCTCTCCTTTCTGAATTGGCCACGAACCCTGAGGAGACTCGCGCCTGGCTTGACCAGGCTTGGCCAGAAACAAGCGGGCCGTGCCGCGTCCCATGGGGCCAGATCTTTCGGCTTAGTGGCAAGGTCCTCTACGCCGACCAAGAAGGCGACCAAGAGGCACTGCGGGAAGCGTTTCGCCAGGCCCGGCTGATCTTGCTCGGGCCGACCGAGACCCTTTCGGCGACAGTCAAGGACGGGCTGCAAGAAGCCTGGGGGCGGGTTTTGGAAGCGCCCGGCTCGGTCAGCGTCGCCGGAAGCATGCCCATCGCCCCTCCCCTGTGGGATCACCCGCAGGCATTGGGGCAATGGCTCGAGGATTTCCTGTTGGGTCAACACCGCAAGGGAGCGGCTCCATGACGCACTACCTGATCACCGGAGGGGCCGGATTCATTGGCAGCCATCTCGCCGAGGCGCTGCTGGCGCGTGACGAACAGATCACGGTTGTCGATGACCTCTCGACGGGCAGGCTGGAGAACATCGAGCCGCTCCTGAAACACCCTCGCTTCCGCTTCGTGGTCGAAACCATCACTAACGAGACCGTCATGGATCGCCTGGTGAGCGAGTGCGACTCAATTTTGCACTTGGCCGCGGCCGTAGGCGTCCGACTGATCGTGACCGACCCCGTTCGGACCATTGAGACCAATGTGATGGGAACGGAGGCGGTCTTGCGGGTGGCGCGACGGTACCGTAAGATGACGTTGATCGCCTCGACCTCCGAGGTCTTCGGCAAGAACAACAAGGTCCC
>Ga0187878_1001981_pt1 | contig 18805 bp, 15 predicted proteins | sample June2016WEW_17_1_FD_132979 | JGI IMG/M metagenome (GOLD analysis project Ga0187878, IMG submission 132979) | Peatland microbial communities from SPRUCE experiment site at the Marcell Experimental Forest, Minnesota, USA - June2016WEW_17_150 | ecosystem: Environmental > Terrestrial > Soil >...
GGCTGGGATTTCTGGGTGAAGGAAGGAGACCCAATGCCGGGGCGAACGATCGATTTGCTTCGTAATGTCGACGCCACCTTATTTGGAGCCATCACCTCGAAGCCGATCAACGCCTCGGAGGCCGAGTTGTCGCCTGAGCTTAAAGGGCGTGGTTTTATCTACCGCTCACCGATTGTGCGCATGCGCCAGCTTTTCGATCTCTATGTTTGCCTCAGGCCTATCAAGGCCTACCCAGGAAACCCCCTCAACTACAGGGAGGGAATTGACCTGGTGGTGTTCCGTGAAAATACCGAGGATCTTTACTCGGGTGTGGAGTTCGCACAGGTGCCGCCGGAACTTTCAGCGCTGTTGGCCAAGATTTCAAAACCGTTCGCGCCGTTTCAGCAGCTTGCTTCGGACCAGTATGCGATCTCGTGCAAGATCAACACCAGGCATGGCTCGGAGCGGATCGTGCGCGCGGCGTTCGAATACGCCAGAAAGTGCCATAGGCGGAAAGTTACGGTCATCCACAAAGCCAATGTGGTTCGTGCCACGGACGGGCTCTTCCTCGAGACTGCCCGCGCTGTTGCAAAAGAGTACCCCGAGATACAGGTAGACGATGCCAACATCGACGCCATAACCATGTGGCTGCTCAAGAATCCCTTCAATTACGATGTGCTGGTCGCTCCCAATCTCTATGGCGACATCGTCTCGGATCTCTGCGCCCAGATGGTCGGCGGACTGGGCTTCGCATGCTCGGGCAATATCGGCAACAATCTGGCGGTTTTCGAGCCCACACACGGATCCGCTCCGAAATATACCGGCCTGCTGAAAGTCAATCCGATCGCGACCATTCTCGCTGCCAAGATGATGCTGGACTGGCTGGGAGAAACCGAAATGGCCGCACGCCTGGAAGAGGCTGTTGCAGGCGTGATCCGCGAGGGAAAGGTGCGCACCTACGACATGGGAGGAAACAATACCACCATGGAGCTGGCGGCCGAGATTGCGCACAAACTGGCAACCGGGGCGAAGGCTCAAGCGTAAAGAAATTCGGTGACAGGATATCCATTTCCTAATTTCACCTCGGCTAGCTGAGTCTATGCGCTCGTCGAAATTAGGAAATGGGTATCCTGTCGCCGCACTTATGTGTGAAACGTTTTTCAGACGAGGGCAATAATGGGAATGACGATTGTTGAGAAGATCCTCACGCGGGCCACCGGCCGATCTTGTGTCCAGAGCGGCGAGGTGGTGGAGCCGGCTGTAGATCTGGCTATGTCGCATGAGAATGGAGCGCTGGTCATCAACCAGTTTTTCGAAATCTACAAGGGGACGGGACTGGAGCCCAGGGTTTGGGATCCCCGCCGTGTGGCGATCGTGTTCGATCACCGCGTGCCCGCTGAGAGTGCCAAGACCGCCACGAACCAGAAGAAGGTGCGCGACTTCGTTGGCCAGCAAGGGATTCAGAAATTTCACGACATTCGTGGTGATCAAGGGGGTATTTGCCATCAGATTCTCCCGGAGTATGGCTATGTTCGGCCCGGTGCTGTCGTGGTTGGCACCGACAGCCACACCACGACCCACGGGGCCCTAGGGGCGTTTTCATTCGGCATCGGCGCCACTGAGATGGCGAGCGTCTGGGCCTTGGGAACGATATTGAACCTGGAGGTTCCCGGTACGATCAAGGTGATCGTAAACGGCCGCATGAGCGATCTCGTTTCCCCAAAGGACCTGATCTTGCACATTATCGGAGTGCTTACGGCCCAAGGTGCGAACTTCATGGCCATCGAGTTTCACGGGGACACAATTCGCAACATGTCTACCTCCGGGCGCCTGGTTCTATGCAACATGTCAGTTGAAGCCGGTGCTACGTCGGGGATCGTCCCGGCCGACGAGGAGACCGTTCGCTATTTGAGAGAGGAGACCGTTCGCTATTCGAGAGAGGAAGCTCGATTTGAGGAAGAGATCGCCCTGATTGCTCCGGATGCCGATGCCTCCTATAGCCGAGTGATTGAAATCAACGCCTCCGTGCTATCGCCCCAGATTGCCTGCCCGCACACTGTGGACAACGTGAAGCCGGTTGGGGCTGTGGCAGGCACGAGAATTGACCAGGTCGTAGTCGGTTCCTGCACCAACGGGCGGCTGGATGATCTGGCGGCTGCGGCCAGGATCATGAAGGGGAAGAAAGTGGCAGCCGGGGTAAGAATGCTGGTGTTTCCGGCATCCTGGCGCGTTTACAAAGAGGCGCTCCGGGCGGGTTACCTCGGGGATCTGGTTGATGCCGGAGCTGTAATCATGAATCCGGGCTGTGGCTGTTGCCTGGGTGTCCACCAGGGAGCACTGGCCGACGGCGACGTCGCGCTTTCGACTACAAACCGCAACTTCCAAGGGAGAATGGGGAACCCGAAATCAGAAGTCTACCTCTGTTCTCCCCAAGTGGCGGCGGCAAGTGCACTGGCCGGCGTAATCCGAGATCCGAGATAGGGGGGGCAATGACTGAACATGTAGTTATAAAACTTGGTGATGATATATCGACCGACGCCATCTATCCCGGGAGATTTATGGCGACCGTTCTTCCCAGCGAGACTCCGCAGTATGCTTTCGCGGACTACCCTGAGTTCCGCGCGCTGGTGAAGGATGGAGGCATGAAGGCCGGGAGCGTGATCGTTGCCGGTTCAAACTTCGGCTGCGGTTCCTCCCGAGAGCAGGCCGCCTCGGCATTACGAGGCTTCAACCTCACGATCGTCGCGCGCGGTTTTGCGAGAATCTTCCTGCAGAACGCAGTCAACCTGGGATTGCAGGTTATGGCGTGCCCCGAAATCGAGGCATCGGCGGGAGACGAATTGGACATCGGTCCGGATTACATCCTTAACCGGACCACCGGCAAGCGCTTCTCGATCCAGCCGCTGCCGGAGGCCAGGCGGGCAATCATGAAGGCCGGCGGCTTGATTCCCTATACGCGCCAGCGTCTCGTGGAACGGCACTAAGAGGTCCCGCCAGCATACGTAGCGCGAACCGCGGCCACAGGCAATTGAAACCAACAATGCACGAAAAACACGAGCTCGTTAACGTGTTTTTCGTGCATTTCGCAGCTTCCGTTGAACTTGATTAGGGTAAGGATGGGCGCCTCAGGTTTGAGAGAACTACTTGTTCCTGAATGAAAATATGGAATGGTTGTTTTTGCGTCGCGGGCAGGAAACCGATAAACTTGGTGTGGTATGCCTAATGTTGAGAGCGCACATAAAACCAGGCTGGGGTGGGCGTTGCTGGTCGTCGCCTTCTTCCTGCTCGAAGCCGAGTCACTGCCACAGCAGGGAATGGAGCGGATCCGCGTTCAGACGACTCTCGTGAACGTGCCCGTGATGGTAAGCGACCGATTGGGCGGATCGGTCCTGGGGCTGAAGGCCGAGGACTTTGTATTGTACGATGACGGAATGCGTCAGCCTTTGGCATTTTTCGCTTCATCCACGGAGTCGATCCAGATTGCTCTCCTGCTTGACACCAGTAAGAGCGCCACGACTGTTCTTGACCGGATCCGTAGCGCGGCGATAGGGTTCATTTCACAACTGCGGGCACAAGACCAGGCAATGGTGGTGAGCTTTGACTCCGAGGTGCACATCTTGTGCCGCCTGGTCTCGGACCAACAGGAATTGAAGCACGCGATTCGCAGCGCGATGGTAGGCGAATACGCCGGCACCAAGATGCGTGATGCCGTGTCACTGGTAGCGGACAAATATTTGCGGTCCGGCCGGGGACGAAAGGCAGTGATATTGCTCACTGATGGTCAGGATTACGGCAGCCGCGTTACTACTGAGGACATGATGCGATCCGTGCTCGACTCTGGTGTTGTGGCCTACCCCGTATTTTACACTGTCGACCGGCGCGAGTTAGTGAAAAAACTGTTTGGCGTATCGTTGCCCAAGGGTCCGGCGGGTAAGGCGGATTGGGAGAAAGACGAGGCAGAGGCCGCCGCACTGCTGCGCCAGATTGCCGATGAATCCGCCGGAGCCTTCTATCGCAGCCAGACGGCCGATCTCAAGAAAACGTTTGCGCGCGTGGCAGAAGAATTGCGCCATCAATATCTTCTCGCTTTCTATCCCAATCCCTCGCGTGTTGACGATGCGCAACATTTGCTCAAGGTGGTCGTGACGCCTCCCGATCTGGAGGTTCGGGCTCGCCGGAGTTATCAGGCTGTCGCGCGCAAATGATTGATGGCGAGCAGCGCGAAGGTCGCCCACGACCCCATTCACCACTCGAGTTCCGACGGCGCAGGGGCATCTGCCAAGTGGGCCCTCCTCGATGAGGTATCCCCGCATCGCCTGCGCCGCGCCGCCTTGCATCTGCCTCAGCGGCGCTCGGAGCACGGCCCCTGCTAAATCTCGGACAGACCCCCAGCGATGCGTGTGGCTTCGGATTAGTAGGGATAGGTTGTGGGGACGCCTCTCGGCATCCCCGCGTGAACTGCGGTTACTTCGTAGCTTTGGTAATGGTGTCGACCTTGATGGACTTCCCGTCCTTGCTGGCTGTGCCTTTGACGACCACCTTCTCGCCGGCCAGTGCCTTAGCCTCGTCCTGCTTGTCCAGGGTGTACATCTTTCCAGCCGAGACCAGAACCGCCGCCTCGCCGTTCTTAATGCAAGTCTTGGCGCAATCGGCGTGGTCAGCACTGTTGCCCTTCAGGCCGCATTTGGCATCCGAGATATACCCGGTCCATTGCGCTGCGTAAAGGCTCATCGCCATTACGGCAAAAATCAGAATAAATAAACCAACCACTCGTTTCATGCTAGTTGCCCTCCAACCCTTCATTTGGGATCGAAAACTCAAAAGAATGATACCATCCGAGAATCATCTATGCCAGTTGCACCGGATATACGTTTCGATTCGGACACTGCAAACAAAAGCGGCCACGAAGAACACAGAGCGGCAGCGCCACAACGAAAAACTTCAACGCAGAGAGCGCAGAGGACGCAGAGAAGACGATTTTTTCTCTCTGCGTCCTCCGCGTCCTCTGCGTTGAAAAAAATCTGTTCAGGCCCGGAAAGGATCTGTACGTGAGCAGTACGAAGAAGGTATCGAACGACACCCCGGAGGGCATGAAAGCGCATATTCGAATATTGAAAAACTCTTGGATCCTTGCCGCCTTGGTGGTTATCTTTGCACGGCGCGGCGCTGCCGCGAGGGCCCGGATACGGCCGGAGAGTAAAGGTCGAAGAACCGGAGGAGCCAGTTCCCCGCATCCCCCGCATACTCCACGCCGATGCGGGGCGAAACTCCGATCTCTGGTGCCCTATTTCTTAGGCGTCCAAAAACGCGCAGATCACCATTCGAGAGCAGGTCCGTGCCGCTCATGGCCGCTTTGACGCCAAGCGCGGAACACAGGCGACCCGGTCCGGACATCAGCTTAGGCGGTGCGTCATGCGGCCCTTCCGCGGCACGCAAGAGCACAGCTTCCGGTCTGCCGGCGGATCGTGTGACGATGTTGGCACAATGGTGCATGCCGTACACGAAAAAGACATAAAGGTGGCCACCCTCCATATACATCGGCTCCACGCGCGGCGTGCGCCGGCCACGCCACGAATGGGCAGCCGCGTCCTTGGTGCCTAAGTAGGCTTCGGTCTCTACGATACGGCCTCCGTACCAGCGGCCCTGGTGGCGCCGTGCAAACCATTTGCCGATGAGTTTTCGCGCTACGCTGCCTGTTTCTTGGAGATAGAACGAACGCGGCAACTCGCTCAGGTGAAGCTCGGCGGGATCGAACCACAAACATGGATTGGGTGCATCATCCGGCATGCAGCGCATTATACTCGAGGTTTATGTCGGCACGCTCTTTTGCGCAACCGCGAATTTCGGGAGGTTCATCAAACAACCTGTCCCATGTTTCAGGGATCTCGCGGGCTGGCAAATGTGCGTTCCTGCGCTAGGACGTGGCGTAGTGCACTCTCCAGTTCAGGATGACAAAATTGGAAACCGGCCATCATCAAGCGACTTGGCTCGACTCGGGTGCTGGCCAGAAGCACCTGTTCGCCCATCTCGCCGAACATCAGCCGAACCGCAAAAGAGGGAAGCGGAAAAACCGTGGGCCGACTCAACACGCGTCCGAGGGCTTTTGTGAATTCGAGATTGGTAACCGGGTTAGGGGTGACGGCGTTTATGGCTCCATCGAGGGACGCGTTCTCGAGCACAAAGCGCATCATCTCCACCAGATCATCAAGGGTGACCCAACTGATGTACTGGTTTCCCGTGCCGATTCTGCCGCCGACGCCCAGCCGGAAAGGAGTCAGCATGCGCGGGAGAGCACCGCCCGCTGCGCTTAACACCATCCCGATACGAAGCACGGCCAGACGGATTCCACAACCAGTCACCCCACTGGCTGCCTTCTCCCACTGGCGGCAGACATCGGCGAGGAAACCGGTACCGGGGCTGCTCTTCTCGCGCAGAACCTCCGCGCCGCTGTCACCATAATATCCCACCGCCGAGGTGCTGATCATGACCGCGGGTGGCCGCTCCAGTGTCGCCAGGGTGCTCACAAGCAGCCGCGTGCCATTGACACGGCTGTCGAGTATGCGTCGCTTCCTGTCGTTGGTCCACCTCGCTGCGGCGATGCTCTCGCCTGCCAGGTGCACCAGGGCATCGAACCCATCCAAGGAGGCGGCATCGAGCTTGCCTGCGTCTGGGTCCCAGAAAATCTCATCCGCACCCGGCTTCGGCATTCTACGCACGAGGCGGGTGACACGGTGCGCATGGCCGGTCAAAAATGACGCGAGCGCAGAGCCGACCAGCCCGGAGGGACCGGTAACGAGGATATTCATCGTCATCTCCAGTCAGGGCACTGGCTGCCAAATTTGTCCCGCTCCAGTGTGTACGGCCCATTGACATAATTCCAGAGGATTCTCGGATTTTGGAAAATGAAGCTTGGCGGCTGGTCATATGGATTCAGCGAGCACAAGCCCAAAGCTAGCAGTTCAAATTGCAGAACCTTATGATTCCTCGGCCTTTGTCGACTCTGACGGCGCGGGTATTGTGTCGGCCGATGGCTGGGCGCAGAGAAATCCCGGCCTATCTGAGAATGGGTTTCTTCGTGAGGGTCAAACAGCAGGAGGGGTGAATCTACTCTCTCGCTGGCTGGCGGCTGGAGAGCGGCCCTTCGGACCGAACCAGTCCGAAGGGCCCGATTCGCAGAAATAAATGACTATTTCTTCAGCGTCAGCATGTAGGCAACCAGGTCGGCCAAGTCATCATCCGAGATCTTGGCAACCGGATAGGCCATCATCAGCGACTTTGGGTTCATTTCCTTGGGAGTCCGAACCCACTTCTTGAACTGGTCTTCAGTCAGCTTGGCGCCGACACCGTCCAAAGGACTTTTTGGACTACCAACGCCTGCGATCGAGTGGCACATCTTGCAATTATTCTTTGCGTATACATCCGCGCCCTTCTTGGCGTCCGCGCCGAATGCCAGCAAACAACACAATAAAGCCAACGCAACGACAACCATCAACAATACAGCCTTTTTCATAGCTCACTCCTAAGAAGGATGTTTGTTTTTCGATACCCGACAAACACCTAAATGTTACTCAATGCCGAGACAGCGCATCAACAAATGCGCACTGTAGCAGCAACCATTGACACCGTTTTTTCGTTCAAGGCCGTGGCTGACCCCGCCCGATCCGACGACAGAGGCATGCGCGTCATGCCATATTTATCGTCCGTCTAATGAGTCAGACGGCGTACAATACTCCAGCCTGGTCCCAAAATTCAAGATCCTACGGAGTAAGAAGAGTTGCAGCGGCCTAACCTGGGCGGACCGTGAGGATCTGAAATGAGCGGTTTTGTCGTATCTCTTTTGTGTACGATTCCCATGCGGATTCGCGGATAAATTTGAGAAATCAAATACCGAGGAGGCCTCAAATGCTCTCACCAAACATGCGGAGTATCGCGCTCTTATTACTATTCTGCTTGGGCATGGCTCTTGAACCGAGAGGCTTCCAGAGCGGCGCCCAGACGGGACCTTCGATACGCGGGTTCTCGATCGACCAGGCCAAGGAGGAGTCGGCCTGGGAACAGAAGATGCGCGCAATTCCACGTCCCGACCTATTGCGCGAATATCAGGCTGCGCTGGCTGCGGCACCGCACCACGTCGGTTCCGCTCAAGACAAAGCCAACGCCGACTGGATCCTACAGAAGTTCCGCTCGTTCGGATTGCAGGCGTCGATCGAGGAGTTCCAAGTCCTGTACCCGACTCCCAGGGACCGCCGGGTCGAGCTGATGTCACCGGAACATTATGTGGCACGATTGCAGGAGCCGGCCTTCGATCAAGATCCGACCTCCTCAGGCGCGGGCCAGCTGCCGACTTACAATGTCTATTCGGCAGATGGAGACGTGACGGCTGAAATTGTCTACGTGAACTACGGCGTACCCAGCGACTATGAGATCTTGCAAAAGCTGGGAGTGGATGTGAAGGGGAAGATCGTGCTCGCGCGCTATGGCGGAAGCTGGCGCGGAATCAAGCCCAAGGTGGCATATGAACACGGCGCGGCCGGCTGTCTTATCTACTCCGATCCCAAGGACGACGGCTACTACCAGGGGCTGGCGTATCCTGAAGGGCCCTACCGCCCGGAGCAGGGTGTTCAGCGGGGCAGTGTGGTGGATATGCCACTCTACCCGGGTGACCCGCTGACTCCCGGTGTCGGAGCCACTCCGGATGCTCACCGCCTGCCGATCGCCGAGGCTCCGACAATCATGAAGATTCCCGTGATGCCTCTCAGCTGGGGCGACGCTTTGCCTCTGTTGAAAAACCTGCGCGGATCGGTCGCTCCGGAGTCCTGGCGCGGCGCATTGCCCATTACCTATTGCATCGGTCCCGGCCCCGCCGTGGTCCATTTCAAGATAGCGAGCGACTGGAGCCTCCATACTATTTACGATGTGATTGCGCGCATCCAGGGGAACACCTTCCCCGATGAATGGATCATCCATGGCAATCATCACGACGCTTGGGTTTACGGCGCCTCCGATCCGGTGAGCGGCCTGGTATCCGAACTCGAACAGGCCCGCGCGTTAGGAGATCTCCTGCAACAGGGATGGCGTCCCAAGCGGACCATTATCTTAGCCGCCTGGGACGGGGAGGAACCGGGGCTGCTAGGCTCGACCGAATGGGTGGAACAACACGCCGCGGAACTGGAAAACAAGGCGGTCGCATACCTCAACACCGACTCGAATGGCAAAGGTTGGCTTAATGTTTCCGGTTCGCATTCACTGGAAGGCTTCCTGCATGAGGTTGCCCGCGACGTGATCGACCCGGTGCATAAGAAATCCGTTTACGATGCGATGCGCGAACACCGGCTTGAACAGACAGCGGATGTAACTGAAAGGAAGGAGATCAACAATCGGGCCGACCTGCGCATCGGGGCTCTCGGCTCCGGGTCCGATTACACCGCCTTCATCGACCACCTCGGCGTTGCCGCATTGGACCTCGGATTCGGCGGTGAGGGGGGCGGCGGTGTTTATCACTCGATCTACGACAGCCTCGCCTGGTTCAGCCGGTTTTCAGACTCTGACTTCGCGTATGGAAAGCTCCTCACGCAGCTGGATGGGACTGCGGTGATGCGCCTTGCCGATGCAACCGTGCTCCCTTTTGAATTTACCAACCTGGCCGAGACAGCGGGCGGCTATGTGGCTGAGCTCGGGAAGCTCCCGGGCGCTCAGGGGAAGGTCAACCTCACACTATTAGTGGGTGCGCAACAGACCCTGGCAAGGAGTGCCCAAGCCTATGAAGAGGTTTATCGGCAAGCCAGCGCCTTGGGCGCCGTGTTCAAGCGCGAGCCCGCCCAACTCCGACCCTTGAACCAGATGCTCTATCAGAGTGAACGCACCCTCACCTCGGCGGAAGGCCTGCCGGCAAGGCCCTGGTTCAAACATCAGCTTTACGCTCCCGGTTTTTACACCGGATACGGCGTGAAAACCATCCCATACGTGCGCGAGGCCATCGAGCAGCAACACTGGCAGGAAGCGGCCAAAGGTGTGGAGATGGTGAGCCGGCGTCTGCTCGCATTGGCCGCTCAGCTTGACTCGGCAGCCAAACTGCTCCGCTGACCCATGCAAGCCGGAACTACACGGCGCGGCCGGCGGCCAGAACCAGAGGGAAACCTCAGAATGTCCCTCCGCTGGCCGTCTCGCGTCTTGGCGAAGGATTATGTCCCGATAAGGGAATATTTCCCTGAATCACGAGCCGATGCTTCGCCATAATAATGTGTAACTCACTGTTTAAAATAGAGATGTATGAAATATCCTCCTGGCACGGGAATTGCGAGATATTAGGCGAGCGTGATTGAAGCCGGACCAGATCCGGCTGGGAGGACTATCATGAAAAGAGTAACGGAACGAATGATATCTTGGGTAGCGGCCGGGATGCTTTTGCTAGGGGCGGCATCCTACGCCCAGGAAAAGACCGAGCCGAGCCATGCGTCAAGCCAAATGAAGCTGACGCTCGGACAAAAAGTGAAGTTTTCCGGCCAGATCGTCAAGCGCGATCCGGACAGCTTTGTGGTGCGCGATATGCGTGGTGAGGAGGTCGTGGTCAAGCTGAGCGGCGCAACTTCTATCAAAGAGAAGAAAACCAACCCATTCCGCGGAGGTAAGCCTTACGCGGCGGTGGACTTGGTGCGCGGTCTCGAAGTGCAGGTCGAGGGTTTGGGTGACACGGATGGATCGCTGGCAGCGCGCGACATCAAGTTCACCCAGACTGAGTACATGGTGGCAAATACGGTAGAGTCGCGCGTCACTCCTGTGGAAGGCAGACTGGGTGACACAGAAGAGAGGTTGACGCGCAGCGAGGCGAACGCCCAGCATATTTCAGGCCAGTTGGACGAGTTGAGGGAGGTTTCCAATATCGCGCGTGGCGCAGCCAAGGCGGCACAGGATACTGCGGATTCTGCGGTCGTGGGCGTGAGTGCAGCCAACGAACGGATTTCGTCCGTGGACCAAACCACGAATGCCCGCATATCGGCAGTCGATGATTTCGTGGTCAAATCAGACGTCGTCCTCCATTTCAAGGTAGGAAGTGCGGTGCTATCTCCCGAGGCCAAGGCTCAGCTGGATCAGTTGGCCGTGGAGGCGCAGGCCCAGAAGGGGTATGTCGTCGAAGTGGCCGGTTTTGCCTCAGCAGACGGCAATGCGGATTTCAACAGGACTTTGAGCCAGCGCCGGGCTGATGCGGTCGTGCAATATCTGGCCGACAACATGGTGCCGCTGCGGCGGATCGTTACCCCCTTTGGATTCGGTACCAAGATGCCCGTGGCCGACAATCAAACGCGTGCCGGACGTGAAGAAAACCGCCGGGCTGAAGTGAAGATTCTGGTCAGCAAGGGATTGGCAGGGGCCGAAGCGCAAGGGATGGCTTCGATCAAGAACCAGAAGTAACTTGCCACATCCCGTTTACCACAAAGACGCGAAGACTCAAGTTTTTGTGTATGACTACGGCAAAGCGAATCTGCCTCTCGGCGTGGTTGTCCGCCGGGACCTCGGGAGGTGAGAGGAAAACCATCTGTTCCTCGCTGTACTTAGCCAAACGCTTCCCCCAATGGGGCCTAATCCTTAACTGTGTGAGATTGCGGGATGAAGATGCCCGTCAGGCATAAATTGGCGACGCGCCTTTCGTAGGGCTCTCCGAGTTTATTGCGGTCGACGACCAACTTGATGGCTTCGTGCACCAGACGCTTGACGTGCCGGGCAGAAAGCTTCCACTCCCTGCTGCAGGCTGCCGCAGGGTGAGGGAGTCGAAAGTGAGCTGGGCTTGTCTGGTTGTGGCACTTCGGACTCGAGGTCTCGCTTTAGCTGGGAGTTTTTCCTTCTCCGACTCGGCGAGTTTTTTTGTCCTCGGCGATCTTCTTCTGTGCGTTGATGAGCTAGCGGTGTAGACGCTCTTCCCCGCTCCACGCGGCTGATGCGCCTCCGCGACTTTTCGAAAAGAGCAGAGCGACGTCGGAGTGCATCTCCGACCGAAAGGGAGACCCAATCACTTCTGAGGGAGGATTCATGCTCTATTACCAGGCAGCTGAAAAAAAAGAACAGTTTTCGCCAGTAAGAAATACAAAACTGTCAGATGCGTACAACCACTGGTTTAAGGTAGTTCCCGCCGACACCCCTGAGCTCCTGGAACAAGCGTACCGGTTGCGCTATCAGGTTTACTGCTGTGAACATGACTATGAAACTCCCGACGAGCAACTGGAGCAGCGCGAGACGGACGAATTTGACAGCCGGTCCGTCCACAACCTCCTCATCGACCGGGCAAGCGGAGCAGTAACCGGAACTGTACGATTAGTCCTTCCAGATCAAAAGACGCCGGAAAAGAGTTTTCCCATCCAGCAGATCTGCAGCCACCCGTTGCTGGCAGACCGCATCATCACGTCGACCGCTGCCGAAATATCTCGTTTTGCCGTTTCCAAGAGAATAAGACAAATGGCAGACGGATTCACGTCACCCGTAATCGATCACCATGGAGATTGTCCCATCGATAGAAGAAATCTGAAATCCTACATAGCGCTGGGCCTGATGAAGGCAACCATGCAGATGAGCTTCGAGCACGGTATAACCGACTGGTTCGCGGTCATGGAACCTTCGCTGTTGAGGCTCCTTTCCCGCTTCAGCATATATTTCAAGCCCATTGGCTCTTTGGTCGCATATCACGGTATGCGGCAACCCTGTCATGCAAATGTTGGCGCTTTTTTGAAAAGAGTCCGCCGGGAAAATTTTGAATTTTGGGAGTTTATAACCGAATCAAGCTGTTCGTTAAATGATGGAGGAATAGCCGTCAATCTGTCAGCGTAAATTCATCGAAGCCTGCTTCGTAGGAACAGATTAGATTGAGATTGGAGGATGGAGGAAGCGCCTTCAAAAACTCAAAGGAGGTTTCAAAACATAGGATTCCTTCGAGCCTTAGTACTGTGGTTCATAAATACGGCGACGCATTTTTCGGGACGCGGATGAACGCAGGCAAACGCGCCCGGGGCTTGCCGGCTTCTGCAGCCCGAAGGGCAGCGCTCCGCGCTGTTTGTTTCTTCCGGGGTCCGGAGTCAAGCGCGCTTGGGCAGAACACTACGATTCTCAACAAAGCAGGCGCGCTTGACTCCGGGCCCCGGAAGAAACAACGCAGAAGCCGGCAAGCCCCGGGCGCGTTTGCACGCAGATCGTTTTTGCGCCATCGGCGTTCATCCGCGTTTGTCCGCGTCCTAAGAAATACATCACCGTATTTATGGAATCGTGTACTTAGAGTCTTCGAGTCTTTGTGGTGGTGCGATGTATCCCTGTAGTCTCCCTGGCGCCCATTTATTCTGCAGTAGAAACAGGCACCCGGCTGGTTCGAACGGCTTTGATGCCATACGCCAGAACCCCACACCCTATCAGCAGCAGGCCGAAGGTCAGCGAACTCATACCCATGATCTGCTCCTGCTCGCCTTGGACCACCGAGAGACCGAGGAGCAGCGCAGGGCAGATGCCAAGTACCACCGCACCGGCAAGTCCCCCGGGAACACGGAAGGGACGGGGCAGGTTCGGTTCGCGCACGCGCAGAACGGCCAGAGCTACGAACTCCAGTACCAGACTCGTCCCATAAATGAGCACATCAATGGTAACCAGCCGCTCAAAACCCAGCCCCAGGCAGCAGGCCCAGGCGATCGAGCAGGCCACGATGGCGACCCACGGCGCTCCCGTGTTGGGATGCCGCCTGGCGAAGCAGCGGGGTAGCATGCGGTCCTGTGCCATGGCCAGTGGCAACCGCGAGTAGCTCATCACCAGGGCAGTGAACATGCCGAAGCCGCATATCATGCCTCCGGTCACCAGGGCGACGCGCAGCCAACTGCCGCCCAGAAGACCGGCGATATTTGCCCAGGATCCGGTATCGAATGCCGTGGTTGGCAGGCCGGTTAGCCAGACTGCCGCTACCGGCAGGATGTAGCTCAGCGCCACGATGGCCACCGCTGCCAGCATGGCCAGGGGATAGGTACGTTGTGGATTCTCAACTTCGGCGGCAATGGTGGACGCGTTGTCCCAGCCCATGTAATTCCACATGGCGATGAGCAACCCGCTGACGATACCCACCGAGGAAGTGCCGGGGCCGGCCATCACAGCCAATGCGCCTCGATGGAACAGTGAGCATGCCACGATCACGGCGAAGGGCGCGGAGATCACGAAAAACAGCCACAGCGACGTATTACCGACGGCACGCACTCCAGCGATGTTCAGGAGAGCACAAACCGCCACCATGGCCACTCCAACCGCTATGCCTCGATGTCCCACCGAGAACCAGGGGAACAACCGCGCCAGGTAGACCACGAACAAGGTGGGATAGATGGCCATGTCGAAGATGGACGCCACCAGGGAGAGCCACGCTTCCTGGAATCCCCAGAAGTTGCCCATGGCGCGCCGCACCCATGCGTAATAGCCGCCCTCTGCCGGCACGGCACTGGACAATTCTCCTATCATGCAGGTTGTAGGCAAGCTCCACAGCAGCGGTGTCAGCAGCAGCACAAGGATGGCGCGCGCATAGCCGGCGCCGTGCACGATGTCTTCCGTGCCATAGGCGCCGCCGGAAACCATGAAAAAAGTGGCGGCTACCAGAGGCCAGAATCTCATCCGCCTTGAAACTCTTGCCCCAAACGACTGCCCATTTGAAGGCAATCTGACAGGTTGGTTGCAGGACATTGTTTTAGTAATGAGCCTATCGCGGATTGCCCGGTCTTCACCAGGTCATTCCTGACCGTGTCGCTTGTCAGGCCCGTCCGCTGATCCGTGGCTAAGTTTATAGTTCGCAGCCGCGGTGAGAACATGATTTACCAGGGCCGATTGTCTGCTATATTTGACCCGTGAGCGCCAATATAGACCAGGTTGCGGCCCGAATTGCCGAACTCCGGAAAGAGATCGAATACCACAACTATCGCTATTACGTCGAGAACGATCCGACCATTAGCGACGAAGAATATGACCGGATGTTTCGCGAGCTCCGCGAGCTGGAGCGCGAACATCCGGAACTGGCGTCCGCTGATTCTCCGACCCAGCGTGTCGGCGCCTCGCCGCAAGAGCGTTTCCAGAAGGTCGAGCATCTGAGACCGATGCTGAGCCTTGCCAATGCTTTCGATGAGGAAGAACTCCGCGCCTTCGAGCGGCGAGTTCGTAATCTCCTCGAAACCGATGACGTCGACTTCGTCACGGAGTTGAAGATCGATGGAAATGCCGTGGCGTTGACCTATGAGGATGGAATGCTGGTGCGCGGAGCCACGCGGGGTAATGGCCTCGTGGGAGAAGAAGTAACCTCAAACCTTAAGACCATCCGCGCCATCCCGCTCCGGCTGCGAGCAAATCGTGATTACCCGCCACGCTTGGAGGTCCGGGGCGAGGCCTATCTTCCTATTTCAGCGTTCAACCGGATCAACGAAGAGCGCGAGGCTGCAAAGGAGAATGTTTTTGCCAACCCGCGCAACGCCGCAGCGGGGGCGTTGCGCCAGCTCGACCCGCGTATCACCGCCGCCAGGCCGCTGGCTTTTTTTGCCTATGCCATCGGCTATATCGAAGGGGTCGAGCTCAGGACTCAACTGGAAGTCCTGGAGCAGCTGCGCGGTTGGGGCTTTCCGGTGAACTTGAACCACCGTCATCAGGATACGATCGAGGACGTCGTTCAGTTTTGCCGCGAATGGCAGGAAAAGCGCGATTCTCTCGATTACGAGATCGACGGTGTGGTAGTCAAGGTGAATCGCCTCGATTATCAGGAGCGTCTGGGTTTCGTCAGCCGCGATCCGCGCTGGGCTGTCGCCTACAAATTTCCGGGTAAGCTCGCGACCACCCGCCTGCTCAAGATCGACATCAACGTCGGGCGCACGGGCGCCTTGAATCCCTATGCGATTCTCGAGCCCGTGCAGCTCGCCGGGGTGACCATTCGCACGGCCACGCTGCACAACGAGGATGATATCCGGCGCAAAGACATCCGCGAAGGCGACCTGGTCATCGTCAAGAGGGCGGGCGACGTGATCCCCCAGGTTGTCGGGCCCGTGCGCGAGAAACGGACAGGAGAAGAACGGGAATTTCATTACCCAAATACGTGTCCAGCCTGTCAAGAACCTGTCGCACGACAGGAAGGCGAGGCCATGGCATATTGCCGAAATCCGCGCTGCCCGGCCCAACGATTGGAATCTCTGATTCACTTCGTGAGTCAGGGAGCCATGGACATTCGAGGCCTCGGTCCCCAAACAATCGAAAAGCTGCTCGACCTCAACCTGATCTCCGATGCGGCTGACTTGTACGACTTGACGGGCGAGCAGATCGCGCGCCTGCCCAACTTTAAGGAGAAGTCGATCGGCAACCTGCTGGCAAGCATCGAACAAAGCAAGTCCCAGCCTTTCGGCCGCGTCCTTTTTTCACTCGGCATCCGTCATGTGGGGGAGGGCATTGCCGAGTTGTTGGCCTCGGCATTCGGTAGCATGGAGCCCTTAATGGCCGCCACAGAGGAACAGATCTCTGCCGTGCAAGGAATAGGTCCTGAAATCGCGCGCAGCGTCCGAGACTACTTCGATGTGGAAGAAAACCGGAATCTGATCCAGAGGCTCAAGGCTGCGGGGCTGCAATTTACTCTCTCTGCCGATGCAGCACTACGCGGCGGGCCGTTTGTCGGCATGACCTTTGTCATCACCGGGACGCTGCCGTCGCTGAGCCGGAAGGAAGCAAGCGAATTCATTGAAAAGCATGGCGGGAAGGTCATAGCATCCGTCTCTTCGAAAACCAGCTATCTGGTTGTGGGGGCAGATCCGGGTTCGAAGCTGAGCAAGGCTAGAGAGCTGGGCGTGGCGCAGCTTACCGAGGAAGATCTGCTCAAATTGGCCGGCAATTGAGGAAAGCCGCTGACCAGCGCCGATTTCTGCTGCGCATCAGAAACCACGACACACGCGAAGCACACGAAGCCGCTTTCGTGTAACTCGTGTGTTTTTCGGTCTTGTTTTTGGAGGAGTGTCATGTCTGAAGTTGGGGCCACGATCCCAAGGTCCCTCGCGCGGCCCAACATCCGGATCATTGCGCTTCTGAGCCTGGGCCACATGGTGGTCGACATCAATCAGGGTGCATTGCCCGCGCTCCTCCCTTTTTTAAGGGTCGCGCATGACCTGTCCTATGCCACCGTCGGGGTCTTGGTGCTCGTCACCAACCTCACTTCATCGGTCATCCAGCCGATTTTTGGCTACTTCTCGGACAGGAAGGCACGGGGGTGGATGCTTCCGCTGTCAGTGTTGTTGGCGGGCTTGGGATTGTCATTCGCAGGTGTTGCGCCCGACTATTGGATGCTGCTCGGGCTTCTGGTCGTCATGGGGCTTGGAGTGGCTTCGTATCATCCCGAGGGGTATAGGACGGCGGCGAGCGTTGCGGGCGCAAAACGGGCGACCGGAATATCCTGGTTTTCGGTAGGAGGCAATGCGGGCAACTCATTCGGCCCGCCCATCATCGCAGCTTTGATTGCTGGTTATGGAATGAGGGGGAGTCTGGGATTGCTGATTCCAGCAGTACTGATGTCAGGGCTGCTCCTGTTGGTTTTGCCTCAGTTCTCCGTCCCTCAAGTCAGAAGCGGCGCGCATGCCTCCGCGCAACGTCAGGGGAAGAACATGCCGGGAGCCATTGCTCTGCTCATCCTGGTCGTGGCACTCCGTTCCTGGGCACAACTCGGGTTTACGACCTTCATTCCATTTTATTATATCGATTATCTGAAAGCCGACCCGCGCAGTGTCGGACTCCCCTTATTTGTCTTTCTTGGGGTGGGGGCGATCGGGACGGTGATCGGCGGACCGCTGGCGGATCGCTGGGGTGCGCGGCGCTTTATGCTATGGGGGTTCCTGGTCGCGGCGCCCTTGGGTTCGCTGTTTCTCTTGACCAAGGGCGCCATGGCTCTGGTGTTCCTCGGTCTGTTCGGCGGAGTGCTGGTTTCGACCTTTACCATTTCGGTGGTGCTCGGGCAGTACTACCTTCCCGGCAACACAGGTTTGGCTTCCGGCCTGATTGTCGGCTTTGCCATCGGCACAGGCGGGTTAGCGGTTACGTTGCTTGGCTGGGTAGCGGACCATTTTGGTTTACTCGTCGTCCTGTGGATTGCAGCGCTCATGCCTTTGGCCTGCTTCTGTGCTGCCGCCCTCCTGCCCGTCACTAACGAGTAGAGCGGCCACCCGTGACAAATGGGGCGCTCCAGGGGTTCCTTAGAAAGCAGAATCGCACGCAATCGGTTTGGCCCTTCTTTGAACAGTCGTATTTGGCGTACGCCTCAATGACAGTTCTGCGCTTAATACCCCGCTCGCTAATCCTCATTGCAGCGCCCTCCACCTTCAGCTAATCGGTTGTTCCAAACTCTTCCCAAGCCGAGTATCCCGCCACTGCCTCTCCGTCAATGCTCTTAAATTCGTTGCGTAGCAAACTGATTCGGTATGCTCCACAACTAAGATGAACCGCAGCCTTGCTCAAACTCGCCGCTCCAGGGAGGTAACCGGTCCAGGTTGTGACTACACAAGTATTTCGACCTTCATCTGATAGCTTTAACCAGGCGTCGAAGAGCGCATTAAAAATGTCTTGAGGGGAATCGATTTCTCGCTCAAACAGCATATGCTTGAGCCCGACTACAGAATTGCCTCTTGCATAGATAATGCCCAACCCTCTGTGCCTTTTCCCTTCGATACGAACCACTGATGCAAAGGCGTCTCTTCGTAGGGGGAAACCGTGTAGTCCTGTCGCGGCAAGGCAACTAACTTCAGACCTCCCGACATACTGCCGAAATTCCAAGGAATTTGCACCTTTTTTCGGACATGGGTGCGCACCGAAA
>Ga0187878_1001982_pt1 | contig 18797 bp, 15 predicted proteins | sample June2016WEW_17_1_FD_132979 | JGI IMG/M metagenome (GOLD analysis project Ga0187878, IMG submission 132979) | Peatland microbial communities from SPRUCE experiment site at the Marcell Experimental Forest, Minnesota, USA - June2016WEW_17_150 | ecosystem: Environmental > Terrestrial > Soil >...
TGCGCGAGGCTCCCCGCCTGGTCGAGCCTACGGGATCTCCGGCCTCGCTCGAGGCAATCTCCAATACCTGGCCCAGTCCCTCCCGCCCTGCGTGGCCGGACGAGGCCTCCTACTACGATAAGACTCTGGGGGCCTGGTTGGGGAAGAACATCGGCGGATCCTTGGGCGGAATCCTGGAGGGCTGGCCGCGCGAGCGCATCCTTCGAAAACACGGGGTCATCCGAGACTATGTGCTCAAGCCCCCACCAACCCTGAACGACGATATCTCTTTCGAGATCGTCATGTTGCACGCTCTCGAGGAGCATGGCCCCGCGCTGTCGAGTGCGCAGCTCGGGATCGAGTGGGTTGCGCACCTGCCCATCGACTACTGCTACACCGCTGAGAAGGTCGCCCTTGGCAACATGCTGAGAGGGATCATGCCTCCCGAGTCCGGGACGGTCGACAATCCCTTCAGCGAGTGGGTTGGGGCCCAGATGAAGGGGGAGCTCTGCGGCTTGATCGCTCCGGGTCGTCCGGACATCGCCGCGAGATACGCTTACCTGGACGGTGTGATCGCTCACGAGCGCGAAGGGGTGTACGGGGAGATCTTCGTCGCGGCGGCTACGAGCCTTGCATTCGTCTCGCAGGACTTGGCCTGGATTGTGAAAACCGCCCTCGAGTACGTCCCGCCCGAGAGTCAGTATGCCGCGATCATTCGTCAGGCGGCGGCCTGGTCGCAGGAATCCCCCTCCTGGCAGGAAGCATGCGCCAGAGTGGAGCAGACCTACGGCCGCACTCATCATTGGGTTCATGTGCTTCCCAATGCGGCCCTGGTTGTCATCGCCTTGCTCTCTGGAAAGGGCGACTTTCAGGAAACGATCAGCATCGCGACGACCTGTGGGATGGATGTGGATTGCAATGGAGGAGTTGCTGGCGCCATCGTGGGCGCGGTGGTCGGAGCCTCCCAGATTCCAGCCCGCCTATCAAAGCCCCTGGGAGGCGCGATCGACACCTGGGTCGTCGGGTTTGAGCGCCTGACCCTCAAGGATCTGGCCAGCCGGACCTGCCGGATGGGGGCGAGGGTTCGAGAAGCAACAGGGAGCTGAAGAGATGCCAGCTGGACGAGAGGTGGTGAAGTTCAAACCTCAGGTCAAGAGGACGCTGAGCGAGTCCGTCATTGAGGAGATCGCATCGCGCATCTACAAAGGGGAGCTGAGACCGGGGCAGGCTCTTCCGTCGGAACGGGAACTATGCCAGAAGCTTCAAGTCGGCCGCACGACCTTGCGCGAGGCGCTGCGAGGGCTGCAGGCCCTGCACCTGGTGGAGATTCTCCAGGGGCAAGGGGTCTTCGTTGCCTCCGCCCCGGAAGCGCCGGCGGGGCTGGGCCCGATGGGGGCCGCGCTCGAGCGGGAGTCGCGGCTGCACCTAGCGGAGGCGCGCGAAATCATAGAGGTAGAAGTCGCCTCGCTGGCGGCCACCCGGGCCTGGGCTGAACAGGTGTCCGTCCTCGGAAAGCTCCTGGCAGGGATGGAAGCCGCTTCCCAGGCTGGGCGCAGGGAGGAGGAAAACAGCCTGCATGCGCAATTCCACATTCAGATTGCGGAAACGTGCAGGAACCCCGTCCTGACCTATCTGGTTGGAACCCTCATCCACCTTCTTCCAGCCATCAGTGCCAGCCAGGTCTCCATTCCGGGGGCGGCGGAAAGAGCTCAGCAGTTGCATCGGATGATTTTCGAGGCCATACGCGCCAGCGATGCGACCGGGGCTCGAGAAGCCATGGTGGCGCACATGGCCCACGAAGAGGACGTGACTGCGAAATCCTTCCAGAAGCGGCAGCTCACGACCCGGGCACAGGGCGGCCCCGCAAAGCCCTCGAGGCGGAATGGGCACTAGGGAAGAGAAGCCCACCGCTGCCGGCGGCTACTGGGGTCGGATGCTCCTGGTCGATCTCACGACCGGGGAAACCTCGGTTGAAGCGGTCGATCGCTCCCTCCTCGAGCAGCGCATCGGAGGGTACGGCCTAGGGGCTGAATTGCTCCTGGCCCGAATGCCGGCCTTGACGCATCCCTTTGCAGAGGAGAGCCTCCTGGGGTTCTTTCCGGGCCCTCTAACCGGAGCCGCCGTGGTTGCTGGCACGCGCCTTACGGTCGTGGCCAAGTCCCCGTTGACATTGACCTGGGGGGATGCCAACTGCGGCGGAGGCTTCGGCACCTCCTTCAAGCAGGCGGGGTTCGACGGCTGCTTGGTCCGCGGAGTCTCTGCCGCTCCAGTCTATCTTTTCGTGACCGAGAGCGGGGCCCGCCTTCTCAATGCTGAGGAGCTCTGGGGCCAAGACACCTTTGACACCGAGGACCGTCTTTGCTCAGTGCACGGTAGGAGCGCACATGTTGCGTGTATTGGCCCCGCGGGAGAGGCCCGGTCGTTGACCGCGGCCATTATCTCCGACAAGGGCCGTGCGGCCGCGAGGTCGGGCCTGGGAGCCGTCATGGGGGCCAAGAGGCTGAAGGCCGTCGTGGCGGCCGGCCGCAGACCCGTCCCCCTCTCCGATCCGGGTACTGTCCTCCGGCTACGGAAAGAAGTTCTTGCCAAGATCAAGGCGGGATTTGGGTCTTCCGAGTTCCTGCGCACAACCGGAACCCCGGGTTACGTTCGAACTGCGGTTCAAAACGGTGATGCCCCCATCAAGAACTGGGCGGGAACGCCGGAGGACTTCCCCAACGCGGAAACTCTCGCACCGGCCGCACTCGATGCCCGCCGCGCCAAGCGCTACTCCTGTCGAATGTGCGCGATTGGCTGCGGAGGATTTTGGCCGGGCGAAAGTGAAAAGGGAGGGCGGCTGGAGCACCGGCCCGAGTACGAAACGATCGCCGCCTTTGGACCCCTATGCCTCAACAGGGACGTCGACGCAATCGCGCGGGCCAACAGCATCTGCAACCGGTACGGTCTGGACACAGTCTCGACCGGCGCTGCCGTTGCCTTTGCGATCGATTGCTTTGGGCAGGGCTACCTGACATCAAAGGATCTGGGCGGCCTGGATCTGAGATGGGGAGATGGCCCCGCGATCGTCAGCCTGACCGAGATGATCGCCCGTCGGGAAGGCTTCGGCGCAATCCTGGCCGACGGTCTTCAGGTCGCGCAGACCGCGCTGCACGGCCAGGCGGATCTCCTCGCTGTTCACGTCCGGGGCGAGGCCCTCCCCATGCACGATCCTCGATACGAGCCGGGGCTGGCGGCGATCTACGCCCTGGACCCTACACCGGCCCGGCACACTCAGGCGAACCAGATGGAAATCCCTCACGGTCTGGACTGGAAACTCCCGGCACGAGATGAACTCCAGGGCCGAGGCCGTCTGGCGAGCCGCCTGTCGGCCCTCACCCATGTGGTCAATTGCTCGGGGATGTGCCTTTTCGGATTCGGCTGCATGACGGTTCAGGACTTCGCCGGATTCCTTGCCGCAGTCACCGGTCTGCAGCGCGGGGTCGCGGACCTGGAGGCAGTGGGCATGCAGATCGCCGGCCTCCGACAGGAGTTCAACCGGCGGGAGGGGATTGATCTTTCGAGGGAACCCTTCCCGGGCAGGGCCCTGGGCATCCCCCCGGCTGAGGGCGGCCCGTGGAAAGGCGTGAGCCTCGATCTGGCAGGGATGGCCAGGGAGTTCATGGAGGCGATGGGTTGGAGGAAGGGAGCAGGTTCAGGGGAATGAGGGCTGTGTCCAATTGATCAACATTCCTCGTCTAGGACTTTGGAGATCGCCGGAACCACAGGAAGCCAGGCTGGAGCATTCATGACCGTCCAGGAGCAGTTTCTCTCGTTTGCGGGGAAGCCACAGGCCTCCCTGCCCACCCCATCTCTGCTCGTCGATGAGAAGCGGCTAGCGGAGAATCTGGAGTGCATGGCTCGCTTCTTCTCCGACAAGCCAGCCAAACTACGGCCCCATGTGAAGAGCCACAAGTGCAGTGCCCTCGCGCTGCGGCAGGTGCAGGCGGGCGCGATTGGCGTGACCGCCGCCACCGTCGAAGAAGCGGAGGCCATGGCCACCAGTGGAATCCGCGACATCCTGATCGCCAACCAGGTGGTGAACCCGTTCTGGGTGGACAGGCTTGTCACCCTAGCCTCGGTCTGCGACCTGAAAGTCGCCGTTGATTCGGAGCGGACGATATCCTTGCTTTCTCAGGCGGCCGGAGGGAGAGCCGAGATCGGAATCCTAGTCGAGGTGAACGTTGGCATGGACCGGTGCGGTCTGCCCCCGGGGGAGACATCCTGCGCGCTCGCCCGCCGCGTGGCCTCTCTGCGCGGCCTGCGGTTTCGCGGGTTCATGGGCTATGAGGGACACGCCGTCGGGTTGGAAGACGGGATGAGCCGAGCCGAAGCTTGCAAGAGGGCTATGAGCCTGCTCACTGGAACGGTTGAAATGGCTCGCAGGCAGGGCCTCCCTGCGGAGATTGTGAGCGCGGGCGGCACTGGCACCTACGACGTCGCCGGCGCCTTCCCCGGGGTCACAGAGGTGCAGGCGGGATCTTACGCTCTGATGGATCTTCAGTACCGGAGGGTCCGGAAGGAGTTCCAGCCGGCCCTCCGCATTCTTTCCACCGTGATCAGCCGCCCCAGTCCGACCCGGGCCGTGGCCGATGCCGGGCTCAAGAGCTTGAGCACCGAATTTGGAATTCCCGAGGCCGTAGCCCCTCCGGGTGTGCGCCTCCAAGACCTCTCCGAGGAGCACAGCATCCTGGAGGTAGACGAAGAAAACCGGCTTGGCCCGGGTGACCGGGTGGAGTTTCTCCCATCTCACAGCTGTACGACCGTTCCCCTTCACCCGTGCATGTTCGTAGTCCAAGAGGGTCTCGTTCGAGAAGTCTGGATGATCGATGGTAGGCGGGGGTTCCGACCGCAGAGTTGCGAGGCCCCCCGCGGCCCGCGAGCGTCAGAAGGGAGGTGAGGGTCCATCCGCGTCTTCGCATGAATCCGCAGGTCTTTGTAGATACGCCTTTCCGTGCACCACGGCATGGAGTTGCACCGAATCGACTCCCTGCCTCGCCCCCGTACGACGAATTGGAGGAATGCTCACATGCCAAACCGATGCACCAAGACCCTCACAGCGGTGCTCCTCACCCTCACCCTGGTTGCTTGTGCCGGCCAGCCCGCGGTGGCACCCACGACCAGCGCTCCCGCTCAGGTTCAACCCACGACGAGCGCTCCCACTCAGGTTCAACCCACGGCGCAGATCGCCACTCCAACGCCCAAACCCGGCGGGGATCTGGTAATGGGTCTGAACGCCGAGCCGCAGACCCTGGATCCCGCCACGGCTGTCATGGAACAAGAAGGGGTGGTCATGCGGAACATCTACGACACGGTCATCTATGTTGACCACAACAATAACCTGCATCCCGGCCTAGCCACATCTTGGCAGCAGTCGGCGGACGCCTCAACATTCACCTTCAAAATCCGCACGGACGTTACCTTCCAGGATGGGACCCCCTTCGATGCCCAGGCCCTAAAATCCAACTTTGACCGCTTCGGAGATCCTAAGGTCGGGACCGGCGCGGTGAGCACATACTTCGCCGACTACAAGGGGACGGAAATCCTTGACCCGAGCACGGTCCGGGTGTCCTTCGGCAGCCCCCATTCCACGTTCCTCCTGGCCTTGGGGTATGGGATCATGGGGATCGCCTCGCCCACGGCGGTGCAGAAGTGGGGGAAGGACTACGGCCAGCACCCCGTGGGGACGGGCCCCTTCGCGTTCGACAGCTGGCAAGCCGGACAGCAAATCACTTTGGTCCGCAACCCGAGCTACAAGTGGGCGCCCGACTTCTTCAATCACCAGGGTCCAGCCTATTTGGACCGGGTGGTGTTCCGCTTCATCCCCGAGGATGCGACCCGGCTCTCGATGTTGCAAACCGGGGAAGCGAGCGTGATCGAACAGTTTCCGGCCCAAGACTACTCCTGGTTGCAGAAAGACTCGTCGTACTACCTCGTCTCCGGTGAGGCCCCCGGCCTTCCCACGATCATGATGATGAACACCCAGAAACCCCCCACGGACGAGCTCGCGGTTCGCCAAGCGCTCATCTACGCCACCGATCAGGAAGGACTGGTCGCCAAGGCCTACTACGAGACCCAGATTCCCGCCCACGGAGTCCTGGCTCCCACGACCCTGGATTATGACCCGCAGGCAGGGCAGCAGTACAAATACGATCCGGAGAAGGCCAAAGCAATCTTGCAGCAGGCCGGATGGGTGGACACGAATGGCGACGGCATTCGCGAGCGCAATGGGAAACAACTCGAGATCTACTACCCAGCCTACCGGGTCTGGGAGGGCTCTTACATGGAGATGCTGCAAAGCATGTGGACGTCGGTGGGCTTCAAGGTGGACATGGACCAGCTGGAGGATGCGGCCGCCTGGGATGCCGCAGCGACGGGCAAGCACAACGTGACCAACATGGGCTCGATCTCCTTTGACGCGTCGGTCTTGATCCCGGCGTTCGACTCCTCCAATATCAACACGACGGGAGGCTATGACTTTACTCTCTATCGCGATCCAAACCTCGACAAGCTCCTAGTGGACGCAGGAAAAGCGTCTGACCCGGCGCAGCGCGCGGATCTGTATGCGCAGGCCCAGCGGCTGATCATGGACCAAGCTCTGATCATCCCGATCTACGACTTCGAGCGCATCCTGGCCGTTCGCGCCTCGTTCGTCGGGGTGACGATGGACTATCAGAACTGGTATCCGTACTTCTACGACGTCTACATGAAGCAGTGAGGCGGAATTCTATGGAGCGGGGAAAGGAGAAACGGCCCTCTCCCCGCTCCACGAAGTCCCAATCCGGAGCAGATCATCGTGCTGGCTTATCTGATTCGCCGCTTGCTGGTGTCGGTTCTCGTCGTGATCGGGGTCTCCCTGCTGACCTTCTCGATGATGCACCTGGTCCCGGGAGATCCGGTGGAACTGATGTACGGGCGGAACCTGGTCAGCAAGGAGATTATCCAGAACGTGAGGCACGAGTTGGGGCTGGACCTTCCTCTCCCGGTTCAATACTTCCGGTATGTCACCCACGCGCTGGGGGGCGACTTGGGCCGGTCAGTGAGGTCGCAGCGCCCCGTCCTGCAGGAGATACTGGCCCGAGCTCCTTCGACGTTTGAGTTGGCCTTCTCGGGTCTCCTGATCGGCCTCCTGATCGGATGTCCGGTTGGCCTTCTTTCCGCGCTTCGCCGCGGATCCATCGCGGACAGGCTAGCCATGGTCTTCGCCCTACTGGGAGTCTCCACCCCCCAATTCTGGCTGGGACTGATGCTGATCTTTCTTTTCGCCGTGCACCTAAACTGGTTTCCGGTGCTGGGGCTGGGGGTGGGCCGCGGACTGGTGCTCCCGGCCCTGACCATGGGGCTGGGAGAGGCCGGGCTTTTCGCCCGTCTCTTTCGGTCGAACATGCTGGAGGTGTTGGGACAGGACTATCTGGTGGTGGCACGAGCCAAGGGGCTGAGTGAGAACCTGGTCGTTTTGCGCCACGCCCTGCGCAATGCGCTCATCCCGGTGGTGACCCTGATCGGCCTGGAAACGGGCTACCTTCTGGCGGGAGCGGTCGTCATCGAGGTGGTTTTCGCACGGCCCGGGCTGGGAAGCCTGGCGGTCGATGGCATCATGAACCGGGACTTCCCGATCGTGCAAGGAGTGGTCCTGTTCACTTCGGTCGTCTTCGTCACGATCAACACGGTCACCGACATCCTTTACACCGTCCTGGACCCCAGGATTCGATATGCCTAGGCCGACGGCGACGGAAGAAACGGAGACACAGCGACCCCAGAGAAAACAATCTTCCGCTCTCCTTTTGGGGGCGGAGCGGTCCTCGCGGGCCCGGGAGCTGGCCGAAAGGCTCTCTCACGATTCGGGTTTCCTTTTGGGTGCGGCGATGTTGCTTGCGCTGGTCCTGATGGCGCTCTTGGCCCCATGGATCAGCCCCTACGACCCGATTCTGATCCCCGCCGGTCCAGGGCTGCAGGCACCGGGAGCCGCCCACTGGATGGGCACGGACAGCTTTGGCCGAGATATATTCAGCCGCGTGATCTGGGGAGGGCGCCTTTCGCTCGGCGTCGGGGTATTGGCCACGATGATATCCACCGCCACCGGCACCTCCCTGGGTCTTATCGCAGGCTACGTCGGCGGCTGGGTAGATCTGGTAACCAGCTGGGTGGTGGATATCTTGATGGCTTTTCCGGGCATCCTCCTCGCCCTCGCGATTGTCGCGGTTCTGGGTAGCAGCTTGTTCAACGTCCTGCTGGCCGTCGCAATCGGCTCGATTCCCTCCTTCATCCGCCTTGTGCGGGGATCGACCCTTTCGGTGAAGGAGAGCAGCTATGTCGAGTCCGCCCGCTGCATCGGCGTCCCCCCGGTGGGAATCGTGTTCCGGCACATTCTACCGAATGTCCTCTCGTCGGTTCTCGTCTGGGCCAGCCTGGAATTGGGCGGGATAATTCTGAGTGCCTCCGGGCTCAGTTTCCTCGGCCTAGGTGCCCAGCCGCCTTCCCCTGAGTGGGGGGCCATGGTCAGCGCCGGACGCGGGTTCCTTCGGGAGGCATGGTGGATGAGTGTCTTCCCTGGGATGTCCATTGTCACGACCGTGCTGTCGATAAACCTCATCGGGGACGCGCTGCGCGATGCCCTTGATCCGCGCCTGCGAGTCGGAAGGGGATGATCCGTGAGAGCCTTGCGCCTTCTTCGACCGGGGCATCTGGAACTCCAGGAGGTCCTGGAGCCCATAGTGCGAGAGCGTGACGTCCTGATCCGGGTGCGGGTGGCGGGGATCTGCGGGACGGATGTCCACATTTACCGCGAGGGGTTCCCGGGCGTCTACCCTCCACTGACCCTAGGCCACGAATTTGCCGGAGAGGTCGCGGCCATGGGCCGGCGGGTCGGCGGATTCCAGTTGGGCGAGCGCGTGACCGCCGAAAACGTTGTCAGTTGCGGCCATTGTCCATTGTGCCGGAGCGGGCGCCACGAGATCTGTCTCAAGGCCGTCGGTCCCGGGTTCGACTACGACGGCGCGATGGCCGAGTACATCGCCGTGCCTGCCCACACCGTCCACCGAGTGCCAGTCTCTCTCAACTGGCAAGAGGCCGGGGCGATTGAGCCGTCCGCCAACAGCCTATGGGCTGTGGAGCGCGGTCGAGTGGGGCCCGGAGATCGGGTCGCCGTGATAGGGGATGGTTTCCTTGGGCTGGTCATGGCAAGGATGGCCAAGGTGAAGGGCGCCGCGGGAGTGGCGCTGGTAGGGCTCAATGAGTTTCGGCTCGCGCGTGCTCGGGAAATGGGGGCCGACCTGGCCATCAACGCTGCAAATACGGATGCGGCCGCAGAGCTTGACCGTTGGACGGGTGGCGCCGGCTGCAGCGTGACGATCGACGCGGCCGGGGGCGCAAGCGCACTTCGTCAGGCCTTGGAGGTGGTCTCTCCCGGGGGCCGTGTCGTGATGTTCGGGTTGCCGGACCCTTCAGCGACGGTTGACCTGAGCCGGGTTGTCCTCGCAGAACTCGAGTTGATCGGATCCCTGGGCCACCCCAATCGCTGGGAGGACACCATCCGTCTCATGGGAGATCGGCACCTGGAAGTGCAATCCCTTCTCACCCACTTGCTCCCCCTCGAGGAAGGCATCCGAGCCTTCGAGCTTGCGGGAACGGGTGCCGATGAGTCCATCAAGGTTCAGCTATCAGTTGGCTAGCCGGCATCCGAGGGATCGTTCGATACCTGGCCGGAGGAGGGAGTGAATGGCATGGACAGGACTGAACAACTGCTCATGGAACTGACGGAAGCGGCCGGCCCGCCTGGGTTGGAGGACGACATTCGGACTCTGGCCGCTCAGCAGCTGCGGGGTCTGGGCACCATGAGCCAGGACGCTATGGGGAATCTGATTTGCGAAAAGCGCGGCCAAACCGAAAGGCCGCGGGTCGCATTGATTGCTCACATGGACGAGGTAGGCTTTGTCGTAACGCGCATCACCCCTGCCGGGCTGATCAAGTTCTCTCCGCTTGGGGGATGGTGGTCGCAGGTGCTGCTCGGCCAGCGTGTCACGGTCCTCACGGAACGGGGTCCCGTCCCCGGGGTAATCGCCGTTCCCTCCCCGCACGGTTTCCTTTTGCAAGAGATCGACCTCACCCTGTCGGAGGAGGCTTTCAAGCTGGTACGCATCCAGCAGATGTCCATTGACGTCGGGGCCTTGAGCGCCGATGAGGTCGGTGAGCTTGGAATCGGCGAGGGAGACCCGATCGTCCCCGACGCCGGATTCAGGACCCTGGCGAACGGGGGAATCTATCTCGGCAAAGCCTGGGACGACCGGGCCGGCATGGCTTTGCTCATTGAGGTCATGGAGCAGCTTGGGAAGAAGCAGCATCCCAACACGATCGTGGCGGTCGCCACGGTCCAGGAGGAACTAGGCACCCGAGGTGCTCAGGCGGTAGTTGAAAAGGCGGCTCCCGATGTGGCTCTAGTCGTTGAGTGCGCGCTCGCGGAGGCAGAAGCGGTTCCAGGAATTGAACCCCCGCAGGCCAGGCTGGGAGGCGGACCGGTTGTCAACGTCATGGACATGATGATGGTCCCCAACATCAAATTGCGACGTTGGGTCGAGAGAACTGCCAGGGAGGCAGGGATCCCACTGCAACACTGCGCGACCGAAGGCGGGGGAAGCGACGGAGCTCCGTTCCACACCCATTCGGGTGGCGTTCCGACCCTCACGATTGGGCTCCCGATGCGGTACGCCCATTCCTGGGGCGGGATCATCCGACGCGACGACTACGACCGGACCCTTGAGCTCTGGGGTCAGGTAGTCGACCGTCTTGATTCCACAGTCCTGGCCTCCTTGAGATGAGATGCGACGGATATGGAAGAGATCGACCAAGCCAGGTCGCCCCGACTTGAAGATCTATCGCTCAAGGTCGCGCGCCACAGGGCTTTCTGGGACCGTTCGGCATGTGACCGCCCTTTGGTCGGCTTCTGGCTTGGCGGGTATTTTCCGTTGGCAGGCGTTAAGGGCCTGTTCGACCATCCATATTTGCTCCCCGAGCAGATCGAACCGGAACAGCTCCTCTCCAGCCTCCTGCGGCATCTGCAGCAAGCATGGCGCGCCAGCGGTGATCTGTTCCCGGTGGCCACACCCCTTTTCGGATTACCGTGGCTCGAGGCGATCATCGGCTGTCCCATTGTCGCCTCCCTACAGTCCGAGACCATCTGGGCGGAGCCCCTGGGAACGGATTTTCCGGATGCAGACCAGCTAAGGGAACGAGCTCTGTCGCCTCGCAACACCTGGACTGTGAAGCTCCGCCAGTGCTTGCAGGTCCTGGCAGAAGCTCTCAGGGGAACCACGCCCTTCGGAACTCCCATCCTGCGCGGGCCGACGGATCTAATGGCCGCTCTCATGGGCGGCACGGCCATGGTTCTCGCCCTTCAGGATCGACCTGAGGAATCCGTGAGGCTGCTGGACGTCTTGGCAGACATCTGGACGCAGGTCGCCGGCTCCATCCTCGACTTTGTTCCTCGCTTTCAAGGAGGCTACGGCTGTTTCAGGGGAGTGTGGGCACCCGGGAGGACTGCCATCCTCCAGGAGGATGCCTCCGCGGTTCTTTCGCCCCAGCTCTACGAGAGACTGGTTCTTGCACGGGACCGGCGGATCCTGGCCGAGTTTCCCTTCGCCATGATGCACAATCACTCAAGCAACCTGGGAATCATGGTCGAGGGCCTCACAGGTTCGGACGCCCTCGCCGCCTTCGAGCTGACAGTGGATCCACCGCCTGCACCCTGCCTCCGCTCCCTCCTTCCGATCTTGAGGAAGATTCAGGAAAACAAGCCCCTGGTCGTGTTTGGATCGCTCAACGAACAGGATCTGGAGGTATTGAGCGGAGAGCTCTCGCCTTCTGGGTTGGCGATCTGTGTGGAAGTCGAATCGATCGAGGAGGCAGCCCGGCTCAAGAGGCGCTTTGGGGGAACCGCAGAGCCCAACTGCGATTAATTAATGGAGGCAGGATTCGGACGGTGACGCAAGGCCAAGTCCGCTCGGCCGGGAGTGGACTTTCAAAGACGGTGTAGGTAGTCCTGGCCGCTCGCGGCCTCACGGCTGACGCCGCCCGAGAATTCGACGCCTCCGCCGGTCAGTGTGGGACCAGAAGGCAGGCACTGTGGTCTCTACATGACCCGGACGGGGTCCGGCTGCGGTCCGGAACTCTCGAGGAACGCCCGGACCTCCGGCTCTCTCGGCAGAGAGGCCATGGCCCCGGGCTTCGTGACGGTTAGCCCGCCGACGGCGTTGGCATAGCGGGCAGCGTCGACGAGGGAGAGTCCCCGTGCCAGGGCAACCGCAAGCGCGGCGCTAAAGGCATCGCCCGCGGCAGTGGAATCCACCTCCTCCACACGGTAGGCGGGGACCCAGGTCGCTCCACCGCGGTTGTATGCGAGCGCGCCCTGAGATCCCAGGGTGATCACAACCGCGGTTGAACCCTGATTTGCAAGCTGTCGGGCCGCTCGCGCGGCATCTCCGGGGCCGGTTACGGCTTGACCAGTCAGGCCGGCCGCTTCGCTCATGTTCGGGGTAAGAACGTCGACCATCCCAAGCAGCGACAAGTTCAGCCTGGTCGCGGGGGCAGGATTGAGAACCACGCGCACCGCGTGGCGCCGGGCCACGCTCACTGCCTCGGCCACCGTTTCGATCGGGACCTCCAACTGGATGAGCAGACAGTCCGAGGCCTTGATCGCCTCTTCCGCGCTCGCGATGTCGGCGGGCATAAGTCGCCAGTTCGCCCCGGGCGCGACGGCGATCATGTTCTCCCCGGCCGGATCGACAAGGATCATGGCCATTCCCGAAGGCTCTTCCAAGTCCCAGAGAATATGACGGATGTCGACCCCCTCATTCTTGTAGGAGGACAGAGCCCTTTGGCCATTGGCGTCGTCGCCCAGTTTCGCCACGAATGCCACTTGGGCACCGAGGCGGGCTGCGGCGACGGCCTGGTTGGCTCCCTTGCCTCCACCGCCGATGCTCAGACCGGTGCCCAGGATGGTTTCCCCTTTTTCGGGCAGCCGGGGGACACGCACCACAAAATCGGTGTTCGAGCTCCCTACCACGACAAGTCTTGCGGGTTCCATGCCAGCCTCCAAAGAAGGCGAGATGAGATCCCGGACCCTTGCTTCCGCATCGGCAGATAATACCCCACTCCCTTGGAGGTCATAGTCGGGCATCCTTTAGAAGATGCTGTCCCACTCGAACCGGTCCTTTCAAGAGTGGATCGCATTCCCGGACCCGGCGCCTGTTGACTTGGCACCGCGACGGGGCCTGAATGCCCCAGGACAATAACCCCCTGTTCTTAGGATGCGGAGGAGAAACGATCATGCACATGCAGAACTGTGAGAGGCTTCGCAATCATCTCCGCACTCGCGGGGCGGGGGCCGCGTTGCTCTCCAACCCGGCTTCGATCACGTGGCTCACGGGCTACGCAGCCCCCCTCCAGATCGGTGCCAGTCCATTTGAAGGAGGGCCACCCATTCTGTGGTGGCGCGGCGACGAGGCCACCCTGCTGTTATCGGACGTGGAATCCGGGGCGGGTGCCCTGACCCAGGCCAGCGTCCGTTCCTATGTCGGCTACTCGGTCGATGAGCCATTGGCATGCGCCCGGCGAGCCGTGGACGCACTTGGCGATCTGCTGAAGCCATTCAAGCGCCTCACCGGAGCTGTGGATGTCGAAATGGAATGGCTCCCGGTGACCTTCTGGCAGGCGATTCAAGCGGCGCTTCCTAGCGCCCAGTGCCGTCCGCTGGGAGAAACCCTTACCCCACTACGGGCGGTGAAATGCAGGGAGGAGTTGGACAATGTCCGCGCCGCCCTGAAGCTGTGTGATCTGGCGCACGCCTGGATGAGCCGGGCGGTGGCGCCCGGGAAATCAGAAATTGGCCTCTGGGGGGGCATGAAAGCAGAGATTGAGATGGCGGTCGGAGGTCGAGTGCCCATCCTGGCCGATTTGATCGGCGGCCCCCGGACGGCCGACGAAGGAGGGGGACCCTCGAGCTACATCCTGCAACGCGGCGATGTGGCCATCTTCGACATCTCGCCGCGCCTCGATGGCTACTGGGGGGACAGCGCGTCGACCTTCTTTGTAGGAGAGCCAGATGCCTTATTGGCCAGAGCCTATCGCGCCGTCCATTCCAGCCTGGTCCGAGGGATGGATGCCATCCGCCCTGGGGCCCGTGTGAGTGATATCGACCGCCTGATGCGCGAGTCAATTCGCGCGGACGGATTCCCGGTCTACCCGCATCACTCGGGGCACGGGATCGGATGCACCTACGAATGAGGAGCCGCGCCTTGTTCCATACAACCACACGCGACTCAAGCCAGGAATGGTCATCACTCTCGAACCAGGAATCTATCTGACGGGGAAAGGCGGAATCCGCCTGGAGGAGGTCGTGGCGGTGACCGACGCGGGCTGCGAGCGGATGACCCACCATCTGGAGGCGAAGCCGTGACCCGGCGGGGATCCTTGCAGCTCCTGAGGAACCCCCTCTCACATTCGAAAGCCGACGGCCTTGAAGATGACGGCGACTGCAAATCGGCAATAGGAATCGGCGTGGGCCATCGGGATGCATTGCCCTGATTGCTTCCAAGTTGGATGGGTCTTCGCCCCCTGCCGGAGCGGACGGTAGGACCTCAACCTCACCTCAAGCCAGAACGCTTCTTCTTGCCCCCCAATGGTCCCTGCTGAGATGGCGGCCTCGACGCGTGCCGGAAGATCTCGCAGGTTGCATCCCTCGTCATGCCGTTGCGCGATCTGGGCCCTCAGAAGGACCTCTGGAAGAAGATCTCTATGCATCATGGTATATACCCCTGCGTCAGGGCAAGATTAACCTCAACCTCATATTCATTATTGGATAGGAGGACTTTCTGATCGTCGCAGAGTTCAAGGGCCAGGAGGTACCTGCCAACAAGGAAGCCTTCGGACAATTGGGCGCCCACTTGCCCAAAGAGGATCAGATCGTCCTCGCGGACGTCTGCGTTCAGGATGCCTTTCCCAATCTCATGTCCCCGTGGATCCGTGAACCACCAGCGCACTTGGCACCCTGGGTACGCCTGCCGGCTGTCGTTGACAACCCAGACTTCGCGCACAAGAGAATGTCCTGGATCTGATTCCTGACATCGCCCTCTAGAGGCCATGACGTGGATCGGCTGAAAGGCCTTCTGCAAGGCGAAGTAGGCCGGCTTGGGGCTGCGCCAGAAATCCACAATCGACCAGCTAATTCCAGGGTAGTTGTCTACAAAGTGAAAGGCCAGCGCACCGTTGATGTCACGATACTTATGCCGGCGAAAGGCCTCTATGTGTGTTTTGATGAGCTCGGCTTGATACGCTTGGCTGCGTTCGATCCAGACCCCGATAGGATCGCGACCGGGCTCCAGGCCTAAGTATCGCTCGCAGGGCTGCAATTGGAGGTTGAGCAACTCCAGCTTTGCGATGTTGATCGGTACCTTTAGGTCCTCCTCTGTCAGAGTCGGGTACCGGAGCAATTGATCCATGCTTGGGAAGCTCTGGGCGCCGAACTCGCCAACGAATCCAGCCTGCGCCGCGGCGCACCAGGCATCAATGTCATCGACTTGGCCGCCATACCAACCACACCCCCAAGCATGGAGGTCGCGCTCCGGGCCCGTCCCGTTCTCAAAGATCACGGGCCGGGTCGGGTCATGGGCGCGGACCACCGTGGTCATGGGCCTATCAATCTCACGCTGCACTTCAACATCAAATGGCTCAGAATGCCCGGCGTACATGAATACCGAAGGATGGTTGTGCATGAGATGGACCAAGCCCGCTGCCTGGCGCTGGCAGGCGCGGCTGAACTCGTCCGTGTGAACGTATCCTCCCCACTGCAGTGGGTAGTCCTGATACACCCATATGCCCAACTGGTCGCAGATGTCATAGAACTCAGGCTTCTCCACTGTGGCGAACACGCGGAGCATGTTTATGTTCCCGTCCTTGGCCAATTGCACATCCGCTTTGTAGCGCTGCCCCGTCATGCGAGACGGGAACTGATCGCTTAGATAGCACGACCCGCGCGCGAAAAAACGGACGCCGTTGACGAGCAGGGCCCAATTCCAGCGATCAGCTATCGGATCGTTGAGACCCTTCTGGACCGTCCGGACACCAAACGTCGTGCCGACATGGTCGCAGAATTCCTGATCCAACCACAGCTCCACGTCCACGTCGTGGAGATTTGGAGCGCCCAGGTCCCAGGGCCACCACAAGCGGACATTAGGGACCGCGCAGTGGAAGGTGTGCCACTGCTCTATGTCGTCCATATGGAGCAACGTCGGCTGCTGCCCCCAGGGCCAATCCGCATGATGCGTGAGATGCAAGGGCCCCAGCCTCACGACCTCGGTCGGCCCTTCGCGGCCCCGGGGCGCGAACGTTACCCGGAGCTCTGCCTTCCGGGTTCGGGGCTCCAGATTCACCAACCCAACCCGCAGTTCCACATGAGCAATGGCAAAGCCGTCGAATCCCGCCTGGCCGCTGTAGTCGTGATCTAGTGTTCTGCGTCACTAATACCTTGACATATAACGACGTTGGGTGTATCCTGCCTGCCTATGAGCAGAAGAGCCCCACCCATCGTTCTGAGTGCGCCTGAGCGGGCCACCCTGGATACCTGGAGGCATGGTCGCCGTCTGCCCCACCGGCAAGTGATTCGTGCACTGATTGTCACGCTGGCGGCCGACGGCGTGGACAGCCAAGAGATCGCCAAGACCTTGGGCGTGTCGCGTCCCACGGTTCAGCTTTGGCGGCAGCGATTTCTTGCCCTGCGGATTGCGGGTTTGGAGAAGGATGCGCCTCGGCCAGGTCGCAAGCCGCGTTTGTCGGCGAAGAAGATCAAGGCGGTGGTGGAGGCGACGTTGCACAGCACGCCTGCGAATGCCACTCACTGGAGCACACGGAGCATGGCCAGGGCACAGGGACTGTCCGAGGCCAGCGTTCGCCGAATCTGGAGGCAACACAACCTCAAACCGCACCTGATCGAGACCTTCAAACTCAGCCGCGACAAGCGCTTTGTTGAGAAGCTGCAGGACGTCGTCGGGCTCTACCTGAATCCCCCGGACAGGGCGCTGGTGTTGTGCGTGGACGAAAAGAGCCAGATTCAGGCGCTGGACCGAACGCAACCGCTGTTGCCCTTGCCCCGGAACCCGCACCTGGGGTTCAGGCCAGGCATTCCGGCCCGACAAACGCACGACTACAAGCGCCACGGGACGACGACGCTGTTCGCCGCCCTGAGTATGTTGGATGGGCGGGTCATCGGGGATTGTATGCCGCGGCATCGGCATCAGGAATTCGTTCGTTTCCTCAAACGGATCGACGCCGAGACGCCGCCCGAGCTGGACCTGCACCTGATCGTGGACAATTACGGGACTCACAAACACCCTCGGGTTGCGGCCTGGATTCAACGCCACCCTCGCTTCCATCTGCACTTCACCCCGACCTCCTGTTCATGGTTGAACTTGGTCGAGCGCTGGTTCCGCGACATTACCGACAAGCGCATCCGCCGTGGGACCTTTCGCAACGTGCGGGCCTTGATCGCAGCCATCCAACAGTACCTGGACAATCACAACCAAAACCCTCAGGTGTTTGTCTGGAGCGCATCGGTTGAACGGATCTTGGCCAAGATTGCCAAATGTAAAGAAGCGTCAGACGCACTACACTAGAATTGGATCCAAGGGAGAAGTTTGGGCCAGCCATCCGCGATCAAAAACGAACCGCGGGCGGTTCAACGGGCGGCAGGCATCAAAGTGATCGACGAGGCCGCCCCCTACCCGCGCATCGGTAACCTCTCCGCCTGCAGCTTTCCCCAGCGAGGCAGATCCCCTGCCAGCACGTGGGCAGCCATCGCAGGTTTGCGATGCCAACGTAAACCCGACCTTGCTGGGACGTGCGGATCCGTGGCAGAGGTGGTGGAGAGAGGTTTGGACAAGGCTACGTTCGGTGCCGACGGCATTGCTAGCCGATTCGACATCATCCCGGATGAAAGTGCGATCTGCTCGGTCGCATGCCGTGACGTACAATTGCACCTGCGGCTACCGACTGCTGCGCTGGAGGCGGGGGAGCGTCCGCCGATACCACGTACTGAGGAAGACTGAGAAGGCGATTCTCCGGGGTGACTTGCACCTCAATGGCATTGACATTCAACAACCTTCCAAGCGATACGACATCACCAGCGTGGAAGGCGGGAGGTAAACCCCGGCGCAGTCATCGTGGCTTGCGGTGTCGCGGTCGGGCGTTGGGGCGAGACTCCGCGGAAGGTTTCGGTTTCCCAGAGGATGGAATAACATGGCGCTAAATTCACAACAACGGGCTTTGGCGCTTGGCGTTTGGCGCGCTTACGCCGCGGGGGGTGAGCGGTTCATCAACGCCAGCATGGAATTCACACACCTGGAACTCGATCAGCGCCGTCGAGAGGTCATCCCTGAGGTCCGGGGCTGGCTTGATCGGTTCCTTGCAGATGAGGTGCCTCTCGAGGAGTTTAAGACGGCCGTGGACGGTATTAACAAGCGAAATCGGCTGTGGGGCTTCAGGGGAATCAACGGGCAGATGTTCTTCAACGTCCTCACCAAGACAAGCGCGACATCTGGCAACGTGGCTCAGTTCACACAACTCCTGAAGAAGTGCCTCCCAAGACCGATGGGTGTAAATGAGGCCTGCGAGCGCATCACCGAGTTCCGCGAGCTGACACGCAGCTTGGCTAAGTACAGCGCCGACCCGCGTGGGGCGCCCAAAGTTGGCTCCATCCCCTTTTTCCTTTCCTATTTCTGGCAGATCCAGGCACCACA
>Ga0187878_1001984_pt1 | contig 18790 bp, 15 predicted proteins | sample June2016WEW_17_1_FD_132979 | JGI IMG/M metagenome (GOLD analysis project Ga0187878, IMG submission 132979) | Peatland microbial communities from SPRUCE experiment site at the Marcell Experimental Forest, Minnesota, USA - June2016WEW_17_150 | ecosystem: Environmental > Terrestrial > Soil >...
CACTTTCTCAAGTATAGACCTGACTCTCGCTACAACTTCTTTAGGGCTAAAAGGTTTGGTCATAAATTCATCTGCACCTGCAGACATGCATAGCTGCTTGTCTAATTCCTGACCTTTTGCGGTAAGGATTATAACGTGGGTATTCTGAAGTTCAGAGTCTGATTTTATGATCTTGCAGATTTCATCACCGTTTTTCTTCGGCATTATCATATCGAGGAACACGATTTTTGGTCTATTTTCTTTGATAATACGAAATGCAATATCACCATCAGAGGCCATTTCCACAATGTATCCCTCCCTCTTGAATATGAAATGAAGGGAACGCGCAATATGTGGTTCGTCATCAGCAACTAGAATGTCAAGTTCTGTTTCTTCCTTTTCAGTCATTTCTAATCCCTTTTTCTATGTAATGGATTTTAAATGGTTAAGCTACTTTGTTCACTGCTCGGACGCTAAATCACAACAAGCATTGGAACTGGCTTTATATTGAATAGGCTTTACATCTTTCTTGGAATTACTACAAGTTTGTGTCATCTCTTGCAGACCGGACAGGAATGCCCGGTACGATACGGTTTCGGCCTTCCGCCTTTGCCCTATACATAGCCATATCGGCGGAATGGATTAACGTGGTAAATGTATGTCCGTCTTCAGGGAACGAAGCTATACCGAAGCTCGCGGTTAATCGCCCCAATGGAAGATTCTCTTCACAAGGAAACGTTTCTTTTTCGATTTCCCGCCTTATCCTTTCCGCGACAACGATCGCCTCACTCTTTGCCGTATCCGGTAAAATAATGAAGAATTCTTCACCACCATAGCGAATCACTATGTCCATATCCCGCACTATAGTCATCAGTATCTCCGCTGTCTTCTGCAATGCCCTGTCACCCGCCAGATGGCCGCAGAGATCATTGTAAGTCTTGAAATAATCCAGATCCATGAAGATAACTGAGATGTCTGATTTATGACGGCTGCTTCGGCTTATTTCCTCTTCAAGTCTGTTTCTCATGAAACGCCGATTGTAAAGCCCTGTCAGGGAATCTGTTACCGACAGTTGCTCAAGAAATGAATATTTCTCCATAGTCCAGGTTCTTTCTATCATTAACGAGGCTAGATTGGCAAAAGAGGTCAGAAAATTCATGTCGGCTTCAGTGAAAACTTTCTTATTTTCCTTGTCAGAGAGGTTTATAACGCCAATGGTCTTGTCCTTGAGTTTCAAGGGCATGCACAGTAACGATTTGGTTTTGAAACGGGGACGATTTTGTATGCCAACCCTGAGGTCCTTTTCGATGTCATCGACCAGCAGCGGAAATCCATCGCTTGCCACCTTACCGGCTATGCCCTCTCCCACATTTACCGTAATGCTTTGCGCGAGTTGTTCATTCATTCCTTTAGAAAAGCCGATTTGCAATCTCTTGCCGGTTTTGTCGACCAGCATTATCGACCCTCTTGCGGCACCAACAAGATCCGCAGCAGTTTCCAGTAAGTTTCTATAGAGTTCCTCCTTGCTTTCCGCAGATAGAAGGGTATTGGTAAGGGTCATCAGGCTGCTTGATAAAGATCCCGCCAGAAGCTGATCCCGATTCTTTTTCAGTTGCATTAGTTTACTGGCTACCCTGTTCGTTATCAATTCTACCAGAGTTCCGTCCATATGCTGCATCTCTGCGTCAAACAGAGCGACAAATCCAAAGAGATAATCATTCGATTCCAAGGGGAAATAGTTAACGTGGTCAGCTATGACTTTGGGGAGAAAATTCTTCAAATCCTTGCTGAGCTTGATATCCTTTTTGACCACAGCATTTGATACGAGGAACGACAGTTTATTTTCCGGGATGCCGGCCATATCTTCAGGCAGACCCCATACTCCCTTGACCTTAAACCCATTATGTTTTTCATCCCGAAGCGCAATGGCAATTTTAGGGAAGTCAAAGAGGGTCCCAAACAATTTGCCGCATAATGAGCAAACATCCTCAACTGTTTGCAATTCATCCATTTGTGACAAGCTCCGCATAATGCCACTCAGTTGTGTTTTGGTTTTATCATATAGAGATCTACAAACTTTTCCCTCAAAGATATCCAAAAGTATTGCACGTAGTTGCCGCGCATCTTCTTCCACTTCCTTGAAGGTCTTAACAGGAAGCTTTACCAATTGTTCTAGAATCGCAAACGCATCTGTTTTTTTCGTTTTGGCCAGCTCTTCCACTTGCTGGATATTGATGGATTTGTCCCTCACCCCTTCGCCTACAAGGCAATATACAGTAGAAACAGAGCGGAAAGGCACAAGAAAACTAAGTAGCCCGCCGTGCACCCGACAGATCGAAAGCCTATTGTTGTCCAAGGCATTCTTTATCTTCTCTTCCAGGAAGGCTATGACCATTTGATTGCAAAGCGGATTTTGTATGATTGATCCACATTGCCGCAAGCTCACAGTCCTCTGGTCACCGTCTTTCGGCATACAGTACAGAGTGAGATTGTAGCACGCAATGGCCTGGCAGTTTTTAAGCATTGCCAACAGATCCAAGGGTTTGTTTTTCCGGTCATCCATTACCATAGCAATTCCCTTAAAACCCCGACTTGGAAAACAGACAGTTCGGCAAATCGTTAAATATCACCTGGAAATATATAGCTTGCCGATAGTTAAACCTGAGCAATTTAATAACTATCTAATAAAGTAAGATAAATGTATTGTGCAGGTAGATCTTCAAGTTATATTTTATCGCATAGCTATAATATTTCAACATATAATTGCACAGGGAGATATTAATTGTTTTTGAATTATGTGGCAGATAGTAGGATGTTTTATTCCTGCTGGATACATTAGCAGTTTTGCGTTCCTTTGGAGTAACGCTGTTATGACAAATTTGGGGGAGGTATTGCTTACAGTATCAATAATGCTGGTCAAGTGGTTGAAATGTCAGGAACTGACGTTTTATATTTTATGGCCCTGCCCGTCATGCAACCATTTGGAACAACGGAACAGTAACAGACATTTCTGCTGGCGAAGAATATAAAATCACTAAAATAACCGCATCCTTCCGGAAGTTCTTCCCTGAAAGTCCCTTATCATTTCCGTCCGGAAGCCCAGCAAAACCATACATATGTATTTATCCATTTCTGGTCGAATATCCTTTTGCAGATCTGAGCTCACAGTTTTAACTGCAATTAATTTCTATTTGCTCTTGCCAAACACTAGTCTCTGGTTTATTTGTTTCGTGACAGCATATTTTTCATAATCCGCTCCTGGTTTTATGTTCTTTTGAAGGTTGTTCTCAAGCCCGGATATTAATCGAAGGAATCAATGTCATCTACTGAAAGCAAAAATGAAAAAACAAAGGTTTTACTCGAACTATCATTCCTTATCAATTCAACTCTTGATACGGGTGAAGTTCGAGATAGAGCAACTGAGGCTGCCAAGCGTCTGCTGAATGCAGAAGCAGCAAGTCTTTTACTTGTTGATCGCGAAAAGGGAGAACTTTTTTTCGAAGTGGCGTTGGGTGAAAAAGGGAAGAAGGTAAAGGAAGTTCGGCTCAAGATCGGCCAGGGGATCGCAGGCTGGGTTGCCGAGAAAGGGGAACCCCTCATTATTTCGGACGTGTATAAAGATCCCCGCTTTTTCAAGGGTGTCGATAACAAGACCGATTTCGTCACCAGGAACATGATCTGCGTACCGGTGAAATCAAAAAATGAAATCCTTGGTGTTCTTCAGGCCTTAAACAAGGTTGATGGTTATTTCAGCGTAGAAGATCTCGAATGGGCGCTTATTCTTTCCAATCAAATAGCAGGAGCGATTGAAAACGCGAACCTCTATGAAGAATTAAGAGATACCTTCCTAGGCACCGTTATGTCTCTGGCGGAATCCCTCGATAAAAGAGACGCATATACAGGCGGCCATACCCAAAGAGTCAGAGATTATTGTTTAGCAATAGGTATAAGACTTGGTTTGAACCAAAAGGAACTGGAAACCCTTAAACTGTCCGCAATCCTGCATGACATCGGCAAGATAGGAGTACGGGACAATGTGCTTTTAAAGAACGGGAAACTTGATGCCAGAGAATTTGCGTCCATGAAACAGCATCCCAAGTATGGTGCGGAAATATTGAGCCATATTAAAAGTCTGGGTGGTGCAATTGAAGGGGTAAAAAGTCACCATGAGAATTATGATGGTTCCGGATACCCGGAAAAGATAAAAGGGGACGATATCCCTCTTTTAGGCCGAATAATCCTGGTTGCAGATTCGTTTGATGCAATGACCTCGGACAGATCATACAGAAAGGCATTGAGCTTCGAAACTGCCTTTGCTGAACTTGAGCGATTCAGCGGCATACAGTTTGATCCCGCAGTAGTTGAAGCTTTTATGAACGCTTACAAGGAAGGGGAAATATGAATTTACGGGTATTGGGAGCTGCCGGTGCGGAATTGCCTAACTTTCGTCCTACCGCCTTGCTTATCGATGATGCAGTATTGCTCGATGCCGGTACAATCGGGGCCGTGCTCAATTCTGATGAACAGTTGCTCCTGAAAGCGATCCTGATTTCCCATGCTCATCACGATCACATACGTGGTATTCCTGCGTTAGCAGAAAACCTCGTGATAAAAAATACGAAAAACTCCGTAGCATTGGTAGGCACAAAGGAAATACTTTCTTCAGTAAGCAGACATGTTTTCAACAATGTTATATGGCCCGATTTTGCCAAGATACCTTCAGGTTCGCCTGTAATAAAATATATTGAAATAGTACCGGAAAAAGAAATAGAACTACATGGCTATTCCATAGAGGCATGTCCCGTTGACCACATAGTGCCGGCTGTCGGGTATATATTGCGAAAAGAAGGCAGGGGCCTGCTCTATACTGGCGATGCCGGTCCGACGAGACGGATTTGGGAAAAAGCGGAGGATATCACATCCCTTATTGTGGAAGCCTCGTTTCCTAACCGAATGGAAAAAATTGCGTTGCAGACAGGTCACCTGACCCCTTTTCTTATGAAAAAAGAATTGGGAAAAATGAAGAAAATCCCTCCTGCTATATATGTAACCCATTTGAAACCACAGTATCGTGAAGAAATAAAAGCGGAAATAGAAGAGATGAATTTGGAGAACGTTGTTCTCCTGGAGGAAGGCAAAACATTTGCTCTATAAAATAACAGGATTTATTTTGGGGTAAAACCCACATTAAATGCAGCAGGGTTTATTTTCTGCGGTGCTTTTTTCCCTTTGCTAGTGGATTTGCCGACAGTCATTTTTTTCGTTGCGGCAGTCGCCGTGTTTTTGTGGAAGCTGTGCTTGATCAGAATTCTCTCCTGTGGAGCAAGATTTACAACTCTCCTATAGGCTTTATAGTGTTTATAATTGATTGCTATAGTGTGTTCGCCCTTCTTAACCTGAAGCTCCCTGAGCATTGGTGCAACCCCTTTTTTTTCACCATCTATATAAATTACTCCTTGCGGACTGATTTTGAATTGTATAACCGCAAATAAATTTTTCTCTTCGTTCATTTTCCTGGCAGATGTCTGCAGATCAAAAGGACGGACCATGTTTTTTCCGGTTTTTTTCTGCTCTGTGCCGGTCGTTTTCCCTTTCAATTGCAGCAACACAAATGAAACAGCCGCAATTACCGCAATAGCACACAAACCATACAGCCTTTTATTTTTCCCCAATGTAGTCGGGAAGAAACTAAAATTTTTCCACTCTGCAGCAGTTGACGATTGGGTAGATTCTTCAGCATTTCCGGCCGACCCGATTGCCGCCCCACAGTGCGTGTCAAATTCACCGGTTGACGTAGGCATACTGGAAGCTTTCTGATGATTGAGATGAGGATTACCGATAGTATATACTTGATATTTCCTTATATTTTTGTCGGTTCTTGATCCGAGGTAGTGATACAAATCAGCAATATCCCTAGAAAGGCATGACGTCACTTCGTGAAAAGATCGGGACACCGTAACCTGGTTGGGTTCAGCAAAATTCATGATTCGCTGGGCCACATTGATTCCGTCCCCGATAAGGTTTGGATGACCATTTATATCTTTCACCAGTTTTACCGGGCCTAAATTGATGCCGATTCGAGCTATCATTCCGGAACCTTTTTTCACTATGGTGTCCCTGAGATTCATAGCGAAAAAAAGAGCATACTCCGGATCGCCTACAAATCCGATTGCTGCTCCATCCCCACAGTCGAGGATAATGTATTCGCTTTCAGGAAAATCGGCAATTGTTTCTGAAATCAAGCCATTGAGATGCTCTTTAAGAACAATTTGTTCATCTACTGGATTTTTCGAAAAACCCACCAAATCCAGAAAAACTACGCTACAGATGAAAGTTCTCATTTGCTGAATCATTAGGTCTCCAAAATTGTATTCTTGAGAATCAACAAAAAATCAATACTGCAACAATTTTAAGCGCTGCTATTGGAAGTCCAACAAAACTAATCAATAAAATGTACCATGCAAGTCATAAAAATAAAGTCCTTATTTATTGTGAAGGTGATTCAACTCAAAAATCATGTTCTCGTTTACTTTCTGGCTATATATTACAGCCTGAGCATCCCCCATCTTGTATCCTCTTTTATCTGTACTGATATGCACGCAAAAAACTATCCAAATAATTACACTCTTGATTCAGTGATAATCATTTGATTGCAGGAAAACCGGGGTCAGCATGCATCGGGAGCTGACACTTGTCCCCCAGGCCATCCTTTGGAGCCAAGGAAATAGTGCTCGCCTGGCAGCAAACAGTCTGACTTAAAGGAATGACGAACGAAACATCCAGACCAGGGAAGAAACGAGGTCGAGCGAAAAATATATCAAGCCGGCGGTAAACATCATTGAAACAGAGGAAGGTCTTATGTTAACGGCCGATATTCCCGGTGCCTCGAAAGACACGCTGGAAGTCAATGTTGAAAAAGGGATACTGACCATCAGCGCTCCGGTATCATGGACTGTTCCCGGCAATCCCAGCTCTACGGAATTTGAGCTTGCTTCCTATTATCGACAGTTCTCTATTCCGGAAAGTCTCGACCACCAAAAAGCGAAAGCAAATCTGGCCAACGGAATTCTGACCCTGATTGTACCAAAAGCTGAAAAAGCTAAACCGCGCAAAATCGAGATAAAAGTATCATAATATCTGAATGCATGAAACCTGCGTGCTGGAAGGCGAGTCGGGTAATAAATGGTCATCCCGAGTGGCCGGCCTTATTTCAACCACCCTTCCAGCAAAGCAGCAACACAGGTAACGATCGAACAAATAACCTACCTGCAAAACGGAACAAATCAGTTCCAATTCCTGCCAACTTGGGTGCTGACGTCAGGCTATTTTGTAGCGGTGGACTATTATCTTCAAATTCTCGGAAAGGTCAGCCAGGGACGCGGACTCCTCGATTCCACTCTTTGCCTGGTCAGCCGCGGTGGACACTGCTTCCGAGATATGCTGCAAACTCATTGTCATCTCTTGGGTCGTAGCTGACTGCTGCTCGGCCGCTGTGGCAATTTGCGCAACTTTGTCGTCCAATTGCGAAACGAGAGACAATATCTCCGAAACGGCCTGCCCGGATTTCTCGGACGCGGCAGCCCCTTGCCTGACTTTCTCGGCCTCCTCTGCCATGGACTGGACGACACTTCCCGTCTGGCCCTGGATGCCTTTGATCATCACCGTGATCTCTTTTGTTGCTTGCCCGGTACGTTCTGCCAGCCTGCGAACCTCATCCGCGACCACGGCAAAGCCCCTGCCGTGCTCACCGGCACGTGCGGCCTCGATGGCCGCATTCAATGCAAGCAGGTTTGTCTGGTCGGCAATTTCTTCGATAGTGTCGACAATCTCTTCGATTTTGTCGGAACTCCGCCCGAGATCCTGGACGATCTCCGAAGTACGCAGCGATCCGCGGGCCAGGTTGTCCATCAGCGAAGCCGTTTCCCTGATAACTTTCTCGCTGTCCTGGGCCGCGACGCTCGTCTGTTTGGCGCTGTCGGCGGCAAGACAGCAATTCCTGGCGATCTCTTCGGCAGTTGAATACATCTCTTCCGCTGCGGAAGCGGACGATGCCGACTGCATCGTCGCATTCCCGACCGCATTCTCAAGGCTGTCAGAGCTTAACCGCAGGGTGGAAGTACTCGACCCGAGCATCTCAATTGCAGAGGAAAGTTTGCTGATTACCCCGAGAGTCTGGTCAGCCATGCTGTTGATCTTTACAGCAAGCCGTCCGAGGCCTCCCCCGTATGGAACGGTGGCTCTTGCCGTCAAGTCGCCGGATTCGATGGCTTCGACAACTTTCGATACGATTGCAAGAGGATCCGCAACGGACTTGAAGACGAGGTAACCCAAAATTGTTCCAAGAACCGCCGAGACAGCGAGAATGGAGCCGGTGGAAAAAAGCAGGCGGGTGAAGACCGCTGACACATATTCCTGCGCGCCGCCGGCAGTGCCCGCCGAGGTTATGTGTCCGGATATTCCATGGACCGCGCTGACTCCGACAGCCCCCGTAGCTGCAATCAGCAAGAGATTGCAGATAACCAGAAGGGCAATTTTTTGTCGGAGCTTCATTTTCATATACCAGACATACACCATGGCAAAGAGGTTTCCGCTGCCGCGCGTTTCGACTGCAAAGCCGTCCGGATTATTTGTCTTTCTTTCTGCCGCCACACCAAATTTCTTGTCCGTTTTCATTCCAGCTCCTTCTCATGTAAAAATAAAGGGGGCTTTGGATTAACGGGACAACCTGCCTGCCCCCGTTAATACCCTAATCGGAAAATTCTAGTCGAACTTTAATGGTCACTACGTTTTTTAACTTTAGTGTGAAGTAGAAACCCACACCCTGTGGGTGTGGTAATGTGGACTGGCTATGCCGGTCCCGGATGGGTCTGGCTGTTAAAGCCGCTCACTGCTATCCTTGTATCGAGTTGTTGCCGCAACTTCGAACATAAGGAGGTCACAGTGAGCAGCCGTTTTCGCAAGTTATCACATACTATATGGCATTGTCAGTATCACATTGTTTGGGTGCCAAAATACCGGTATCGAATTTTGCATGGGTCGGTGAAAGAAGCTGCAGAGAGCGGGATAATGGCAATCTGCGGATATGCTGGTTGTGAGGTTGTAGAGCTGAATGTGCAGGCTGATCATGTACATCTCGTGGTGCTGATTCCGCCAAAACTATCAATATCCGATTTGCTTGGTCGGCTGAAAGGGCAAACATCAATGAAGCTCTTCCAGCAGTTTCGACATTTGAAGAAGAAGCCCTATTGGGGCAATCATTTTTGGGCAAAAGGTTATTGTGTCGATAGCGTTGGTCTTGATGCGGACATGATACGAAAGTATGTCCGCTATCAGAAAAAGAAGGAGCAACAGATGGAACAGTTACAACTGGGCGATTAAAGTTCATATCAGCGGCACAACTCCAAGCCCGCCCCCTTGGGGGCAGGGCCAGCCCCTATGGGGGGCGAATTTAAAAGCCGCGCCCTATGGGTGCGGATTCTTTACTTAGTTAGCATCAACCAACACAAAGAGAGTCAAACTGGTCGGGATGGAATTATCCTGAAAACCAAGAATACTTAGTCCTGAATGAAATCAATTACGTCCCAGTATTTTCCGCAATGCAATGAGTAGTGCAGACAGCATTACCGGCTTGGTTATGAAACTGACTTCATCATCATGCTTTTTTCTCGCTGGTTGACAAGACTACCCGATGGGCGCAAAATATTCATATTTACACGTAAATCCGAAAAATTTTATACCGGAGCCATTATGGAACGGGTGATCCGCGACGAGATTTTACACTTTGTGCTTGAGAGCCCCGACAATCGTTTCCCGGACAGCGATCAGCCATATTTCGAGGAACCGCTGGCCGGTTTCGCTGCGGCAGACGATCCTCTGTTCAGCGAATTCAGAAAGGTAATCGGCCCGTTTCATATGACCCCGGCGGAGATCATGAAAAACATTTACGGAGACCGGGTCGGGGAGGCAAAGACCGTCATCTGCTGGATCCTGCCGATTTCAAGGGCGACTCGTGAAAGCAATCGCAGGGAAGAGAGGATGCCTTCACGCGAATGGGCGTTGACCCGCGCCTACGGCGAACGCTTCAACACCCTGTTGCGCCTGCATCTGGTCGAAATGCTCAGATTTGTGGGAGCCCAGGCCGTTGCCCCGCTCCTTTCCGGAATGTGGCGTCCGGTAAAGGATCCAATGGTAGGAATGGCCTCGACCTGGTCGGAGCGTCATGCGGCATATGTCGCAGGTCTCGGTACATTCAGCCTGAATGACGGATTCATAACCGACAAGGGGATAGCCCACCGCTGCGGTAGCGTTATCACGGACGTGACCATCACGCCGACGAAGAGAAACTGTATCGACCCCTGGAGCAACTGCCTCTTTTTCCGTGGCGGAAGCTGCGGACTTTGCATTCAACGCTGTCCGGTCGGCGCGATTTCACTCCAGGGACACGATAAGGAGAAGTGCCAGGCATACGTTTACGGTGAATTGAGGAACTGCGCCGGGCAGCTTTATGGCGTCATGGAAACCGGCTGCGGACTCTGCCAGACAAAAGTGCCATGTGAGTCAAGGGTACCAATTGGCACGGAGAACACCAAAATATGCCTCAAATATATTCCCTAATAATCCCTTACCCCACCCGCCCTATTAATACAGGTGACTGAAATAGAGTAAATGCGCATGCAATAAACATAATTAGATAAATATTTGATTTCACCTTGTTATTAAGAACAGATTAGAAAACATGTAAACAAATTTACTTCATATAACGCTACTATAAGACGTTACAATGTAAAGTAATTAACATGTAAAGATTTTTACAGTTTGTAATTTTTTGGGTCATGTATCTTACAGGGCATACAGCACAACCCCGGCAGCACCCTTTCAGCCCCCCAGATGCCCCCATTTAAAGTGGATGCGCTTGAAACATATCAAGCCTGAACTGTTGATTTTCAACAAATACAAGAAATTAAAAAGCGTTTTTCCCCTTGGCGATAAGTTTGTTATACTTATTAAAAATCGGGCTTTTAATCGGCTTAGAAGTTTGACCCGGTATCGGCACCCAATTGGGCCCACCTAATTTGAATCATCATTGTAAATCAATCTGTTAAAGATGTAGGTGGGGCATGCTTCGACGCCGATGAGGATCACAATTTAAAGCCGACGCACAAAGGGGAATGTTGTATCCTTCAACAAGGCAATATCGGAGTAAGGACAAATAAAAGAACCACTAGGAGGCGCACGTGGAAACGAACATCGAGCAGCTGCAGAAGAACCTATCACGATCCCGGCACATGCTGGCCTCTGTACGTCACGGTATAGCCGCATACAGCGAGGTTGACCTAGATGATCACGTCTCCGGATGGGTTGAGATCCTTAAGACAGTGGAGGACGACCTGGCTTCACTAGCTGACGATCTGGCAGAGATTACTGCCACAGAGGACATAGACATCATGCCAGAGTGATGATAAAAATAAGAACTCAAGCCACAGGCACCACAGGCACCATTAGCAGGATCGTTGAAGGATTTCATCTAATCGGCGGGATTAATGGCGTTCTGAAAATTTCGATAGTCTCCCCTGAAGCATGGAACAAGTAAATCACAGGGGCAGGGGCAACCTGGTTATTTTCTTATCCAGCACACCCAGACAGGGCAGCAACCAAACTAGGCACAGCGGCTTAAATTTGAAAGGATCACATGAGATATGCGCACGTGCAATGACCGGCTTCCGAAAGCGGGCGACCAATTAATAATGTCGAACAAAGAAATTTATTACGGCATTTACTACGGCACGAACGAAAAAAAGGGTCTAGCCTTATCAGCTAAACCCTTGAATTGGTTGGCTCCCCAGCGCGGACTCGAACCACGGACAAGGTGATTAACAGTCACCTGCTCTACCGACTGAGCTACTGGGGAATGAAGTTTCCGTAGGTTGTTAACCTGACGGCCCTTTTTGCTTGTTTTGGCGATAAAATTTTCTTTTGCTGCCAAAAACCTCGTAGCGAAAAGAGAAGGTTTATATATCATAGCATTTGCGTTAATGTCAACAGAAATTGAATTTTTTTATCTTGCTTCGATAAATCAGCTATTATGCCGAAACGTTTCATTATACCAGTTTTGGATAATGCTTCTCCCTGTAGACATAACCGGGAAATGGGCTTTTTGATTTAAAACTTGCCATATAGGTATGTTGTTTTATCAAACGAGTTTCGGCGTCATTAACCTGACCATAAGCGTTTAAGTAGTCGGCATACTGCTTAAGAAATTACTTGTTGCTTCATCTGCAATCCAGGGGCTGAGAGGCAGGGGATCGGACAGGAAGCTCTCAATGAAACTGGAGAGTTGAGTGGAAATATTCTGGTTCAAATCCTTAAACTTTATTCCCATGCCCAGCGGCAGACTTTGTTGTGGAGAATCAATTACATATACCACTTCCCCCTTCAATTTAAGAGGAGTATTCAGGCTTGGTAAAGACAGCGCGATGTCGAGTAATGTGCCAATGGGATAAGGAGTTGCCAGTTCCAGGTACATGCCTCCCTCGCCGAGGCATGACGCTTTAAGATCTAACGTTCGAATGCCGTCATTGATCGTTGCACTCAATATAATTCTGGCCCGTAGTTTATGCCGTTTTGAGTTAAACGGTAAATGCTGCTGCATCAGTTCATGCAAGGCATGCACTGTCAGAGGTTTTGTTTTATAATCTGCACAGCCAAGCTTTTGGGCAGCCTGTTTGGTCTCCAGTGTGCCGTCTATCGAAATCAATATTAACGGTATATCTGAAATATCCTGCCGGCTTTTGACTATTTCACAAAATTCAAGTCCTCCCATTCCAGGAAGTTTTGTCTCGCAGATTAATAGATTGAATTTGTCCTTGTTGATTATCTCAAGGGCTTTTTCCGCATCTGGCGAGTGAACTATTTTATAGCCCATTCTTGATAATACCAGGCTCAAATATTTTACAAAAGTTACTGCCGGATCGACAATTAATATTGTTTTCATGTACCCCCCCTAGGAGCCTGTCGGACTTAGGGAATTGTAGCGAGAGAATGGCAAATCGGGGACAGATTTACGGAAATTTGGAGGCGAATAGTGGACCTATTCGTCAAAAAATTCCGGGAATATGGACTGATTTACCGTTCTCGCAGTAGATTCATTCCTAAGTCTGATAGGCTCCTAAGCATTGAATAGTAAGACCAGTGATCTGATTATGCAAGAGCTATTATGCCAAATGCCATGATATTGCTGTGCCAGGCGCAATAGTAGCAAGAAAACAGCTTGAGTCAATATGCATGAAGCGAACCCTCCGTAAAATCCGCATAACCCTCAACCGAGAAAGTATTTTATGCTGTTGTCTTATTCTCGACGTGCAATTTGGAAAAATTCTGTTCTCTTTGACTCATAAAAATTTACCAAACATCCAATTTGGGATTGCATACTCTATAAAATAAGGTATAACGTGGCTAGACGGGTTCAGATTAACTTTCTATGTTCACTTGTAATCCATTTCAGATGCCAAGTTGTGAACCCAAATTACTGATAAGGAGGTTACAGTATGACGAAAGCAGAACTGGTTGACAAGATTGCCAAGGAAGCGGATATCACCAAGGCGCAGGCGGACAAGGCGGCCAACGCCTTCCTGGACGGCATTGCCGGTGCACTGAAGGTTGGCGACAAGGTAACGTTTGTGGGTTTTGGGTCATTCGATGTCAAGGAAAGAAAAGCCCGGATCGGCCGCAACCCGCAGACTGGCGCAGAGATCAAGATTTCCGCAAGAAAGGCTGTGACTTTCACCGTTGGAAAGGCTCTGAAGGAAGCGGTGCAGGAACCGGCAACAAAAAAGAAAAGCAAGAAGTAGCTGTCCCTCTTATATTTCAATAACTGGTTTTCATACAGAACCGGCCTTTTTCTCCACTTGCGGTGTCACTGCGCGCCTAATTGCGTGGCGTACCGATGTATGTCTCAGTGCAATACCATGATTTTATTGCCTGAATTAAGAATCCCTCGTTTCCGGATTGAAGCTAATTAAAGCTGGAAGAACAAAGCCGCATCGAAATGGTGCGGCTTTGTTGATTTGATAAAATATATTTACGTGATAAATTATAGTAAAGGCAAAATCAGAGTGATCTGGTGACGCAAAGCCACGGGCCCTTGACATGTATAGGGTAGCCGGGTTGCCGATAACTGCGAGCTTTATCCCGTTATTTTGGTAATACAGCGGGTAGAACGCCCACTTCGGCAGAAGGTGGGCGTTTTTGTTGGAAGATGAATTCTCTGCGACAGTGGCTGAACCATGCTGGTCAAATGAATGAAGGATGCAGAATAACCTTCTGAAAATAACGGATGAGTGAAAAATTTCAGACTAATTAGTTTCCTTCCGGAAACACTTAACCATCTGTTGCAGGGGTATAAGTCTCATGTTAGATACAGCAAGTTCGAACAAAAAACCACTGATCCTCATTGTTGATGATGACCTGTTTATGCGGGTGACCTTCCAGCATGCCCTGGAGGATGCCGGTTTCAAGACTGTTGTTGCTTCTGATGGCATCTCGGCCATCACCAGTTATAAGAATCTGCAACCGGACTTGATAGTTCTGGATCTCGTTATGCCTGGCAAGGATGGATTCGAGACCTGTCAAGAGATACGCGGCATTCCCGGAGGTCTCTACACGCCTGTTTTGATGGTTACCAGTCTGGAGGATACAGGATCAATCCGCAGTGCCTTTGAAGCAGGAGCGACGGATTTCATTTCCAAGCCTGTTAATCTCGATCTTCTGGCGTATCGTGTTCATTACATGCTGCGGGCCAGCCAGAGTTTAAAAACACTTGCGGATAGCGAAGCGAAGTTGGCCAATGCCCAGCGAATTGCCCAACTGGGGAACTGGGAATGGGATCCCGCGGACAACTCGTTCCGGGGGTCTGAAGAGGTGTTCAGGATATTAGGCATGGAAACGAGCCCGCAACCCCTTAACCTGGAAAGCTTTCTTTTTACCATATATCCGCCGGATAGAGAAGTTGTTGATTCGAGACTGAAAAATGCCTGTCGGAACAACTCTCCATGCTGCTTCGAATTTCGGATCAAGCGCTCTGATACAGAACTTCGTGTAGTCCGCCTGCAGGCGTTTCCTGGTGAAATAGCTCAGGGGGGATTTCGGCGCATTGCAGGCACTCTGCAGGATATTACTGATATAAGACAAGTCGAGGACCAGCTCAAAATGCTCAAGGAATCAATCGATTGCCTTCCTATCGGGATAACAGTCAGCGACATACACGGCAGGATAATTTATTCTAATCCGGCCGAGGCGGAGATACATGGCTATTCGCTTGACGAACTTGTTGACAAAGAGGCCAGGCAATTCGCCCCCCCTGGTTTCGCGAAACCTCTCACACAGGAAGAACTTTGTAATTCCGGGCTCTGGAAACGGGAGAGCATAAATGTCAAGAAAAACGGCGAAGAGTTTCCCGTGCAGCTTACCTCGGTTGCAGCCAGGAATATTGAAGGGAGATGTATAGGGATTCTCACTGCCTGTGAAGATATTACTGAACGCAAAAAAGCGGAAAATGAGCTTGAAAATACTCTTTCCCTGCTGAATGCAACCCTCGAATCCACTGCTGACGGCATTCTTGTTCACGATTTGACAGGGGAAATAATTACTTTTAACAAAAAGTTTGCCGAGATGTGGCGTATACCGGAATCTTTACTTGCCACCAGCGATGACAAACATATGCGGTCATCCATTGTTGACCAATTGAAAGACCCCGGCAAATTTCTTGAAACAACGGAAATACAATATATCCGACCGGAGATCGAATGTCAGGATGTCCTGGACTTTAAGGATGGAAGAGTATTTGAATGGTTCTCAAAGCCCCAAATAATAGAGAATAAAATTGTAGGTAGAGTGATAAGTTTACGGGACATCACCGAGCGAAAAAATCTTGAAGCGCAGTTGAGACATTCCCAGAAAATGGAGGCCATCGGAACCCTGGCTGGCGGCATAGCCCACGATTTCAACAATTCTCTAACAGCCATCATCGGCTTCGGATACCTTGCCGAGATGAAAATGGCCAAAGACGATCCATTACGTAAGAACATGGAACAGTTACTGGCTGCAGCCGACAAGGCTGCCAATCTGACCAAAAGTCTTCTGGCCTTCAGCCGGAAGCAGAGCCTGAACCCTCAACCGGAAAATCTCTGCAAAATAGTGCGAAATCTCGGGAAATTGCTGGAAAGAATCATCGGGGAGGACATTCACCTGTTAACCCGCCTTACGGAAGAGAATCTGAATATCTACGCGGACAGCGGACAGATTGAACAGGTCCTGATGAACCTTGCCGCCAACGCAAGGGATGCCATGCCCGACGGCGGGGCATTGGAAATTGAAATGGCATCAGTTAATCTGGATGAAACATTCATCCATTTTCATGGCTACGGCGAGCCGGGCAGATATGCTCTTCTGACGGTATCGGATTCCGGCACAGGGATGGACAAGGAGACTTTGCCGAGGATATTCGAGCCGTTCTTTACAACAAAGGAGGTGGGCAAGGGGACCGGTCTTGGCTTGTCGATCATCTATGGAATCATCAAACAGCACAATGGCTATATAAATGTCTACAGCGAGCCGAATCAAGGAACGACCTTCAAGATATATCTGCCTCTTATTGAGGCCGGGTCTCAAGAAAACGGCAAGGTATCATTACCCTATCCTGGAAGGGGGACGGAAACCATATTAGTGGCTGAAGATGATCCATTTACGAGGAGCGTTGTGACGTCCATTCTCAAAGAGTTCGGCTACTCGTTGATAGAAGCTGAAGATGGGGAAGATGCTGTGAAAAAATTCAAGGAGAACAGAGATAGTATCCAATTCCTCCTGATTGATATGATCATGCCGAAGAAGAATGGAAGGGAGGCTTTTGAAGAGATCAGCAAGATGTGTCCCGGAATTCGTGCATTGTTCTTTAGTGGCTATACTGCCGGTTTTATCAAGGAAAATAAAAATCTTGGAGAAGGAGTGGATATAGTTATGAAGCCCATCCTGCCCGTGGACCTGGCGAGGAAAGTGAGGGAAATCCTGGATAGAAATTCTCCCAGTGCTGCGTTTGAAGAATGCCGGGCAGATTAAGGAGGCCGGGAAATAAATCGCCGGCTACATTCTCAAGGGGTGGTTTTCTGAAATGAAGCTTGATATTCAGGTCGGCTGTATTCTAAAAGGGACAGGATTATTCGTTAGGAGTCGATCAGATAAAAGGTCTTATGAAAATTTGCATGGAATAACAAGGGCCTACAGTGTGAACTGTAAGCCTTTGTTATTACTGGAGCCATCTGCCGGAATCGAACCGGCGACCTATTGATTACGAATCAATTGCTCTACCAACTGAGCTAAGATGGCATACAAGATTACTTCTAACGTACTAAAATATAAAAGGAATAGTGCAGATTATTAGTGCATGTAATTATGTAACATCTTGAAATATTTACATCGTTCCTTTGTAGATACCACAATATCAGGCCATTTTCAAGTGCGCATTTTTCCCAATACTCCCGGGGAGCCGTAACGCTCAACTGCCGACTGTTTGCCCATTCGGTTATTTCAGGATGTCTTCCCTTTGAGAAACTCCCACCCCTTTTCCAGCAGTTCCCCCCTCAGTAATAGTCCCGTCCGGGGTCAGTTTGTCGATCACACCGGGAAGAAACTCCGCAAGCTTTCCACATCGGAATCGGATATTTTCTGCTGCGGCAATTTACGGAATGAATTGGCAAAAGCAAGTTCAGGGCTTTTGATCCGGTAACGGACTCCGTCTTCGCCGACCCTTTGCACCACTCGCGTAAGGTCCGGGGCGTAGTAACCACCGAAGCCGAGGATCGTGTGGCAAATCGAGTCCGGATTTACGGAAATTTGAATGCGCATAGTGGGACTATTCGTCGAAAATTTCCGGAAATATGGACCGATTTCCGTTCTCGCAGTAGATTCATTCCTGAGTCTGACAGGCTCCTTGTCAATTGGATTAAATGGTTTTCATCGGGATGCTCCGGTTGAGAAACTATTGGTTTCCAATCCGGAAACCAAATAACCTGCGAAAGCCGGCACTCAACGCAACCACAAAAAAAGGGCGCGACACTCTGGCGCCCGCCCTTTGCACAGCCTGCCGAACGCTTTTTTCAATATCAATCGTGGCCGAACACCATCTTCTGAACTTCGATTCCATCGTACGAGTTAAGCTTGCCCAACAACTCGTCGGCCTTGTTCTTGTCTCCCACCATCTCCAGAAGTATCACCCCGGAACCGGAGCAGAAATTATCCGACACTTCATGCAGGCCGATTCTTGTCTTGATATTGCAACCGTAGTCGGTCAACAGTTTCTGGATTTCAGGAGCCTTTTTGACCCTGTCCTGAATATGTATCCCCAGCACAACATGAACGCCTTTTTCCATTTTGCATCTCCTTTTCAAAAAGAAATGGCGTGACAAAACCATTCTACAATAGAAACAAATCTATTCAAGCCCGGTCAAGTCCCTGACAATGCTCATCACCACTTTTCCTCCAGTATCTCCGAACGTTTTTTTGCATATTCCTCCCGGCTGATAAGCCCGTCCTCTTTCAGTTGTTCGAGGCTGCGGAGTTTTCGGGCGGGGTCGATTTCAGCGGTACCTTTCCGGGGCTCCGGTTCAGTTTCGAATTCGACCAGGGACAATCCTTTCGCGCGGCTGAGATTCAGAAAATGGTAGACCAGAAAAAACAACACGGTCCCAATCCAGCCGGCCATGAAGATGAAAAATAGGACTGCCGCGGCGAGAGGAGCTTCATTTTCATGAAGAACATTTCC
>Ga0187878_1001991_pt1 | contig 18753 bp, 20 predicted proteins | sample June2016WEW_17_1_FD_132979 | JGI IMG/M metagenome (GOLD analysis project Ga0187878, IMG submission 132979) | Peatland microbial communities from SPRUCE experiment site at the Marcell Experimental Forest, Minnesota, USA - June2016WEW_17_150 | ecosystem: Environmental > Terrestrial > Soil >...
AGCATGGAAAGTTTGGCTTTCAACCACCCACTCAGATAGTTCTGAATCATGCGCCCTTATGAACTCGGCGAAATTTGCGAAGTTTTCGTGAAGCGATATGCAGGCAGCATCCCAACCCATTCCCCTACCGTCCAAAACGAGAATAACGTTGGGTTGCTTTATGTACCACTCCTTCATTTTCTTTAGAGCCTGAGCTTTTTCCTCGCCTGTTTTAAATTTAAGTTTGCTTTTCAAAAATGTGAAAGCTGCTATTTCAAACCCGATTTGACCAAACTTTGGTATAACAGTGTATCCGTCGATAAAGTTTTCTTCAAGCATGGCTCTTCTTCGGGTTACAGTAGGTTGGGAAACACATAGGGCTTTTGCTAGTTTCCTATCGCTTCTGTGAGAATCCTTCATTAATTCAAACAGAATCTTGTAGTCTATAGGTTTCAGTTCTTTCATTTTGATCAACTTTTACTATTCACTAGCGTTTTTGACATCATATATAAACATCATTGTTTGAAAACGCAAAATTGTAATTTATACTTTTTAACGTTTCCCTTTTTTTGTTTTTTTGGTAGTTCAGGAGTTTTCCCATTTAGGTGATTGTCATGGCTGAGGATTATACTCTTTTTGATTATCCTTCTGAGCGTGAGGATGATCGGCAGCCTCTTTGGAAGCCTGAAAAGTCTAAGCCTGAGCCTAAAGTGTCTATTGTTTCTGGTGCTCCTGCGCCGCCTGGCAGCTGCGAGTTTGTTGGTGGTCTTTGCTATGAAGGGGCTTTGTGTAGGAAGTGTACTCTTGGTAGCGTTTGTTTTTTGTTTGCTAATCCTGCAGCATACGCTTCTTGCCCGTCTAGAACTGAGAAATTGAGAGAATTGAAAAAGTTGAAGGAACAAACTTAGGTGGTCTTTTTTTGGCTGGTCATAAACGCAGGATTAAACACTGTTCAAAAAAACCAGTTCAACGGTTCAATGGAGATTTTGAACACAATGTGTTACCGCAGCCATTGTCTCAAGCGGCTTTGGATATCTTGGGTGTTTTAGGTGCTGATGGTGTTGCTGGAGAAGCTGCCAGACTTGCGAATGTTGTTAAAAGTGATGTTTCTTATTGGGTTAAACGTTTCATCAAGGCTGGTGCTCTGGTTCTAAGGGAATCTCAGGACCCTTCAACATTGGGAAAGCCCAAGAAGGCTCAGCGTATTGGGCCAGGATTGCCGAAATACTATGACCTTACGCCTTACGGTTCCAAACTCATCACTGGGAGTGACAACCAGTTGCGGTTGCCTGTGGTGTTTGAGGATATGTCTGTTAAGTTTTTGGTTTTGCGTTGGGAGCGTCCAGGGAGTATTGATTGGGAGAAGTTGGGGCAGCCGAATAATTGGAATAAGTTTGGTTTTCGGGTTACTGGCGTGCACGTTGTTAAGACAACCAAGAGTGTGATTATTCATCCGGGGCCTTTGAAGGGTTTTGATGTTGATGCTTTGGAGGTTGATAGTGGCAGGATTGTTGAGCGTGTCCGCTATATCCTTGAGGTTCAGTTTGGAATGCAGCTGTCTGATGAGTGTGAGTTTTTGCATGGTCCGATGTGGCAGGTTTACAGGCCTGAGGCTAGGGAGTGGATTAAGGCGGGGTCGGTTAAGGTTTCTGGCGTAGGCGCTTTGGATGAAAGCCCTAAACCTTGGTTGAAGTCTCTCAGTAAAGTGCCTCATGTTGAGTTTAACGATAAGAAGCATGCGGCGATTGCGGCTGCTTGGCCTCCGGTTGCTAGTGACCCTAGGAAGCGTTTGGCTACTGATGCGCCACTGTATCCTTTGTATTTGGAAGAGGTTCATCATATGGTTACTGGCTTAGTTAGCCAGATTGAGGTTTTGGCTTCTGAGGTTGGTTCGGTAAAGAATTTTGAAGGGCAGGTTTCCGAGGTTATGACTGAATTCAAACGGTTGAGTTGTGCCTTGACTAAGCTGGAGAACTTGGATAAAATTTGTGATAATCTTCAGAAGATTACTGAAATTCTTAGCAAGCTTGTTGATGTGGAAGACAATGGCAATTCTCAAGCGGTTAAGGGTTCAGGAGGTAAAGAGTATGTCTCTTAAGGTTTACCACGTACATTATAGGGCTTGTCATGTACGTAGTAATGTGTTTTTGGATGTGAAAGGCTGCTTAAACGCTGTTTTCGGGGGTATGCTGGGGCATGGAAAAAGTCCATGCTTTTTGCGATGTCGCGTTCTGAAGGTGCTTGATCTAGAGTGGATAGTGTTGAATTTCTTCATGGTTAATGGAGTGAATTTCTTTGAGTGAACATATCGAGCAAGTATTAGAAGAAAATAATGTTCAAACGTTGGAGAAACCGCATAAAAAGCGAAGCCAAGAAGACAAAATAGGACGCCTGAAGTACAATCAGTTTTTGTTAAAGCGTGTTTTAGCTAAGCTGGAAAAGGTTGAGGAGACACAGCGGGTTATTCTCAACGGTTTGAAGGGCGCCGGGTATTTTCATTTTGATGCGCCTTTGATTCAGAGGTTCTCTTGCAGTGACCAGGTTGACGTGGAGATTGTGGACTGTGTCCAAGAAGCAGGTGTTCAGGGAGTTTTTCCAAAGGATGTGGCTAAGGACTTGCAGCAGTACAGTCTTAAGTACTATGATGTGAGCCGGCGGATTGTCCGGATGAATAAGCGTTTGAAGCTTGAAACAGGTGAAGTGCTGTTTGAGAAGCGTGGCCATCGTTGGGCTTTGACTAAGTTCGCGTTTGATGCTTACGGCGCCACTTTAGAGGATGTACGTGGTGATAAAGGAGGTGTTGAGGAGTGAGAAAAAAAAATATTTTTTTTTATCAGTATCATGCGTTTGCAAGGATTGCTCGCAAAGTGCGAAGTGATGATTTTCAGAGGGCGGATTCTTATGCTTCTCGGGATTTTCTGTGTCGGCTTATGGCTGCTGAGTGTTTTGATCTTGCAGAGCGCTTCAAAAGTGAAGGTGATGAAAGGTTGAGTCTTCAGTATATGAAGTTGGCTGCGAAGCTTTTAGGGCTTAGTCTTCGTCCAAAGAAACTCAGTGACCTTGAAGAAATTAAGAAAGCACTTGCAAAGTTGAAGGAGAAGGACGGTACAGTTCCATGAGTGGCTGGCGGGGTTTACCTGAGAGCTCTAAAGCACTTTGGCGGGAAGTGGCAAAGCTCCAAAGCAAAAAGCCTGCTGATGCTAAGTCGCTTGTTTTACCGGAGGATCCTGTTGCTTTTGTGAAGGATTTCTTTGGTTTCCAGGTGAAACAGTATCAAGCGGAGCTACTGCAGGACAAGAGCAAACGGATTGCGGTTCGTTGGAGTAGGCAGGCTGGAAAAACCACGTGCATAGCGTTGAGGGCGATTTGGTTTGCGCTGACTTATCCGAAGACGTTAACGTTGATTGTGGCGCCGACGTTGCGGCAAAGTATGATTATGTCGGATCGCATTCAAGACTTTCTAGGTAGCCTTCCGCAGGATAAACGTTCAGTGCTTATTGAGAAGTTGCAGCGTACAACAGTCCGCTTTTATAATGGCAGCCGAATAGTCGCTTTACCTAATAGCCCTCAGCTCCTCAGGGGTTACACGGCAAATCAATGTATCGCAGATGAAGCTGGGTTCTTTAAGGATGATGAGCTCGTTTTCTACAATGTGCTTTATCCAATGCTTAGCACTACAAACGGCACATTAATCGTGAGCAGTACTCCCTGGAGCAAGGATAGCGTGTTTTATCGCATGTGTCAAAGCCCAGACTTTAGCAAGCATACTATCACTTGCGAAGATGTCGTTAAGAGTGGTCTTATCAAGCGGAGTTTTATTGATGAGATGCGTGGGCAGTTGCCGTTTGAGCGTTTTCAGCGGGAGTTTATGGCTGAATTAGTGGAAGACGTTGATTCATGGGTGACACAAAGCCTTATCGTGAGCTGCATCGACAGCCAACTTGTGCCTTACGATTTTCAAGCTCAGCCGCCGTATAGCGAGTTCTATGTTGGCGTTGACTTTGGCAAGGAACAGGACTTCAGTGTTGCGGTAGTGGTCGAGAAGCAAGGTTCTATATCACGAGTGGTTCATGTTCATCGTTTTCCGTTACATACTGAATACGCTTCAGTTATCGGGTACATAAAGAGTCTGCAGGATCGTTGGAAAACAGTCCGAGCAGTGTATGGCGACGTTACCGGCGTTGGAAATTATATTGTTGAGGATATGGTGCGCAGCGGAATCCATGGTGTGACTGGCATAACTTTCACGGTCCAGTCCAAAGAGGAGATGGCTACGATTTTGCGGGAGAAGATGCGCAACGGTGAAGTGAAGATTCCTTATGTTCCTGCTAGAAAGCTGGAAGACATCGATTTAACAGCTGAATTGAATATTGAAAAATATGAGCTCATGAAAACTGGGCACTTGCGCTTTAGTCATCCTGAGGGGGGGCATGATGATGTGTTCTGGAGTACTGCTTTGGCTTGTTATGGTGCTGTGAAGGCGCCTTTGCCTGGCAAGCTTGCGGCATTTCCTTGTTGACGCCAGAGAGGGAAAAACATGGTTTTTCGTTCTAAAAGTAAGTGGCTTTCTGGGGCCAAGGCTCCAACGTATGTGACAGTTAAATTGCCAGTACGGTTTGTGCAAAAGATAGATATCTTCTTAGAAAGGAACCCGGGGATGGGATATACTTCGAGGTCTGATTTTATCAAGGATGCTTCAAGAAGACTCCTCGAAAGTCACAGTACTTTAAATGTACAAGAAAATGAGAAAGTAGGTGAAAAAAAGTTTGGATCCAAAAATAAAGATAAAGATAGACGTGAAGCGGCAAGTTGAATTGTTAAGTCCAGGCGACTTGATTTGTGTGGAATGGTGTGATGCTAGTGTTGGCCAGAGCAGTAGAGGTGGGGCAAGAGCTATTGATGTGCCTGTTAGAAGCTGGGGAATTTTCATTGGAGTGTTAGGTGCGGAAGCTAAGCATATTGTCCTTGCGCAGAATAGTTTTCGCTATGCTGACGGCTTATTTGATTTGGATTATACGGCTATTCCGCTTAGCTGGACTATTGACTTCTCAGTGCTTGTTAAGGGGCTTATTCTAAAAGATGCAGTTGGCGAGCTTGTTAACAGCTTTCTAGTGGATGGACACCGTTCGCATAATCGTCGTCTGAGAACTTTGCGCTGTCGTATCTTTCAGCAAAGGTTGAGCATCGATGGCAGACCCGATTAAGCGTGCTTTGACGCGCAGGCGGTTCGGCGAAGAAATCCAAATAAACTATTACTCAAACGAAGTTGCTGCAGAGTGCAGTATAGTTAGAGAAATGAAGGTTGAACAAGGAACCATAGCCGACTGGCACAAACTCGCCAGCTTCCACTACCGAGGACACTTGATTGTAGGTCCAAGGAAAATCTTTCGTTTAGTCCGAGGAGAAGAACTCTGCGGCGTAATCGTCTACTGCTATCCACCGCCCACATGTTTTGGGCGTCGTCTCGTTCTGTCTCACATGACCATGCAAGAGCTAAACCAAAAGCTGAGTATAATCAGCCGCGTTGTCATTCACCCGAAATATCGAACAATCGGCTTAGGCGCCAAACTAATCATGGAGACTCTGCCTTTGGCTGGCACTCCTTACGTGGAGATGGTTGCGGTCATGGCTAAGTATAACCCGTTTGCGGAAAAGGCGGGCATGCGGAGAATAGCGGAACAGCAGCCGACCGAGGGCGTCTTGCGAATCTCGGAGCTGCTCTCTGATTTTGGCTTTGACCTGCAACTGTTAGGAAGTAACCGGTATGTATTTTCAAAAATCGAGGAATTAAATCCTGCACAAATAGGAAAGCTCAAAGAGTTATTCATCAAAAACAAGCATCCGCGTTTCAAGAAGGAGTTTGCAGTCAGTCGTCATCAACCATTTGGCAAAACATCGGACTACATTGCCTGCATTAAGAATGCAGACCACGTGAAAATGGCAAAGCTAGTCAAGCTTGTTGGAATGCTTCTTCAAACAAAAGTTTATCTGTTTTGGCAGCCTCAAAATTAAACAAACACTTAGGTTTAGAAAACTAAGCTGAAAAGGAGCTTCTTTTCAGTCTTTTTTTCGGCATTTAATTTATTGTTTTAGCGGAAGCTATTTACCATATACATCATAAGGCTTAGAATGTACTCAGTAATTATTACGCAGATAAAAAAAGAATTCACATAAGTTATAAATTCTAAACGAGTTATCTTTAGATTGCCGTGTGTTGTGTAAATGGAGCGGTGGCATAGCCAAGCTCAATTAAGCTTTAGATTATTAGCTGAAAACTTGTCTGTCGATCTGATTAGTGAGTGGGAGAAATAATAACTTATGAATCTGCGAGACCTCCCATTGAAGAACGCTTATGATTCGGATATTGATAATATTTTAGTCGATTTTTACGCTCCTGCATTATCTGTTTCTACTCAATATGACAGGTTAACAGGGTTCTTTTCTTCAACCAGTCTATCGGCTGCTGCAAAAGGAATTTCTGGATTAATAAGAAATGGCGGAAATATTAGGTTAATTACAGGGGCCATATTTCAGGAGCAAGATATAATTGCAATTAGAGCTGCGATTGAAACCCCAGAAAAAATTTTAGAGCAATCAATGTTGAAAGAATTAGATAATCTGGAGGACGAGTTTGTAAAAGACCATGTTAGAGCATTGGGATGGATGGTGGCAAAGGGTAATTTAAAAATAAAGATTGCTCTCGTTCTGGACAACGACGGGATCCCTCTCACATCTGAAGATGTTAACAAAGTAGGTATTTTTCACCAGAAAGTTGGAATTCTAGAAGATATTGATGGAGACAAAATATCTTTCAGCGGGTCAGATAATGAAAGCGCAAGAGGATGGCACAGCAACATTGAAGAATTCAAGGTATTTAGAAACTGGATCAATTCAGAAAAACCATATTTTGAAGCCGATCTTCAAAAATTTCAAAAGTTTTGGCATGGAACACCTAAGAGAACACGGATTATAGATATTCCCAAAGCCATTGAAGAGAAATTCATTAGAATTGCTCCAACTTCAATTGAAGAGTTAGATTTGGACAAATGGGTTCGACAGAGCAAAACCTTTGCTAGTATTGGACTTAGGGATTACCAGAAGAAAGCTGTCCAAAATTGGATAGAGAACGATAAAAAAGGAATACTTGAAATGGCCACTGGTACGGGTAAAACCTTTACAGCATTAAGTTGTCTTGATCATCTCGCGAAAACAGAAAGTAAACTAGTCACCATTATAAGCAGTCCATATATGCATTTGTGCGAACAATGGCTCAAAGAAGCCACCAAGTTTGGAATAGAAGGGAAAAAGCTGATTGCTGACAGCAGTCAAAACAAATGGAAAGACAAATTAGTCGATGCGCTTCTTGATGTTGAAAATGGCGTAAATCAAAAACTAACTGTGTTTACTACACATACTACTTTTTCCTCCAATGACTTCATTACTATGATTCAGGAAAGTAAACAGAGGGCGCCAAGTCAGAAACTATTCCTAATTGTCGATGAAGTCCATGGAATTGGTGCACTTCAAAGAAGAATAGGTCTCATTAGGGATTACGATTTTAGGCTTGGACTAAGTGCAACTCCGAAAAGATGGTTTGACGATAAAGGCACTGAAAAAATTTTTGAATACTTCGGCGATGTTGTATTCAAGTTTTCCTTGAAAGCTGCAATAGACGAAGGATACTTGACACCCTACATATACGTGCCTCACTTTACTTTTCTCACTCAAGAAGAGCTTGAAAAATACCAAACTGAAACTAGGAAAATATCCAAGGCATATTACTGCAGTAAAAACGAAGATGAAAAAGACGAGATATACACATTACTTTTAATAAAAAGACAAAAAATTATACGAAATGCCTCCAACAAAATTAATGTGTTTGAAAAAATATTAGATGAGATTCAACCAATAAGACATTGCCTAATTTATTGCTCACCTCAACAAATTAGAATAGTGCAAGATCTTTTAAACACCAAGAATATAATTCAACATAAATTTACAGAAAAGGAAGGCACTCGTTCTGAAGACAGATTCTGGGGAAAATCAGAGAGGGACTATCTAATTGAACAATTCTCTATAGGTATTTTTCATGCTTTAGTATCAATGAAATGTCTAGACGAGGGAGTTGACGTACCGCCTGCTCGCATCGCAATAATACTTGATAACTCGGGTAACCCAAGAGAATATGTGCAGAGACGAGGCAGGGTATTGAGGAAATACCCAGGAAAAGAGCGGGCAATAATTCACGATATTATTGTTGAACCGACTTTGAAGTCTTCAACACCTCAAGAGCTTGGAGATATAGAAAGAAAGATAATTTCTAAGGAACTTATGCGTTATCGAGATTTCGCAAGTTCGGCAGAAAATGCCGAGGAGTGTTTGAAAATAATGAAAAAAACAGAATCAATGTATGGAATAGGGTGAAATGATTTTGCCAAATGTAAACAGAAGAATAATTGAAACAATCGACCAAAGCAAGTATCCTGAAGATATTAAGAAAATGCTGAAAAGTCTGCTGACTATTGAGCTGAGAAACTCTCAAAATAGAAGCTCTTTATTTAGCAGAGATTATGATAGGATAATTTCTGAAATTTCAGAAAGAAGAGCTAAAGGGGGAGAGATATGATATGGAGCTTGGCTATATAGATCTAAAAAATTTCAGACAATACCTTGATTCTCGTATTGACTTTGCACGCAGTCCTAACAGCTTTACAATAATTCAGGGAGTTAACGGAGCCGGCAAGACAAATCTCATGAATGCAATAACCTGGTGTTTGTTCGGTGAGGAGCTCCATATTGGGACTAAATACGCTGGCCTTCCAATGGTTAACACAACCGCTTTGGAATGCAACAATGAAAAATATATTGAGGTTAAAGTCGAAATACAGCTCATCGAGAAAAACAACGACAAACTTGAAATAACGAGGGTTAAAAAATTCCAGAAAAATGGAAATGGCAAAGCCGTTGAAGTCCCAATTAATCATTCCCTTAAGGTGATGCAACAGGTAGGAAGGGAATGGATAGGACCACTTTTTGATGATGAAGCCCAAAATATCATAGATTTGAGAATTCCACCGTCAATAGAGGAGTACTTCTTTTTTGACGGAGAACGACTGGATGACTACTTCAAACAAACATCAGGTGAAGAAATTAAGAAGGCTGTATTCCAAATTTCACAGCTTGAACTCTTTAACCGGCTCATTGAGCATTTAGAAAATAGGCGTGATGAATCCTTACGCACTGCCAAAGGATTAGGCTCTCGAGCTCAAGAAGTAAGAGAACTCGCGGAAACGCATACATTATCTTTGGAAACAGACAAGAAAATACTTCAGGAACAAAAGGGAAAGAAACAGGAAGCAGAAAGCCTTGAAAAGCTTTTTAGTGACAAACTCAAAAATTCTTCGCCTGAACACATTCAGCAACTTGAAAATAATAGAGAATCATTGACTGACGACATAGTCGAAATGAAGCAGCAGATAAATGACATTGAAGGAGAAATGATAGAATCACTTCACGGAGCAATGCCTGTTATTTTTGGTTATGAAGCACTCGAAAAGACTAAAACGTTAATACAAGGAAGAATAGAATCTGGTCTAATTCCACCGCTTTATCAAAAAATTTTCATTGAAAATCTGTTGCGAAAAGAAAAATGCATCTGTGGAAGTGAACTCTCTTGCAAAGATGAATATTCAACTCATCGGCGCAAAAACGTAGAGTCATTCCTTGAATCCGACCCCCTTTCTTTGAAAAGTAAAGAAGTCATCGAAGCCAATGCTGCCATAATGAAAATGATGGAAGATATAGGCGTTTTCCCCAAAGAAATTATGGAGTTGGAACAAAGGATGAAGAGAATAGAAGAAAATAAGGAAGATAAAGAGCAAAAAGTCAAAATTATAGAAGAAGAAATCCAACAAAGTAATATTGAGAATATTAAGTCATGGGAGAAGGAGCGAGAAAAATATTCCGCAGAAAAAGAAAAACTTGTGGGAGAAATTGCAAAAACTGAAAGTCAGATAGAGAAAAGAAACAAAATCATACACGCTTGCCAATCTGAATTACAGAAAGAATTGTCCAAAGAGGAAAAGCATAGACAACTATCAGTGACCCTTAAACTGTGCAATGAAGGAATAAAATGTGCACAAGAGATCATGGATCAAATAATGATAAATGTAAAAAACGAAATAGAACAGAAAACGAGTCAGCAGTTTCTTTCATTAATTTGGAAAAAAGATACTTATACGGGCGTTCGTATTGACAAAGACTACAATATTTCCGTTCCGCATGTTTCCGGAATTGAGGCGTTAGGTACCTTGTCTGCAGGTGAAAGACAAGTCTGTGCCTTATCTTTCATGGCTGCCCTAAATAGTGTTTCAGGGTTTGAGGTCCCGATAATAATAGACACACCGTTGGCCAGAATATCCTCCGAGCCTAGCAAGAATATCGCGAGAAACCTTCCCAACTTTTTAAAAGATAAACAAGTTACCTTACTTGTGACGGAAAAAGAGTATTCCACAGAAGTGAGTGAACAACTTAATCCTCGTGTTGGGGCTAATTATTTGATTAGCGTTATAGAGAAACCGCAAGGCAATCTTGCAGAGGTGAAATTAGCAAAATGACTGAGCAAAAAAAGGTTGATAGAATATTCGTAGACAAAAAGGACATAATTGCCTATGACAAATTGAGACAAAAACCAAGTCCATTTGCTAATGGGCAGAATAAGGACATTTTCTTGGCGGCTCTCGTTATCGGGTTTCATGAAGGTATAAAGCTACCTCTCCAATCAAAAGAGGGCTATTTCAGGACAGAATATTTAAAGAGCGAAGAAAAGACTTTGATAAAATCAATTGCTGTTGCAACTACAGGTGATCTAAATGTTCTGTTGGATGAACAAAGAATCTACAGTATTGCCGAAGAATATGCAACAGGCGGGATATCTCTTCTAATAGACAGAGTTCAAAATGATTCTTACGGTTCATATGCTAAGAAACTCGAAAACGAGTTACTGAAGATTTTTGGTAAAGTCAAAGAAAAGCCTCCCAACAAAACAGAAACTATAGACACTATGGAGACAATCTCCGTTGCTGACCTAGTCAAAACTGGAGAATCCGACCAAATTGAGTTTAAGTCATCATTAAGTTGGGACAACCGAACACAAAAACCCAGTAAGGAGCTAAAGCTTATCATAGCAAAAACAGTTTCATCCTTCATGAATTCTAACGGAGGCGTCCTCTTAATTGGAGTTGACGATGATGGAGGAATTTTAGGCTTAGAAAATGACTTCAAACTCTACAAGAATCGAGATGAATTCGAGAGGACTTTTACAAATCTGATAAACACACATTTAGGAAAAGCGAACATTGCGTACGCTAAAATGCGCTTTTGTAATATCGAAGATAAAGTGGTATCAGCCGTATACGTGAGGAAATCGCCACATGAAGTGTATGTTACTTGCGATGGCAAAGAGGCATTCTGTATACGTTCAGGAAATGCTTGTCAACAATTAGAGGTGAGCGAAGCAAATCTTTACATAAGAGAACATTGGCCAAAGTAGGACCCCCTTTGGTTCGACATTTCACGGAAAATTGTGAAATCCACTTTTTATTTCACTTTAAAATACCTTGCATTTGTGCACAAAGACTTAAAATGTCCACATAGAATACTTACGATCGCTTAAACACTTGGCAAGTGTGGCAGGGATCGTAATGGTTAAACATGTCCTCTTAGTAAAACCGAAATACTACTCAGCATATCCACCCTTAGGTCTTCTCAAACTCTCCGCATACCAAAAAAAGTTGGGAAACACTACAGAACTTGTTTGGGGTACGGGTCAACCTATTAAAGCTGAGCCTGATATCATTTATGTTACATCCTTATTTACCTGGGCTTGGGAACCCGTGTGGGAAGCTATCCGTTATTATTCTTTGAAATTTCCAAATGCAGAGCTATGGCTTGGCGGATTATATGCGTCTTTAATGCCTGAACATGCAGTGTTAAGCGGAGTAAAGCCGGACCATATATTTCGAGGTATATATGCTCAAGCTGAATTTGAGCTTCCCGATTATGGTTTAGTTCCTCAATGGAATGAAAAAGAAGCAGCTAGCATAGTTTTTGCTTCTAGAGGTTGCATACGTTCCTGCGTCTTTTGTGGTGTCCCAAAAATTGAGGGCAAACTTGGCTCAGAGAGAAATAGTATTAAAGAGCAAATATGGCCTGGACATAAAAGACTGATCTTTTTTGATAACAATTTATTGGCAAGCAAAAATTACGAAAATATTTTTTCAGAAATACGAGAAATCGGTCTTGCGGTTGACTTTAATCAGGGCTTGGATGCTAGATTAATTACTGATAAAGTTGCTAAGCAAATATCTGAACTCAAAATTGACCGCTTCGTCAGAATTGCATACGATACTTCAGAAGTATGCCAATCCGTAAAAAAAGCAATTGAGCTTCTAAAGTCAAACGGCATAGATGGTCGAAATATTCTTGTTTATTTACTCTATAATTTCATCGACACTCCACAAGATTTCTTCGAAAGAGTCAAGAATGTCCTTAAATTAGGAGCGGTTGCTTACCCGATGCGGTTCCAGCCTGTTTATACACTAAAAAAGAACAGTTACATATCTCCACAGTGGGACCAAGCGAGACTTGATGCGGTTGCTACTGCACGCAGATTATTTGGTTCAGGAGGAACTTTCCCACCATACGCCGCAATGATGAAAGTTAAAGTAGAGGGTTGCCAAACCTTTGACGAAGCATTTACTAACGGTATTTACAAAAAGAGGGAAGTACTTTAATGATCTGCTCTTGTTGCGGTTTTGAAATTATAGGTAAGCCTCATATTGTAGATAATGGGCAAAAAAATATTTGTGAAAAATGTTGGAATAACTCTGACATGTTTTTCCCAGAAAAAATCAACCAAGACCCAAGACTGAGCCTACTTTCTAAAATGGCTCAAGAAACTGGGAACCACAATGGGATCGTTGAAGTTACCGCTATCAAACTTGTGCAAAAAGAAATTGAAATGTACGTTGGAAAAATGAAAATAACTGATATATTGAATCTCTACGAACTGGACAAATTCAAGGAGGAAGAGCTTGAGGGCTACCAACGTGAGCGATATGAAGAAAGAACCTCTCAGCTCGTTGAATATTTAGAGAAGAGCCCTTTGGCGGTAATGCCGGCTCTTTTGGTTGGATTACGCGAAACTGATTTTGTTCCATTTAATGATGATGTAGGCGTATTAAGAATAGATAGAAAGAAAGGGGCAATATGGATAATAGATGGGCAACACAGAGTTGGTGGCTTTAGTAAAGTACGCGATCAATTTTTATTTACTAAAAGCTTAGGCGCTTCCCTATTTACTGACTTGATGGACTTCGAGCTACCAGTTGTATTTATTGATTCTGAGGGTGCAGCTGAAAAGATAAAGTCGAAAGGTGCTAAAGGCACTGCATCATTATCAGCAGAGGATATAGAGAAAACTATATTCTTTGTCGTAAATAAAACGCAGAGAGGGATTAGCCCTTCTCTCAAAGACGCACTTCTGTATAGTATTAAGACTAGTGGGATTGAAGGTTTGGCAATAGTTGACAAGGAAGGTTGGCGGATACTTGGAGCACAGATAGCTATAACTTTAAACTGTAAGGAAAGTTCACCTCTAAGGGCTAAGATAAACGTGAGTGGTAAAAGAAACAGTGGAAAACCCATTCAGCTAAATTCGTTTGTCTCTTCGCTTGAAATTCTATTCAAAGATAAAGAATTTTCAAATTTAACCATTGATAACAAAGTATGTTTCCTAGAAGCATATTGGTCGGCGCTCAGAGAGACAATTCCTCAAGCGTTTAAAGAAAGGGAAAAACTAAAAGAGAACGGAGAGGAGTTCGGCAGAAGATTTGCTTTGAACATTAATGACAAAGCTAAGAAAAACAAAACAGGCAACGAAGCCGACGAAAGATATTTACTTCTAACATCACTCGGAGTTTTCACCCTTCATCGTATAGCAAGGGACCTACTGCACTTGGCGATAACGGGCACGAACTTTAACCAATCAGAATACTTCAAACACATTCTAGAGCCTCTCCGATTGTTTGATTGGAAAACAAACTCATCGCCGCTTTCAGCCTTAGGAGGAATGAAAGGCGTTAGCAAAGCTTACAGTCTATTATCGCAAATAATTGGAGAAAACAAATGCTTAGCTGACGAAGGCGCCATAGCTGATGCGCAGAAAAGATTGAGTACGGATTAAGTACAGGGATTTTTTCTTGGAAAAAATCGTTAGAACAACAATCTAAAGAACTAGCGAACCTTTTATTAAATTGTGGTCTAATTTAGGATAAAAACGGAAGAAGAACCATTGGCTAACGAGAAGGAAGAGAGTACTGTAACATTCGAAGATTACATGCTTAAGGAATATGAAAATATTGCGGAAGCCCATTTTACGACTATCGAGGCTATTTCTTCATTTTTTCGATATTATTTGCTGATAATGGGTGTGCCTTTTACCATTTTTGCCGTCATTATCGGGCTATCGCCTCAAATGGGCCAGATTGTTTACCCTCTGCTAGCTTTGACTGCGGTAATTTCCGTCGTAATTTCAATTGTAGGTTATTTTGTTACTCTTTACATTGTAAATTTGCGAATGGATGTTGTTCTCTATGCAAGAACGGTTAATGGTATTAGAAAGCACTTTTATGATGAAGCGAAACTTGATATAGGTTCAAAATTACGTTTGAGAGTTTTGCCACAAACTCCGACCCTTCCTGGATATTTTGAGTTCTACTTTCTACCGGTCGTTATTTCTTTCGCTATATTCAATTCAATTTATCTCTTAATCGGAGCATCGATTTTTTCCGCTCCACAGATTTCTCAAATAACCTCATTTACAGCAATTTCAAGGTTACCAACAATCATACCCTACTGGATTTGGCTTTTGGCAATTTCCTTCTTTGCATTCCACATAGGAAGCTATCTCTGGATTGCTCGAAGACGTGAGCTAACCTATCTAAGGTCTTATTCGATTGGAATAGACATTGATGGCGTTCTCAATGAACATAGGGCACAGTTTTGTAAATTCCTATTGCAGCTTACAGGGAAGCAATTGGACCCTGAGGACATCGTGAAAATTCCGCTTCATGAGGACCCTAAGCATAGAGTAACTAGAGAGGATGAAAAAACTGTCTTTGATTGCGTTAAGTACTGGACTGAAATGCCGTGTATCGAATCGGCAGCTTCTTCAATTAAAAAAATGCGCAATAGCATGAAAATGAAGATTTTCGTTTTCACGTACCGTCCTTCTCCAAGCGAAAAAATTACAAAAGACAAGACTCAATTTAAAGAATGGCAGGAGGCAGCTTTGCAAGCTTACAAGAATTCAAATTACCGTTTCCCTAGATTACTGAAGAAAACTGAACATAACCATAAATTGCATAATTTCATCGAAAAATTAGTCAACCAAATCATAATGTTCCGCATAGGATTGCAAGACTTTCGGTTCATCGGAATGCATCCTATCGACATGATTACAAAATGCTGGCTTCAAAGAAACGGCATCGAATACGATAGTTTAACAATCGAAAGAGGTTCTGAGGACGTAGTGGACCCTCAAGGACATTTTAAAAACCGCTTCTATATCGGCCGAAAGAAAAAAATCCGTTTCTTCATTGAAGACGACCCTGAAAAAGCATGCAAATTAGCTTACATTTGCGACATCGTTTTCTTAATAGAACACCCTTACAACAAAAACGAAAGTGTTCCAAGCAATGTTGTTAGAATCAAGTCATGGGAAGAACTTTATCGCCAAGTTAGAAAGTACGTTTAATCAAAAGCACGTTTTACCTTTTTTTCCTTATCAAGAAACCTTTCACTTTTACTCTACCCTCCACTCTTCTGGAATGTCGTTTGAGTGATACTTTAAAAGGCATCTAAGGCGCATCTGTTATTCCCCAAAATTTAAGGGAAGTACAACAGATTTGACTCAAAACTTAAAACTATAAAGCACTGATAAAAAATCCTAAAGGGAATGAAGATGATGAAAAAACAGTCTACGCTTTTCCAAGAAAGTGAAGTCACCGTAATCCCAGAACTTGACTTAAAAGAAGCTGAAAGGCTTGCAGTTCAAGTTAAAGAGGCTGTCGAAAACCAATGTGAAAGGATTGAAGTTGCAGGAAGTATAAGGCGACAGAAAAGCAAGGTACATGACATAGACTTTGTCGTGGTCACAAAAAACGATGCAGAATGGCAGAAGATAAACGAAAAACTCAAAAACCTAAAAGCCAAGCCCAACTGCTCAGGAAACAACGTCATCAAAGCATTTCTGCCCTGCCAAAACGGCCTCTTCCAAGTGGACTTCTACCGTGCAAAACCCCAAACATTCGGCATTCACCTACTTGTTCGCACCGGCTCAGCGGACCATAACGTGTGGCTTGCAGGCTACGCCATTTCAAAAGGAATGAGAATCAAGTACAGCGAAGGCCTAATCAAAGACAACAGCGTAATCGCGGGGGAAACCGAGAAGGGCGTGTTTGAAGCGTTAGGCTTGCCCTGCCCGTTGCCTTCTGAGCGGGAGATAGTGGAGAGCAAACCCATGTGGATGCTGCCCCAAAATTAATGACCAGCGCCTGCAACTGTAAATCAAACATGGGCGACGCTTCAAGAGTCCAAAACGACATCTTGGAGATTGAAAGTTGGTAAAATTTCAAGTTCGTTGGATAAAGAAACATTATAAAAGGCAAGAATACCGCTACAAACACTATGACCTAGGCTTGCCTGCCAAACTTAATGATGAAATCGAGCCTCATGAGAAAAAAGACTTTGAGTTAGACTTCACAAGTAGAGAAACAGCTGAGAAAGAAACCATCACTATCACAATGACAAGAAACAAAACCGCCAAGCAAGTTTGCAGCGAAAAACGCGAATAATTTTAATCTGCTTTTGGGAGCGCCCCCCGCAATAAAATTTTTTGCTTTCAGTTTGCTTTTTCACCCGAAGAAATGTGATGGGAAAAACGTTTCTTCAGCTAGAAAACACCCCGTCAAAACACAGCAAAAAACCCAGACCCAACCTAACTTAGTCCATCCAAACTCAAATTTTGCATAAATAGGGTCTCCAGAAAAATTTTACCCAAGTCATTTCTAGCCGAAGAAAGATTTTGCCTCGGACAAAACGCAAAAAATAGCCGTGGTTAATGTAATAAGCATGTTCCAGCGCCTTTTTACTTCCTTCCAAAGCTTGAGGGGAGCAGTAAACTTTGGCGCGGAAGAAGTGCAAAGGCACAGAGCTTTCAGTTTTCAAAGGCCGAGAAGCCAGACTAAATCGCTCCATAATTCAGGCACTTGCCGCCAGAGAACCACAGACAACACGGGAACTACGAAAGAGAATAACCCAAACCAAAGGCATGAAACACACTAGATACTCAACAGTCAACAAGAGAGTAAGAAAACTCGAGCAGTCTAGCTACCTTAGAAAAACAATGGTTCAGGAAAGAGTTGGCGGTATAGCCAATTTTTACGAGCTATGCCCCAAAGCTTACCTCGCCACCTTTCTCAATTCAACTAACCTAGAATGTTTAATAGACAAAGCGACCGATGGTGTCGCATTGGCTATTTTGGCAACTATGATTGGTGCTGAAGAATCAATTTTGGAATAACAAGCTCGGTACATCTTGAATATTATCAGAATTAACCAATGACACTGCCCTATTCCGAATACTTGCCTTCGGCGTTTGTAATAAAACGTTTTATTGATTTTTTCTTGGCAAAATTATAAATAGTTTAATTAATACTGCAAAACAAAGAAGGAGAAGGGTTTTCTTATGAACCAATTAGCTCGATACAATTTTGTCCTATTAATGTTCTTCTAGGTGCTGGTTCGAGGTGGTCAGAGTTGGCTTATTTGTGTAAGGAGCAGGAAGGTACAAATGGAAACCAAACCCCAATTTTCCAAATGTACAAACTAACCTTTGGGTAGAACAAAGGTGGATAGTTTGGCTACAAAGAAACGGTTTTTAGCGTTTGTTCTTTTGATTTTATATGTTGCAACTTGTTTTTTCACGTCAAGTAAGGTGCCGGTTCAAGGTCAAACGATTCCAAAACAGATTTTTCTTAAAACATATTTTGTAAATTCAACTAATGTTCAGCTATATATCAGTCTGCAGAGTCTTAATGCCAGTTTTCAAATTACTAGTGTTCTAATAAGAGACACGTTAAGCAACAACATTATTCTAAATCTTAGCGGACAAAATAGTTTTTATTTGGCCACTCCTAATCTGCAGGTAGAAAAAGAGCGTTCCTCCAGAGAACCACTCTACATACGCTAGCTTTTGATGCCTGCCTCTAGAACGGATATATGGCACTCAAACTTGCACCTTGTAACAGGGTCTTCGTATCAGAGTTTTCACTATATAACTCTTATAAAATCAAGGGGCAACATAGTCAAACCAGAATAGTATATTCATTATAATGACGACTCGGATGATTCCAATATGTTCTATTCAGAATTAGAATTCTTGTCACTTTGTTTTAATTGAAAAAGCTAGCACGACACCCATTGCCGAAAAAAAACCCATTGCAAGAAAAGGTATCGTTAAAGAGCTAGTCGAATCTATTAGGTAACCGACTAAAGTAACTAACAAAACTGCGCCCGCTAAACTACAAATTGATACTATACCAAACCCTATTCCTGCTTGGCTACTACCAAAGATTTCAGAGGGCATTGAATTGGCAGATGGTAAGATTATTGCAGTGGCTAATCCTAAGAATAGAACTGAACCTACCATTG
>Ga0187878_1001992_pt1 | contig 18749 bp, 17 predicted proteins | sample June2016WEW_17_1_FD_132979 | JGI IMG/M metagenome (GOLD analysis project Ga0187878, IMG submission 132979) | Peatland microbial communities from SPRUCE experiment site at the Marcell Experimental Forest, Minnesota, USA - June2016WEW_17_150 | ecosystem: Environmental > Terrestrial > Soil >...
CTTCATTTAAAAGCGTTTCTGCTTCGCGTAAATCTCCCCGGAAGAAGGCTAACTCTGATTGATGATGTGTGATGATCATCTTCATGAATGGCCCCTTGGTCTTTTCCACAAGGATGGCACATTGGTCCAGGAGCTTTTTTGCTTGACTCAGGTCTCCTTCTAGCATGCATGCCTTCCCGTAAATGAGAGGTGCCATTACACTTGACTCATCATTTTCATCGAGACTATCCAAACCGGATTCCGCATATCTCAAACCCTCAGGAATATCGTATTTACGGTTGATTGAAATCAGCGCTTGTATAGTAGCCACAGAACTCTTGAAATGGTTCTTTTTGGTTTCATCATGAATATGATTGTAAATATTTTCAAATCGGTTTTTTTCCAATTCATTTGCAGCAATCGAAAATTGCGCTAAATTAATATGGGACCACAGGTGAAGTGTCCAAAGAATTGGATATTCATAATATACCTCTTCGGGAAAGGCTTCCAACCAATTCAGCAACTTTCCAACGCCACCTGTCCATATAGTGGTTTTCCCAAAGAACTCGATTAGCGAGGCAGCATTTAAATAATCATTGGCCTTAATTGCATATTCGATTGCATCTTCCAACAAGCCTTCTTTTTCAAACCAAATACTGGCTCGCTGTTCAATTTCACGAATGACTGCAGGCCGGTTTTTTTTCAATCGGGCATATAATAACTCTGAAAACAATGGATGATATCGATACCATTCTTGTTGAGTATCAAGTTGGGTGATGAATAAATTGGACCGCTCGGCTTTCCCAATCAATTCTTGGCTGGATTGAATTTGCAGCACATAATTGCATAGGTCTGTGCTGAAACGACTCATCACGGAGGATTGTAAAAGGAACTCCTGCAGGTCTACTGGCTGAAGTCTCAGGACTTCATCAAATAGATACTCAGCAATATATCGGTTGGCGATATTTAATTTCCCTAGAAATGCTGAGGTTTTATCGGTACTTGCCAAAGCTATCGCAGCCAGGTGCAATCCAACGATCCACCCCTCCGTATGATCTACCAATTCCTGAACTTCATCTTCGTGAAGATTCAGCCCCATTGTTTTATTCAAATATTGACCTGCATCATCTTTTGAAAAACACAAATCAGAATATCGGATTTCCAGTAATTGACCTTTGGCTCGTAAATTAGCAAGCGATATGAGAGGTTCAGTTCGGCTGGAAATAACAAAGTGAATTTTTTGGGGAAGATTATCCAATAAGTATTCTAAAGCTTCATGAATCTCTTTTTCAGTAATGTTATGGTAGTCATCCAGAACGATCACACAATCTAAGCTGATTAGATTTAATTGATTAACAATAAGCGTTAGGAATAGTTCATGAGGAATACTTTGTGGAGAGACTAGACGTTCTAATAACTCTCCCCCAAAATCGTTCGCAACCCCCTGAATTGCAGTGACGATGTAAGCAAAAAAACTTTGAAAACTGTTGTCTCTTTCATCCAAAGAAATCCATGCTAGAGGCTGTTTCCTTTGTTTTGCCCAAGAAACGATCAGTGTTGTTTTGCCATAACCTGCTGGGGTTGATATAATACAAAGCTTCTTCTCTAATACCAAATCCATTTTTTTGTATAGGGGAGAACGATTAACAAACCCCCGTGGCATATTTGGAACGTAGAATTTTGTCTGGAGAAGTGCTTTATTCATGGGAAAACACTAACCCTTCTTTTTGATTACTAAATTATAACTGTTTTCACTTGCGTAATCCCACAGAACCCATCTGCCGCACTTGGGAGGTGCAATCTTATTCCCCCCCATCACTTCCCATTGAATTGTCAGAAAATAATTTAACAGATAGGTCCCCTCCCTGCAGGCGTATATTGAATCAGTCTGGAGGGGCAAGACTCATCATTCCTGCCTCGGGTCATCGAATCCGATAGAGAATGTCTCTTCCCTTTATTGTCGCTGATGTTCTTCAAAAGGAATGGATTTTCGAAGTCCCGGAGACATTGGAAGTCTTGCTTGGCTTCCCCTTGACTTAATAGCACGCATGTTCTATAATTAATTTGGCAGCATACCTTCGCTGGTATATATTGCCCGACCGTACTTTAACATTCGAAACTGAATTTGTTTTGCCCCCCATCGGTCCGCTGGTATTTCCGTAGCGAGCCCTTCTGGTGTGCCTCCGTCTCCTCCTGATTGGTGCTGCCGGTGAGAGAATTTCTTGATTATCAATAATCATCCAATTCCCCTCACCTTGCGTCCACAGTGCCAGCGAGAAAACCCGTGCTCAATCCGGGTGGATGGAGAATAATGCGCGGCGTGTGTTTCTTGCACTCAGCCGCCACATCGACGACAAGAGTCGTCGATGCTTCCCATGCAAATGGTGCATTTTTCAGAGCCTTAAAATCCATATGGCCTTTCACATGCGCGACGGGCGCACCAAGCGCCCGTACGCCACACCGCTGATTCGTATCAGTGGTGCCACGCGCCGTGCGGTCCTCTTATAAGGTATGGTAGGGGTACGAGATAGTTCCCTGCTCTTTAGGGACTTTGTCCCCGTCATTGGGGGATATTATCCCCGTTCGCTTGTCCCCCGCTTCTTGGGGGATAGGGTAAATCGTCCCCCTTTCCCCACATTGACCCCCGGTTCCTCTGTTAAAAATGTTTCACACGGGCATGATCGAAAAAAGGGCGCCTAAATCCTCTCATTCGTTTGTGTTCGTTCTCGCGCGACAATGAGGCAAATCGACCATGTTACACGGTCATCAGCGGTTTGTGACCGCTGTTGACCGCCTCGGGCTCGTTTGAGCTCGAAGCCTCCGCTACACCAATCTCCCATGTAATGATAGTCACACTCCGCTATAGACCGCATCGAGCTCACGAACAGAGGCGGCGTCAAGCCGCCATCTGTCGTCTCGACGCCATGAGGCGTCGATGACTGTGCCCGAAGCCTCCTACTATTACCATCCCCTTGGGGAGAACGCCCTCGTTCATAGCTTCGCTTCTCGAACGGACAGCGCCCCCCCATTTGCAGGCAGCTTCGAAATCTCAACGCCGCACGGCGCCCTTACACATTTATTTTTCTTTCGCCTGAACAAAAACGTCCGGTTGCCGGTAAGTCCCCTTCTTCGCCAGCCTCTTCTTTCCGTTTCCTTCATCCTCATAAATTTCATAGATCAGTTCGATTGGGAACACCTTGCCCAGCATGGCCTGTGCCGGGCAATATTTCGTGGCACTCAATTCCATGGAGCGCACTACCGCCGTTTCGTCTACGCCATGGCCCGTGACCAGGTAAGTGATGACTGCATGCGTAAATACCTTGGGAAATTCTGTCGCTCGCTCAGTTTTGACTTTGACCTCGAATTCGGTCACTTTTTGCTTCTTTTTTGTCAGGATGGAGATGACATCCATCGCAGTGCACCCGGCCAGGCTGACGGCCATAAGCTCGAGTGGCTCGAAACCATCCCTGCTGACGCCCACTTCCGGTTCCGCACCAAGTGGGACCTTATATCCGGAATCAGCTTTCCCTGTAAAACTCAATCCCTGTCGCCAGGTAACGGTCGCATTCATTTTGTTGCCTCCAAAAGGGGAGTGACATATTGTTCCAGGGTTGCCTGGTTGACCTCGCCCATCCATGCATAGCGCACGATCCCGGTTCTGTCAATGACATAAGAACTGGGGAGATCCAGGTTCTTGAAAAACCCCATGGATTCATGATGCGGATCGAGCCATACCGGAAAGGTCAGCTCATGATCATTTACGAAGGAAGCCACCTGGTCGGTAGGGTCCCCCGCATTTATGGCGATTACTGCAAAACCTTCCGTCACATGCGCATCGTAGTAGGCCTGAAGTTCGGGCATTTCGCTTACGCACGACGGGCACCAGGTAGCCCAGTTGTTGACAAGGATTACCTGGCGTGAATAATCACCCGTGGAAACTGGTTTGCCCTGCACATCGGTTAGTGCCAGTTGCGGTCCGGCAAAATTGGTCGTTGAAGGGAGAATGATTGGGACCGCACTCTCCAGTGCTTTTTGTTGTGCATTAATTAGCAGTGGAATCAATCCTGCGCCGATCAGGAAAATTCCGGAAGCGAGCAAGGTGATGAAAACGGTCGAGCGGCGGTTGGGCTTGATGGGTTCGCCCATAATAGAGTGATGATATTAAAGGGGATGTAAAAGTTGTCAGGTTAGTGCCGGATATAATCATTCAGGTTCAGGGTTCGGAAGAGTCTCTCGCGTACCATCCCGGGACATTCGCAGGGCTCCGAGGCTGAATCATGATAAAGGGAAATGGTCTTCCGCAGGGTATCCACCACAATATGACAATCCTGGCACTCGGCGATATGGCAGTTTATCTCCTCGCAAAGTTCTTCGCTGAGCGTTCCATCCACATAATCGGATAGCGATCCCAGCAGGGCGTGGCATTTGGATTTGTCATCCTTGCTCATTATTTTCTCCTTTTCCTGAGCCGTTCGCCGTAATACGTGCTTAGATCTTCCCGCAGATGTAAGCGTGCCCGTAACAGCCGGGTTTTCACGGCAGCCTCGCTCAGATTTAAAGCTTCGCTGGTTTCCTGGATGGATAGCCCTTCGATGTCTCGCAAGATAAAAACAATACGCTGGTTCTCTGGCAGGTGTTGGACCGCACTATCCATGGCAGCTTGCGATTCGGATGAAAGGAATTCGTCTTCCGGAAGTTGGTGCCAATCGATGAATTGGGCTGGAGAATAATCGCTATTATCATCGTTTTCAGGTGTAAAGTCGCTCAGCGCGATCTCAGGACGATGTTTCCGCAACAGCATCAGGGCTTCGTTAGAAGCAATCCGGTAGAGCCAAGTGGAAAGGCTGGAACGCCCTTCGAAATCCTTCAGATGCTGGAAAGCCTTTAAAAAGGTATTCTGCAATACATCTTCGGCATCCGACGGAATGCCCAGCATTTTTAGTGCCAGTCGGTAGATCGGCCCTGAGTAGGCATCCACCAGTTTGGAAAATTCTTCCCGATCACCGGAACGCAGGGCTTCAACGGAAATTTCAGTCTTGCTCTCAACCATTAGATGATTTCCTAATCCAAAAAGTTGCTGGTCAAAGTATACTCGAATCACCTCTTATGCATGACATTACACACGGATAAATGTCTAGTCTTTTAGGATGTTTGCCACTGGAAAGGAATACCCTATTTGACTAATATCCTACATAATCATGGACTTGGAAAAGTACACTCACCTTGCCTTTTTCTGCGGACTAAGCACGGCAGACATCCAGTTGCTGGTGCCGCTTTTCGCTCCCCAAACCTGGGTGGCAGGAACCGTGGTTTTCGAGCAAGGTGATTGCGCGGAATATCTCTATCTCGTGGTTTCCGGAGAAGTAACCATCCGGTATAAGCCTGACGATGGACCGGTAATGAACTTGACCCGCGTCCAGCCGGGAGGTATATTTGGCTGGTCCGCAGCCATGGGCAATCCCACCTACACCTCTGGCGCGTTATGCACCCTGGATAGTGAGGTTCTGTGCATACGTGGGGCGGACCTTCGCATGATATGTGGGAAGCATCCTGAATTGGGCAAGGTGATCCTTGAGCGGTTGTCAGCCATCATAGCTGAACGCCAGCGAGGCCAGCAGAGCCAGGTGAATTCCATGTTGAAAACTGGGATGCGTCAGCAGTCGAATAATTGAGGAGCAATTTTAATGACTGAAAGCCAGGTTGACCCGAAAACAGAAATTCAAATGAAAGCGCTGGTCGAACAGTTGAGCGCTTATATCGAGACTTTCCATGGAGGTTCTGCCGAATTTGTTTCTTATAACGGGAAGGTGCTGAAGGTGCATTTAGGAGGATCCTGCCTCGGCTGCCCACTTTCACCGGCGACCTTGCATGGCTGGGTGGAGGGAACGGTGCGACAGTTTTTCCCGGATATCAAGAGTGTCGAATCGGTTTAGGGTGTGCTGATTAATTAAAAAATAATCAACTCCCCCCCTTTTCGGCGGGGAGTTGATGCTTTGAGTGGGGAGATGTTAATTTGATCTTACCGCGCTGACGACCAGCACAATGCCTGCGATCAACAGGATGGCAATCCAGGCATATTCAAACCCGCCAACAAATGGCGTGCCGAGAAAGAAACCGAACAAGAGCAGCACAGCAGCTGGGATGATAGCCCACCTTAACTTTGCCAATAGGGCTAACAGCAGGAATGTGAGTCCCAATCCTACAAAAAATACACCCCCGGTTTCACTGATGTTAAATGCCTCGCTCAGCGCGGACGTAAATCCCAGTGTGAGCAATACTCCGCCGGGGATGATGGCCCACCATTTGGTCGGTTGGCGAATATATACTGCCCAGAAACCAACCCCAATGCCTCCCAGGAATGCGAGTCCACCCCATCCAATCTTATCCAGGAGGAGGGTTGACGCAGCCATGCCGGCCAGGGTAAAACCGGGGATGGCAGCCCACCATTTCGAAACGTCGCTGAAGAACCAGAAAAGAAAAATGACCGCACCGATTCCCAATATCATAGCCCAGAAGAAGTCGGTTGCCCCCTTTAATACTCCCGTCTGATCCAGAAGCATCAAAATTCCGCCCAGGATCAAGACAGCGCCAATCACAACCCGGTAATCGAAATGTTTCATGCTCTCACCTCTAGTTTATGTCGATCGAACCAACACCGGCATTGACGGTCATATCCACTCGGTTTGCGGATGAGCCATAGTCGGCGGATTGATACAAGCCACCTTCCTGGCGAGGGAAGCGGGAATTTACATTCACTGCAGCGATGCCACTTTTGATACGGATACTGGCTGCCACACCCACTGGTATATTGATCTTGAGCGAGGAAGCGCCGGTATCTATTTCCACGTGCGTGTTTCCGGCATTTGCAGGTACGGTCAAGTCTGTGCTGCTTGCACCGATGTCAATATCCAGGTCGGTGACTTTAAGGTCGCTCAGATCCAGCGTCGAGGCGCTCACCCCACTGTCGATTTTCAAATTCAGCAGGATGTCTTGATTGAGATGAACATCCCAATCTAGACTTTCACCCGGTAACCACGCCCAGAATTGATGCGAAGAACGCAGTTTGACCTCAATTCGGTTCCCCTCCATGTGGCTCTTATAGTTCAGGCCGTTGGCGAACGTTCCATTTATGATTTCATTGGTTCCTGCGCCGGAGTGAAGTGATAATCTGCCTGCACCGTGGTCAAGCTTGATATAGGCGCTTGTAGCGTTCTCCAGGGGGATGGAAACCTTTTCTCCCTCGACCGGTCGGTTACGGACAAAGAAGCCGGTAATCAGCCAAATCCCTATAACTATGATCAGGAGCGGCCAGAAATAACCGAAAATGTCTCCGACTATTAAGCCCGCTTGCTTCAATAGAAGCAGCACTGCCAGTACAATCAGGATACCGCCCAAAAAAAAGGTTACCTTGTCTATGCATTGTGGATTCCTTTCTTATTTATGCCGGATAATACCGCGTACGAGGAGCCAAATACCCAGGAGAAAGAGCAAAGCAATAGGGACGTATGCGCTGAACGACCCAAAAATGGTCCAGGCATTAAAGATGGTGGCAAAGATGGTAAACAGGATGGCACATGCGACAAGCAGTCTTAACCCTTCCCGTAAATTGGCCATAAAATTACCCCCTATAATCCCGGAAAGGATTTGGCCGATGCCAACAAAGCCCGGGATCAGGGTCCACATATATGACCATGACTCCCAGTTGCCAGTAGTGTTTTGATAGTACAGGATTCCACCCACCCCTGCCACGATGCAGGCAGGGACAGCCATATCCGGCGCCCCCGCCAACAGACCAATGACCAGGAGAGCGGCCCCAGCCAACATGACCCACATCGGCCATTCGAAAGTCAGGTTGAGGATGTTTGCGAGGTCGGGATTGATACGGGTGGCAATTAACCAACCTGCCGCAAGGATGAGCAACAAGCCAAAAACCAGTTGTGTGCGGTTTTTCTTTTCCATAATATATTCTCCTTCGAAGAATTAAGCCTTCAATGTATTTACGCCATGGCTATAAAAAAGTTACGCAGGTTTTATTTTTATTCCCGGTCAGATCGAAAGCGAATAAACTTAGCCTAATACATTATAGGGTCTGTTCACAAATTTAAGTCTATCAGTTGGCTGAAATTTACCAAACAAAAGGGTGTCAATGGAATGAATGCTTAATCCATTGTCAGCAACGCCGTTATGTTCCGAAGTGAAAAGGTGGTTATTTGACTTATTATTAAGATGGTGATTCAGCCAAAGCAGGAATGTGAATAACATTTTGGCAAATAAATGCAATTGTTTCTTCGTTAGCTGCAAAACTTATGAATGACTTTACGATCTGGAGATTCCCCAATCTTTTGGATATTCCTGGCAAATTAGTATGGTCACATTAGAATTTATCGTCACTGGTTTTCCTGTTTTTAGCGCGCCAACCGTTTATGATAAAAGGCAGATAAAGCAAAAGGAAAACAAGGATCCCGATCAATTCCATGTAAATCAGGTAATAAGGCCAACGAGGCAACAAATCCAGCATTGTCGCCGTGGATGGTTTTCCGTTTATATATAAGAAATCAGTTCCCAGCAGTAAATTAATAAGAAAAATGATTGCCGCATAGATATTTAGACCTATTACTACCCTCCAGAGAGATTTCCTGTGGGTCGAAATCCCTTCACAGTGGTCATACAAATCCCGGAGGTGATCAACAATCCATGGGAAACCATGGTTTGGAAGATGCGATAATGTGGAAAGCCGTAGATTCCCGTATCGGGGGGTAATAGCGCTTGCATAGCTCCGCCGATGCCAATAAAATAGACGAACTCGTAGATCGGATAAATCTTGAAGATCAACATGAAACCACCTAGCCAGATTAAAAGGCTGCAAATGTGGTGTGGCAGCATCGTCTGGAAAGTCCAGTGTCCTCAATAAAGGTTCCAGATATGCCAAGAAGCCTCATCTGCCCACAAAATGATCGCCATTGTCCAGCGGACTGCCGTGCGGGTCTTCCCAGAAGATTTACGGAGAGCCAGCATCCCAATATTCAGCAGAGCGATAAGGAAAAGTGCGACCAGGTGCCAGGTCCCGAATAATACGAAGGGTGGAGCTGTGTAGTTGTAAGAGAAGTATTTGGACATTGCTGATTATGTCACAGAGCGGATCTTCGCAGAATTTTAGAACGGCCCATAATGAATTAGCACGGCCACACCAAGGAAGGCCACCGTTGCTAGGAAAATCCAGAGCCATAACTTAAGCAGCCACTTGACCCACTTGTGGTAAGGGACAACTGTCAAGCTAAGTGTGATTAGCAGTGCGGCATTGGTCGGATATACTAAATTGGAGAAACCATCTCCGAAGCAGTAGGCACTGACGGCGATCTGTCGATTTACGTGCACTAGGTCTGCCAGGGGCATCAGGATTGGGATCAACAGAAGAGCCTTGGCTGAGCCGGATGTGATAAATAGTTCCATGACCAGCGTCAAGCCGTAGATAGCCATTGCAGCGGTAAAAGGGTTGAGCCCAGAAGTAAAAGATGAGGCCCAATGCAGGATGGTGTCCAGGATGCCGCCCATCTGGACTATGTAACGTACACTTGCAGCCATCATCAGGAGTGGTACCGCGGGCGCAATTCCCAAGAATCCGTCCCATACCGCTTTCCAAACGGACTTACCCACCCCGGCTATCAACCCGGCACCAACACCGCCGATAACGAACAAAAGACCCGTGAGGGGAAGGGCATAGTCAGAAAGGAAGCCGATGAAAGGTGAAGCCACCAGAACTGCAAGGATAAGAGAGAAAAATATCGCCAGGAAAATGATCGCGGACCGCATGTGCGGATCGTCAGTTTTGTCCACCTCAAAGGAGCCGAGGCGCGTGCGTTCGTTTTGGTCTTCTTTGAAGATAGGCGAGGCTTCCGGGTGCTTATCTATCTTTTTCGCGTAAGTGCGCAGGAAGAGAGCCAGGATTGCATATCCTACAATGAATAACACTACGCGAGGAAGTGCCCCAGAAAACAGAGGCAGCCCGGCCAATTTCTGCGATATCCCGATGGTGAAAGGATTGAAAATTGCCATTGAAAAACCGACGTTGGTAGCGAGAATGGACATCCCCAATCCGACAAGGGAATCCCATCCGAGAGAAAAAGCCAGCGCTATGATGATAGGCACCATTGGGATGACTTCCTCGAAGATGCCAAAAAAGGCTCCCAAGGCCATAAAGAAAAAGGTGATAACCAGCAGCATGGCATACTTGCGCACGCCAAAGGCCTTAATGATGCGCGAGATCACAGATTTCAAGATTCCGCTCTTATCCATTACTGCGAAAGCAACACCCACAAGCAAAATGAACAGGATAATAGCAATTACTGTGAGGTTGCCCTCCGCCCCCAAAACTTCGAATGGAGCCGTGAACCAGCGCCAGACCGGGTAATTGGGGCGCTCGGTTAATTTGAAAGATGTGGCATCAATTACCTGTCGCCCGCTAACATCCACCCGCGCATATTGCCCGGGCGGCACCACGCGTGTCAGAACGCCTGCTCCCATCATCAGGATGAAAATGATTGCAACAGCCTGAATAAATGCCTTTGTACTGATCTGCGCGCCAGATTTTGGTTGGGTCATGATCATCTCCTTGGAATCTGCAGTGGTTCTTTTTATAGAATGAGGAAACCGACAAAATAGCTATGGATTATTCTCATTTCTGGTCAAATTCAAACTGACCTTCCAAAGTTTTTCAGCAATAGAATTATTATAAGATTCAGGGCTGGAATCAACTTGTTTGCAGTCTATGAAATATTTCCCCGTCACGCCTTCCACCTCGGATGAAGCGGCAAGATAAATACTGGTCTGGGCACCCACTTCGGGTTTCTGGGCGAAGAGCCGCGCGGACAGCTTTGCGATTTTACCCGGGAAACCACTGCTTAGAGGGATACCAGTGTCCACATAACCCGGGTGCAATGCATTGATGGTTACACCGGTGCACTTAAGCTGACGGGCAAGTTCGTAGGTGAACAGGACATTGGCAAGTTTGGACTGGCCATAAGCGCGGAACCCTCCATATTTCTTTTCCCCTTGCAGGTCATCGAAATCAATTCTTGCATCCATATGCGATGCAGAGGCAACATTAACTACACGCGCTGGAGTGCTGTCCTTCAATAGATCGAGCAGAAGAGTTGTCAACAGGAAATAGTTCAGGTGGTTGAGAGCGAAAGTCTTTTCAAATCCATCTGGAGTAACGATTCGTTTGTAGAAAAAACCACCTGCATTATTGACCAGAATGTGTAATTGATTATGAGCCTGTCTGAAGCTTCTGGCAGCCTGCCGTATGCCCGCCAGGGTGGACAAATCCGCAGCTATGAACTCGACTGAGTTACCGGTTTCTGCATTAATAGTGCTAGCTACAACAGCACATTTATCCGAATTCCGGCTGACGATGGTCACGAGCCCCCCCATACGACTTAACTCACGCGCAGTGACCAATCCGATTCCGTTTGTAGCCCCCGTCACTAGAATTGTTTTTCCTTCAATTTTAGAATCCATCTTGACCTCAGTAATTTGGATATTTGAGAATCTACCAGAAAGAAGAAATGTTATGGGAATTATGGGTGGTCAATTCCGCCCCACATCCCTCCAAAGAATTCCGATTCACGATGTCCCTACTTCCAGAACCAGACTGACTGAATGTAGTTTATAGCATAACCCCTCGTCAGTCAAAGGGGTGATGAAGGATTTATTTCATGCACAAGATATTCAATTCAGGGTAAGAATCTCCTCATACGGGATAAAATCGGGTAGAATAAAGGGCTGGTGGGTATCCGGGTGCGATGCTAAATTTTCCACCTTCCAGGAGAAATCATGGACTTTTTCAAGACAGTCGAAGATCGCCGCTCTATGCGAAAATATGCCGACAGGCCGATCGAGGATGAGAAATTGAATAAAATCCTCGAAACGGCGAACAAAGCTCCATCAGCTGGCAACCTGCAAGGTTATGAGATTTATGTCGTCCGGAAGCCAGAACAGCGCAAGGCCCTCGTTAAGGCCGCTTGGGACCAGGAATTTTTAGCTGAGGCCCCTGTGGTGCTGGTCTTCTGCGCTAACCCAGCCCGTTCAGTTGTGAAATATGGGGAACGCGGGTCAACTTTATACTCTATCCAGGATGCTACGATTGCATGTGCTTATTCCCAATTGGCTGCCAAGGCACAAGGACTGGATTCCGTTTGGGTGGGTGCATTCGACGAAAAAGCTGTCAGTGAATTCTTGCAACTTCCAACGGAACTCAGGCCGATCATTCTGCTCCCTGTTGGGTATGCGGGGAAGGAACCCCGCCCTCGCCCGAGGCGCGACTTAAGGGATCTTATCCACGAAGCCTAAGATTAATCGCAGAGTCGCCCTGCAAGTTCACCCTGTATAAATTTAGTTGAATAAAATTAAACTGTCATTCGGAGATATCTGACCCGGGTGCATTTCTTCTTTTACTTTACGTTCTTAACCTGGCTGGCCGCATCAGAACAATCGCAAGCGATAATCTCCTGATTACCGCGTGTCAGGGTTCCCTGGTATGGAGCATTCCCGATATGTGCAATCCAACCATTCAGATTGAAGGAGATGGCGCTGTTGACGGGAATCCATTCACCGTTGTATTTGCGTGCAATGTGAACGTGCGTTCCAGTGGCAGTGCCTCCCTCACAAGATGGATAACCGACGGGGTCACCTACTTTTAGAACCTGTCCCACCGTTGCACGCCCGGTTGTCGCAACATGCAGATAAAGGATATCCCACCCGGTGCGTTCGTTGCCATCACCATCCAAATCGAGCATGACCACCCCAGGTTCCGATCGGACCACCACCCCGTCTGCCACGGCGAGGGCAGGGAGTTGAGTGGTTGAGCAGCCTTTCACGTCAGGTGGAGCAAAATCGAGTGCAGCCCAAGGCAGGAGGCTTCCCCAGCCTGTATGCGGGCCTCCCGTGAATGCCCAGGTTGCACCCACCGCAAAGGGAAAAGTTAATACTGGCTGGGTAAGACTGACCGGGATATGGGGCTGGTCAACCACCCAGGGATCACCAAATAGATTGGTGTATGTTTGAGCGAAACCAGTGGGTCCAATAGCATGGGTATAGTCTTCCAGGGAATCGTGTAGAGAAAAGAAATATTGGAAGGCCACCGAAGCGGCCGTTTGCCATGGATCTGGACGTTCGATATTCCCGTCCAAATGCTCTATTTCGGTCAAAGTTCCTGTGCGCCATCCATAATAACCATTATTGAGCACATCGGCTGCCCAAATGAGCTGCATGTATAGGCCGGCATGGGTGTAATCGATATCGCCAAGCGGGTAATTTCCATTGGGGGGAACCGGTTGAGAGAGCGCCCCGGTCAGGTATTCCAGGATTGTCAGAAGCACCCGTGGATTGACACTATAGTTGGTTGCCACCATATCGACGATCTCAGCCCCGGAATGATTGGCATTCTCTGCATAAGCCCGGTAGTCTTTCAACCATCCTGAATGACCTTCAACAAACGCCGCGGTATCAAAACCGATGGCGGCCGGACCGTTGATGAACTGACTATCAGGTAATATTTGGAACGTTGTCCCCCAAAATGGTAAATAATAAATCGGGATTTTCATTGGCATCCCGGGAGGCATGGTTGTGGCGTCGGAGGGAATACCTGGATTGGCGTCCCGGATTTCCTGGATGGTGGTATTAAAGTGGGAGGCTAGTGCTGGCAAAGTATCACCGGTTTGAGCGACATAATCCACAAGTTCGCCGGGATTATATTCCGGACGTGACGGTGAGGGGGTCGGGAATGGACCGGGAGTGTGAGTGGGGGACTGTATCGTAAGCAACATGTCTCCACCCTGAGGCTGACAGGCCACCAGAGAGAGGACAAACAGGAGCAATAAGGTTTGCTTTTTTCGTAACACGGGATAGTGGGTTATTGACCCGGCTGGCGGATGATTTTCGACGAGCCCAGGCTGACTTGGCTGGCAGTGACCACTAAATTTCCTTTGGTGAGTGTGCCTTGATACGGAGCGCTGCCAGCGTGGGCAGTCCATCCACTCAAAATGAATGGCAATGGATCTCCGGCAGCCACCCATTCGCCGTTATATTTACGGGCAACATGGACATGTGTACCGGTTGCAGTACCTCCTTCGCAGGAGGGATGACCGATATGATCGCCGGCATTTACAACGGTGTTTACCGGAATGCGATCCTTGGCGGCAATATGTTCATATAGGAACACCCACCCGGTCTGTTCAAAGCCATCCTGATCCAGGTCTAGCACCACGTAGCCGTCCTCGGAGCGCACTATCAATCCAGGTGCAACTGCCACCACCCATGCATTAGACACTCCACAGCCTGGGGCATCCATTGCCGGTGCAAAGTCTAGGGCAGCTAAAGCGCTTTCCTGCTCCCAAGCAGGATGCGGTCCACCGGTAAGAGTCCATGGTGCACCCACCTCAAAGGGTAGTGTAAAATTCGGCTGGGTCATATCTGGAGGAAAGAGCGGACCTGTTTCCTGAGCCTGAACCCAAGGGTCGCCAAACATGCCGGCGAAGAGAGACGGGAAGCCGGCGTTAGGATCAATGGCTTGCAACCATTCATTGTAGCTGAGACGTTTTGAAAATAAATATTGCAAAGCCACTGTACCAGCGTTCAAGGTAGGATCCAGCCGCAGAGTGGAGCCATCCGGGAAAGTCAACCCAATCAGTGTCCCGTCGCGCCAGCCGTAATATCCAGCCAATAGATCCTGGACAACCAGCCTTAGTTGTTGATAAAGCCCAATATAAAGAGGGTTTTGATAACCAAGCGGATAAGACTTGTCCACGCCTTGATTTGGAGCACCCTGCACCCAGCCGGAATAATATTGGATTAGAGCGAGCAACATGCGCGGACCGATGGAACTACCAAATGCAATCCGCTTGATTCCTTCCGATCCGGTAATCACGACATTACCCAGCGGTTCGTGGAAGGTGCTCAAATATCCACCTGCTGTATTCACGAATTGTTCAATATTAAAACCTTGATCGCACGGCGAGTAGACCAGTTCGCAATCCGGAATAATTTTTGTGGAGGGCGTGGTATGGATCTGGGACACGCGGTTAGGAATGATAAGGGGAGTGCCTGGATTCAGCAAACCGGCTTTGGGCAAATTAACCGTAGAGGATATCTTGGAGACCGAAACTCCAAAATGTAAGGCAACCGCCTCCAGGCTGTCGCCGGATTGGGAGGAATAGATGAAAGAAGCGCGCGGTGTTCCGGGGGTAACCGCTGGTATGGTGGGTGTAGTTGTAACCGTTGGGGATGGAGGAATTGCGGTGGATTGAACGGTAGAAAAGGGAAGAACTAAATCCGTTGGGGAAGGTTGCGGATCTGTGAAAACTGTCACAGCTGCTGTGGAAGGTACTGTGGGGGTTGTATCATAAGTCCCCCACAGGTTGGGGCTGCATGAAGAGAGGAGAATACCGGTAATTACAAATAAAATTGCGATCTTTCGCATGATTGAATTCATCGGGCAGATTATACCCCACCTGTCTCGGCTCCAACTTTTATCAGATAAATTCTCTGGGAAAACCATTTATTTTTGGGGAAAATATGACAATGCAGATTTTCCCATTAGAAAATATTGTTTTCCCCTACCTCTGGATCTGATTGATGGGATCATTACCTTCGAATGATTCAACCATCACTCCATTGCGGGTCAGCGTGCCAACATATTCCTCGCCTGTGCCGGAAGCTACCCATCCACTGAGGTTAAAGGGGACTGGTCCATCAGCGGGAATCCAAACTCCATTGAATTTGCGAGCCAAATGGACATGTGTGCCACTGGAAATCCCACCTTCACAGGATGGATGCCCCACGGTATCTCCGGCATGTAAATATGTACCGGGCTGGACCCGGTCACGACTTTCGACATGCATATAGACAATCACCCAGCCGGTGCCTTCATTGCCGTCCCCATCCAGGTCCAGAATAACAACACCTTCGCCTGTTCGGGTGACCAATCCATTCGCTACCGCAATTACCAAAGCATTGGATTCGACACAGCCTTGTGCTTCACCAGGCGGAGCAAAATCGAGGGCGCCAAAGGGTGAACCAGTATCCCAAGCAAGATGAGGACCTCCAGTAAAGGCCCAAATTTCTCCCGCCCGAAAGGGAAGAGACAATAGCGGCTGTGTCAGGTTGGCTGGAACAAGCGGTTCAACGGTTAGATCAAATGGATAGCCAAAGAGCTTGCTATATGTATCGAAGAAGCCGCCGGGGGAGACATCCCGCATCCAGGTGGAATAATCATCCAACTGGGCAAAGAAATTCTGCACACCGGCTGTACCGGCATTTATTGTGGGGTCGATAGGGACAACTGATCCATCTTTCAACATCCACTTTGTCACAGTATTTGCGCCCCATCTGTAGAAACCACTGTTGAGTTGGATGGAGGCCCATGCCAGTTGCCGGTAAAGCCCAACATACCAACCATCGTTGAAGCCAAAGGGTGTATCCCCAAGAGCCGGATCGGGATTGGGTTTGGTGAGCCAACCGGAGCGATATTCCAGCACTGCCAGGAGGAGACGCGGGCTGATTGAATAATCCTGGGCGATCAGTTGAACGATTTTGGCAGCATCTAGGGTTTCCCCGTTTACTACCTGGGTATAACCCGCCAGGTACCCGCTCTGGCTGTGGATAAAATTGGCAACGTCGAACGAAGCACTCATTGGTCCATAAACTAATTCGGAGTCGGGAATTAGTTTAAAACCCGGACCAGGGGCCTGTGGGGTGATTTCCGGAATGGTCAAAGTTTGACCCACTTCAAGTGCATCGGGGTTGGAAATATTATTTGCTTTGACAAGCGCATCCACGCTTACCGCGTAGCGCTCAGCAATAGCACTCAGGATATCACCAGACCGGACTATGTAAGTTTCAGGGCCTTGAACACCACCGGTCTGGTAGTGAGGAGCATCCGAGGTGGGGGTCAAGACAGATGCGCCGGTCGGACGCGGAGTGGGCATGGAATACGAAATTGTTGGTGTGGATGCAGATACACCTGTGGGTACCTGGCCTGCCGCCCAGACCGAGGCCGGAGTAATTACACTGGACTCTGTCCAGGGACGGGCACAGGCTGCAAGTATGATAACCAGTCCAACCATCCACAATCGTTTACGGGACATTGAATGATTTTACTGCTATTTATGCCAAAATAATTAACATCGCCTTGTAGTCGAAAACACCATGCAAAGGTTATAATCGCGCCGTTGGAACCTCCTGATAGCTTCCTTATTTTATCCAGGCACCTCTGCAGAATTTGCGAACGTGGTGTTCGGATGGCCAAAACTAATAATCGCATTGTCATTACGGACGGCTGCATCAAAACTCAAACATGAATATTCGATATTTTGCAGTCTCCCAACCTGGTCTTGGACAAGAAGCAGGTAAAGAGCCGATCGCATTCCCAGAAAGCGTCTGTCACCGCACCATCAGGGGAGATACAGCTTATTTTCCGCAGGTAGATTTTCACGGGCGGACCATTTACTTCTGCACCGAAACCTGTAAAAGTGTTTTCTTGTCGGACCCGGAACGCTTTTACACCGCACACAGCAAACGGAGGCCGTGATGACTAAGCTTTACGGGGGCATGGAAGGCGGCGGGACCAAGTTTGTCTGCGCAGTAGGCACCGGCCCAAGCAAGATCGTCGAAGAAATTCGCTTCCCTACCACCTCTCCAATTGAGACGTTGGATCACGCAGTCGCTTTCTTTAAGAATTTTGACCTGGCTGCGATAGGTCTGGCATCGTTTGGCCCCCTGGACCTTACTCCAGATTCCCCTACCTATGGCTCTATTACCGCCACACCAAAGCCTGGCTGGGCCGGGACAAATGTATTGGCACCCTTCCAAAACGCATTTCGTGTGCCAACCGCCTTCGACCTAGACGTTAACGCGGCGGCTTTTGGCGAGTACACCTTAAATCCTGAAAATCAAAGTCTGGATTCACTGGTCTATTTCACAATTGGAACAGGTATTGGCGCGGGTTTCATCATTAATCGGAAAGTCACCCATGGACTAAGCCACCCCGAAGCCGGTCACATGCGTCTGCCGCACGATCGGAAAAAAGACCCCTTTCCTGGCATTTGCCCCTTTCATGGGGACTGTTTCGAGGGGATGTGTTGTGGTCCGGCTCTTGCTAGGCGCTGGAGAAAACCCGCCGAAACCCTTCCCGATAATCACCCCGCCTGGAATCTGGAAGCAATGTACATTGCTTACGCCCTGGTCAATATTATCCTGACAGTCTCTCCGCAACGGATAGTATTGGGGGGCGGTGTGATGGGTCACAAGCAGCTATTCCCATCCATCCGGAACAAAGTGCGGGTACTCCTGAATGGATATCCAGCTTTGTCAATCCTGATCGGTTCGATGGAAGATTACATTGTCCCGCCAGGTTTAGGAAGCCGTTCCGGCGTTCTGGGTGCATTGGCAATGGCAAAGACTATATCAAGACATCCTTCCAATGCCCTCCCTTGAAATAATAACCGTAAATAATTTAAGCTGCAGGAGTTGTTAATGTCCGAAAACACGAATAGGGTCGAACAACACGGTTGCATTGTGTGCGGAAAAATCCATACCATGCTGGTTGTGTACTCTCCTTCCGGCAAGATGGTCGACTGTACCGTAACCAGCCCAGGGGGCCGGGTGATCCCGGATAAAACCAGGCCTCTGGCCTCCTGCAATACGCATAGCAAGACGGAGGTGGATTCCGCCCTTACCAGGCACTATCCCGGTATGGAACAAGCGGAAGACAAGGA
>Ga0187878_1001993_pt1 | contig 18748 bp, 15 predicted proteins | sample June2016WEW_17_1_FD_132979 | JGI IMG/M metagenome (GOLD analysis project Ga0187878, IMG submission 132979) | Peatland microbial communities from SPRUCE experiment site at the Marcell Experimental Forest, Minnesota, USA - June2016WEW_17_150 | ecosystem: Environmental > Terrestrial > Soil >...
CGCTGGAACTCCTCGGCAAAATCGGGTAGGCTGTTGGGGCAAAGGAGATGACACATGAAGGGTAAAGCAGAAGTGCTGGAAGTCCTGTCCAAGATGCTCAAGGAAGAACTCGGCGCGCTGAACCAGTACATTCTCCACGCCGAAATGTGCGAGAACTGGGGCTACCCGCGCCTGGCGAAGCTCACCAAGAAGAACTCCATCGAGGAGATGAAACACGCCGAGAAGCTGATCGAGCGCATCCTCTACTTGGAAGGGATGCCGAACCTGAACGAGCTACCGAAGCTCAACATCGGCAAGGACGTAAAACAGCAACTCGGAAACGATCTGGCCCTAGAATTGAGCGCCGTGGCCGATTACAACGCCGCCGTGGCCGCTGCCCGTAAGGCGGGCGACAACGGCTCAGCGGAACTGCTCCAGGGAATTCTCCAGGACGAAGAGGGACACGTCGATTTCCTGGAGACCCAGCTTGGCCTGATCGAACAGCTCGGGCTCGAGAACTACCTCGCTCAACAACTCAAAGAGTAGGGCGGGGTTTCCTTTTTCGGATTCTCGGCGGGGCGGCCTCGCCCCGCCTAACCTTCGTTTCTCTCCACTCCTCTTCGGGCCAAACCTCGGCGGTCAGTTTCGCTCCTGCCCTCCCGAGGGCGGGATTCTCCGGTTTTCGGCGATAGCCCCTTATGTAGCGCCGGTCAAGTTCGTTCTCCGAGATTTGCGGCATTGGTGACCTCTCCATGCGCCAGGGAACCAGGCCCAGTAAGCCCCACACTAGGGCGATCAGCAGGGTGGGGTTGCCTTCGCCTCAACCTTATCGTGATAGTGCTTTTGGGCGAAGGCCCACACCCCCAGGATTGCGAAGTAGAGTTGCCTCACGATCTCGTGTGAGGACTCCTGGCTGGGGTCGAAGAAGAGCTTAAACGGATGTGAAAGCAGGTTTCGTACCAGGAAGGCGGTTAACAACGTCTTTGAAAGGAACGAGCAATTTAGCCTGTCGATTCTCTCTAGGTTTTGCGCAAACAGGTCCTCCGAACCGTCCTTTGAAACGGCCCTTGTTATTCCGTTTTTCCGCTCTTGCGTGACCTCATCCTTAGCGGCGCGGTCTGGATCAAGAAATTCCTTGACCAAATCTCTTGTATCGGGATGCCGCCCAATTACGCGAGCCATCAATATCTCCACTGTGCTGCTGATCCTCTGGAGGGCCATGTGTGTTGTGTTTCTTCCGGCCAAGTCGGTGTCGATTCCCGTTCTCCCCAGCATGTCAAGGGAAACAAAAAAGGAGTCCACACAACTCCTGTCAAGGTACTCGACCAAGGCCTTGACATCTTCTACCGTCAAATGTTCACCGCCCTTTTCGTTGTATTCTTTGAGAAACGAGTCGAGTAACCAAACGGTTCGAAGCTTCGTCTGCTCCCACCGGTCGGGGAAGGCAGCTGGGAAGAAAGCAAACTCTTTGTTACTTGCGAGCTCATGTCTCGACAGACCTAGAAATCCCGTCGTTAACTCGCCGAGATTCCAGAGGTCATTTAGGACGAGCTTACGTAGCGTGGCCTTCTGCCTCTCTTCGTACTCGTGGGAGAGCCTCGCTAACCTTCGACCAAACGAGGACACTTCCTTGGCATCGAAACGCAAAACCCTGACCAACCGCCTCGCATATTTCCGTCGTTCCAGCTTGAAGGCTTCATGCTCCTGCGGAGAGAGCGAGACGAGCGGCTGTCCATGCTTGCCGAGTCGGTGGAGGAAAAGGTCTTCCCCTTTATTTGTGGCTTCAATGTAAGAGGACAGTAGGTTGAATCCATGTTCCACGCCGAGAAAATCTCCTCTCGCCGCGGCCCTTGCCACGGGATCTTGTTGCGAGATCCGAGCCTCCCATTCCGTCGCGGTCGGAGGCATCCGGTAGAAGTGAGGCTTGCTCGCCTCCTGAATCGCATCGAGCTGGTAGACCTGCCAATACGAGTAGTAGTCGATTTTCGCATTCACTCGGTATGGTTTCCCGTCCCAAGTTCCGACCTCGACCATGAATTGGGACCACGGCAGAAATTCCTCCTCAACCGGAGACTGCACCAAGGCGCCACGGTACCGCCGAGGGCAATCCAGGGGGTGGTGCCTGCTCTTGTCGGCTGCCGGGAACTGGAATCGCGCCATCGCCACTCGCAATCTATCAGTCCCCTCGAATTGGGCTGTGGCGGTCGCGTCAAATGTGTAATTCAGGCCTACCCATCCTTTCTGCCCCTTGTGGTGTTGGTCCGCCACAGCAGCACAATATTGGACGGGCTGAATAATTCTGCGCTGAGGAAAGAGGAGTCCAGCTTTCTCCAAGTTTTCCAGTTCTGCGTCGCTGGTGGATACTGCGCATTTCTTGCAGAAATCAACGAAGCGGTCAACTGACAGAAATCTGTAGCGGAATCCGGCAGGTAGGTATCTCACAGCTACCCCTTAATCACCCCGATGGGCTTCAATCGGGCGACGCGCTTGGAGAGCCCGGCGTTGTGGACCACGTCCACCACGACGTCCACGTCCTTATAGGCTTCGGGGATTTCCTCGCTGATGCCGTCGCGGGTTTCGGCGCGGACGATTATGCCCTGGTCCTCGAGGCGTTGTCTGGCGTTTTGGGCGTGGGGGGATTTCTTGGCCGCGGTGCGGCTCATCACACGGCCCGCACCGTGGCAAGTGGTGCCAAAGCTCTCCCGCATGGCGCCTTCCGTTCCCACCAGAACGTAGGAAGCAGTGCCCATCGAGCCCGGGATGAGCACCGGCTGTCCGACCTCCTGATAAACGGCGGGAACATCCGGATGCCCGGGAGGGAACGCCCGCGTGGCGCCCTTGCGGTGGACCATCACCTCCCGTTCCCGGCCACCCACTTTGTGCCGCTCGAGTTTCGCGATGTTGTGGCAGACATCGTAAACAAGCCTCAGCTCTTCCTTCGGGCCGAAAATGCGCTTGAAGGCCTCGCGCGTGAAATGCGTGATGCCCTGGCGATTGGCCCAGGCGAAATTCGCGGCAGCGCGCATCCCGCCCAGGTAGGCCTGGCCTTCCCGAGAGTTGACGGGGACGCAAGCGAGTTGGCGGTCCGGCAAGCTGATGTGGTAGCGTTGCATCGCCTCGCCCATCTCGCGCAGGTAATCGGTGCAAACCTGGTGGCCGAAGCCGCGCGAGCCGGAGTGAATCAGAATCACCACCTCGCCTTCGTAAAGCCCCAGCGCCTGCGCGATCTCCGGCTCGAAGACCCGCTCGACGTACTGGACCTCCAGGAAATGGTTGCCAGAGCCCAGTGTGCCGATTTGCGGCAGGCCGCGTTTCTTCGCGTGGTCGCTCACGGCTTCGGGGTCACCACCGTCGATCTCGCCGTTTTCTTCACAGTGCGTCAGGTCGTCGGGATAGCCGTATCCTTTCTCCACCATCCAAGCCGCGCCTTCCACGAGCACCCGGTCCAGGTCCTCGTAAGAAATCCTGATGAAACCCTTCTGGCCCGTGCCGGAGGGGATGTCGCGAAAGAGCTGATTGACGAGTTCGCGAATCTTGGGCCGAACCTCGCTCACGGGGAGCGTGCTCGCCAGCAGCCGGACGCCGCAGTTGATGTCAAAGCCCACGCCGCCTGGCGAGACGATGCCGCCGGCGTCCGGGTCGGTCGCCGCCACACCGCCGATGGGAAACCCGTACCCTTGGTGGATGTCGGGCATGGCGAGCGATCGCCCCACGATGCCGGGCAACATGGCCACGTTGATGGCCTGCTCCAGTGACAGGTCTTTCAGCAGGTCCTGCAAAAGCCGCCCGTCGGCGTAAATGAGCGCGTCGGTCAACATGCCAGGCTTGGTGCCGCGCGGCACGAGCCAGCGGTAGTCATCGAGTTTCTCGAGCTGATGCATTTGAAGGGGCATGAAGCCTCCCTCCGGGTTACCGACGATCCGGTTAGGCCATTATAACAGCGGGGGATTTTGCCGGCTGGGCGGGGTATGTTCCGGCGTGCCAAAGCCATCCCGGCGCGCCCGCTTGACTGCCTCGGCAAAGGCCAGTAGGATGCACCTCAGCGAAGCTTTTTCCGCGTTGGTGGCCGGCTGGCTTTACAAAGAGTAGCGGCAAGCTTCGGCGTGCCATTGCCCGCCTGAAGGTGGGCGCTACACAAGATGCAAGCGGGGCGCTGAGGAAGGGTCACGCCAAAAGCCATGCGAACCCGACTTGCGGACGTATAATACCAGCGAGGTGGGACATGCCTAAGCTCTCGCTCCAGTTTGGGACTTCGGTCTTGAAAGAGTATTCGGTGCACGCGCAGGAAGTCACGATTGGCCGCGCCCCGCAGTCTTCCATTGGGATCGACAACCCGGCGGTCTCTTACAACCACGCCAGGATCTTCTGGCAGGACGGCGTGTACTACGTTCAAGATCTCGGCAGCCTCAACGGCACTTTCTTAAACGGCAATCGAATCACGCAAGCGCCCCTCAGTTTCGGCGATACCATTGCTGTAGGTAAGCACACCATTCGCTTTTTGCAGGACCGCCCCGGTGAGGGAGCGGCTGAGGTGGCCGCTGCGCCGCCGCGTCCCGGCGCTGGCGTCGCCAAGCTGGATGGGACGATGATCCTCGACACCAAGCTGCGCCGCGAGGTCCAGCAGAGGATGGCCGCGGCCGGCGCCGCCGCACAGGCCCCGGAAGCGAAGAAGGTGGGGAAACTCACTGTCCTCCAAGGCAAGACCACGGCGAAGGAATACGTTCTGGCGTCGGGGACTTCGATTGTCGGCAAGTCTGAGGGCGCCGCCGTGCGCCTGAAGGGTTGGTTTGCGCCCAAGCTCGCCGCCATCATCAACAAACAGGCTGAGAGCTATTTCGTGAGCCCCATGGCCAAGAAGGCCTTCGTCAACGGCCAGCCCGTGACCGGTCGTCAGGAACTCAAGGATGGCGACGTGCTCACTCTGGGCAGAGTCCACATGCAGTTCAACCTCGTGGCGTGGTAGAACCTTTCCGGTCTGGCGGGTCTCCCGACCTATAGTAACGATGGTTCAGACGAGGGCGGACAACTCCCGCCCTTTCGGCACCATGAATCCTTCCTTGATTCATAACGGCGGCGCGTGGGGACGAAGCCTATGTTGACCTTGGCGCGACGGAAGCCAATTCGCGGCTGTGGCTTCTGGCTCGTCGCGGTGCTCGTGCTGGTTGCGCCTTGCGCCGCCGCGCGCATGAACCTGCCACAGCGCCGGCAGGTCATAACCTTGCGCGAAGACGCCGCAAGTGCCGCGCGGACCTACTTCAGTCAGCGAGCGCAGCCCGAACTCGCACCCTCCGTCGAGCAACTCTTGACGAGCAGTCTGCCGGCGGATTTTCGCCAAGGGTGTGCAGACATCATTGACAGTTGGGGCTCCGAGGCCACCGAGAGCGGAGCGTGGCGCGTACGCCTGCTTTCAGGGCAGGCCCACCGGACTTGGCTGGCTTTCCGCTGCGGGTCACGCCGCTCGGACCTGAGCCAGTACTACGACGAGCGGCTGGCCGTGCTCCATTTCGATCCCGCCCGCCTGGAGTTCCTCCCGATCGGCGAAGATTTTGAAAACGATACAACGCTCTACCACGTTGAATTCGCCGAGCGGCTGACGCTGGAAAACGGAGAAGCCCTGGCCTTCCGCGTCGTGAGCAGCAACGATAACCCTTGCTGCGGCGGCCCTGAAGCAATCTCCGAAGAGAGGCTGATGCTCTTTGCCGACTCGCCACAGGGCGGCCGCGAACTTTTGACGTTGCTCACGCGCCAGCAGCATGACAGCCACGACGACGTTGATGGCGACACACAAACGCTATACCGCGCCGAGGTTAAATTCGAGACGGACAGCCAGGCCCGGGTGACCTCCATCGTCGCCACCTTCCGCGAAGAGGAAAAAGACGTCACCTGGAACGGCTCGGTGGCTGAATACCACCCCAGAGGTCAGCGCTCCGGCACCCTGCGCTACCGCTGGAATCCCGCCCGATTCCAATTCGAAGAAATCAAGTGATGCGGACTTTCGAGCCGCGGTCCTCCGAATCTCACTCTGCGACGGAAAACTCCAATTTGTTGCCAGAGCGATCAATGCGGTCCAAGCGGACGCGGACGCGGCCACCGAGCTGGTAGGATTTCTTGGTGTTCTGGCCGACGATGGCGCGGAGCTTCTCACGGTAGATGTAGCGGTCGTCCTCGAAACTCTCGAGCGATACAAAACCTTCCACGAACAGGTCTATCAGCTCCACGAAGAACCCGTATTTCGTCAGGCTGATGATGAGCGCGTCGAACTCGTCTCCCAGGCGCTCGGCCATGAACGAGACTTTTTTCCATTCCATCAGTTCGCGCTCGGCTTCTGCGGCGCGGCGCTCAGCCTCGGAGGTTTCGATGGCGACGGCGCGAAGTTCCGGGAGGTGAGGCAAAGCGCCGCCGGATACAGGAAGTTCGCCCTCAGGTGCCGAACTGGAGGCTGCGGCGGTACCGGGACGTCTAGCCACCCGGCCACGAGGGGGGACTCCCCTACGAGGCTGCGCTGCCGGGCTAAGGCCCGCCTCTACGCGCGCGCTGCCGCCTTCCTTCTCCAGCATAGTTTTGAGAATCCGATGCACGATCAGATCGGGATAGCGCCGGATGGGCGAGGTGAAGTGCGTGTAGGTGGAAGCGGCGAGCGCGAAGTGGCCGACATTTTCCTCCGAGTAGCGCGCCTGCTTGAGCGAGCGCAGCATGAGGTAAGAAAGGATGCGCTCCTCCGGTTTGCCTTCGATGCGTTTGGTGAGGCGCTGGTAGTGTTGGGGGGAGATCTTGAGTTCTTTCACGTCGGGAAGATCGTGGAAGCGCGGGTAACGTTCGCGCTCATCCCGGCCCGCAGCGCGCACGCGCCGGACCGCCGGCAATTCGACGCCCAGCGAATAGCCGAAGCTGGCCGCGATCTCCTCGAACTCGAGGACCTTCTTCGGGTCCGGTTTCTCATGAATGCGGTAAAGTGACGGCACGCCTTTTCCTTCCAGGTATCCCGCCACAGTTTCGTTGGCGGCGAGCATGAATTCCTCGATGAGGCGGTGCGCGATGTTCCGCTCGGAACGCGTCACGCCGATCATTCGCCCGTGTTCGTCAAATTCGATCTCCGGCTCGGGCAGGTCGAAGTCGATCGAGCCGCGCTGGTCGCGGTGCCGGTTGAGAATCCGCGCCAGCTCTTCCATCAGCTTGAAGTGTTCGACCAAGCCGTGATGGCGCAAACAGGCCGAGGCGTCGCCGGAAAGCACGGCGTGCACGGCGGTGTAGGTCATGCGCTCGGCGCTGCGGATGATGCCCGGTACAAGCTCGTAGGCGAGGATGCGTCCCTCCGGGTCAATCTCCATCAGCGCGGACATCACCAGGCGGTCCACGTGCGGGTTCAGGCTGCAAATGCCGTTGGAGAGTTCGAGCGGCAGCATGGGCACGGCGCGGTCCGGAAAATAGACGGACGTCCCGCGCAGGCGCGCCTCACGATCCAGCGCCGTTCCGGGCCGCACGTAGTGCCCTACGTCAGCGATGTGCACCTGGAGTAGGTAGTTACCGTCCGGCTGCCGCTCGACGTACACGGCGTCGTCAAAGTCCTTGGCTGTTTCGCCGTCGATGGTCACGATGGGCAGCGCGCGGAAGTCGCGGCGGCCCTCGCGTTCGCGCCCGGAAATGTACTGGGGCTGCGCGCTCGCCGCGGCCAGAACCTCTGGCGGAAAGCGATGCGGCAGGTGGAATTTGCGAATCATGATCTCCACGTCCACACCGAATTCATCGCGGCGGCCCAGCACCTCCATCACCCGCCCGCGCGGCAGCACGGCCGGTGCGGGGAAATTCGTGATCTCGACGTCCACGATCTGGTTTTCCAGCTCGCGCGCGCTCCGCTCGGGCCCAGCAGCAACGGACCTGGCGCGCTTGCCTTCTGACTCGCCGCCGAATTGCCGGTCGCGCACCGGCGCGGCCTGCACCGGCCACTCCTGGCCGCGTGGAATAACAATCTCGAACGGAATGCGATGGTCAAAGGGCAGGACGTAGTTGTAGCGCGGGCCGCAGTGGAATTCGCCCACCACGGTTTTTTGCGCGCGCTCGCCTACGCGCACAATGCGACCTTCCAGACGCCCATCGGCCTTGGAGCGGAGGACGTGCACGTCCACCCGGTCCCCGTGCATCGCCGAAGCCATGCCGGGGGCCGGAACGAAAATGTCCTGTCTGGTTTCGCCCACAGGCTCGTCAGGCACCACGAACCCGTAGCCGTCGCGGTGGCCGATCAGCCTGCCGCTGACAAGGTTCCGCCGCTCAGGAGTCTGGGCTGAAACCGCAGCGCCGCGCGGCACACGCGGACCCGGCTCGGCAGCCGCGTGGCGGTCTCCGGAAATGAGTGCGAAGTGGTTCTTCTTCAAGTACACAATCTTTCTGCTGCGTGCCAGTTCTCGCAGCACGCGCTTCAATTCCCGCGCTTGGCTGGAGCGCAACCCCAGTTCTACAATTAACTCCCGCAACCGGAAGGTCTTCGCCGGCTGCTTCTCAAAGGCTTTCAGGATTTCGAAAGAGGAGGGAAACTCGCGCATCGGATTTCAATCGCTAGTTTACCACGCGCCGGATTCGCTCCTGGAGCTTCGCCATACGATGAGGAGGGAAGGAGGATTAAGCGGTTTTCTTGAGACGCCTGAATCCCTCAATGATGAACATACGCATCAGAACTTGATACGGGACTCCCCGTGCTTCCCCTTCGGCCTTAAGCGCTTTGATCAATTCCGCATCCAGAGCAACAGACGTCGGCTGTTTGCGCGCCCCTTTGGTCCTCCTAAGGGCTTGTCGGATCTTCCTGCCTTCGAACTCCACGTTCTCGTAACCAAGCTCATTCTTGACGTAGCGACTCATAGAATGCCCTCTCCTTCTCGTTCATGGGGCGAGCCGAAATCACGCGGATCTTCCCGCCACGGATGGTGAACACCAAAAACAGCGACCTCCCACTGGCAGTCCGGCCGAGCACGGCAAATCTGGGCTCCGGGCACGGCGGCTCAACCTGCCCTCCCAGAGAGATGAAGCGCCGCTTGGTGAAGACCTGTTCCGCTTCTTCGCAAGTGACTGCATGCTTGTGCGCGCTCTTGGTTTGGTTTCCAGCATCCCATTCAAACGAGAAACCCCGGCCCTCCAGTAGCCAATCGAGTAGCCACTGTACGAACTTGAATTTCGCCACAAGACGTAGTGTATCACACTATAGTGCAAGTCGGGGCGTTTCCGACAGGAGGCGCTAGGAAGCACTAAGACATGCTAGTTCTGGTGCCGAAGAGAGGACTCGAACCTCCACGCCCTTGCGGGCACTACACCCTGAATGTAGCGCGTCTGCCAATTCCGCCACTTCGGCACGAGCCAACTTGCCACCGGGCAAAGACGCACAGGGAGCAATCTAGCCCCGGCGGCAATTTTTCATCTTGCCATCCGGAACCACCCCTGTCAAGAAGGGTGCACGCTCGAATCTGCCTTCCTGCGGGGTTCAGCGACCTTCTCGCCGCCAACAGCGCCTTGCACCAAAGGCGCCGACAGCACCCAAAACCCATGCGGCGCGTAGGTCACCGTTGGTATAATCCGGACCTCTAAGGGCGTCAAGATATCTGTCGGCAACGAGAGGCGCACAGCCGCGCTCCGGAGGTCCTGCCATGATTTCACACTCAACGAATCTGAAGACTCAGCTCGCGTTCCTGGCTGTCGGAATGGTGTTTTGCCAAGCCGCGGTACGCGCCGAAGCTCCGGAGGCGCCCTGGAAATCCCAAGGCATCATCCACGTTTCCTCCAGCCCCTACGCGAAGTTGCACTCGGTTCCGGTCCGCGCCGTCAAGATGGGTGAAGGCTTCTGGGCGGCGCGCATGCGAACCAACGTGGAACAGAGCATTCCGTCCATGCTCCAACTGCTCGAGGAGCACGGTGTGCTGGATAACTTCCGGCGGCTGGTGGGCCGCAAGAATGTGCCGCGCCGGGGCCCCGTGTACACCGATTCAGACATCTACAAGTGGATGGAAGCGGTGGCGTTCGTGCTGCAATCGGGCGATGAGCCGAAGTTGCGGGCCACCATGGATAGCCTGATCGACGAAGTGCTGGCCGCGCAGGAGCCGAGCGGCTACCTCAACACCTTCTATGTCGACGAGAAGAAGAGTAAACGCTTCGCCGAGATGCAGCGGAGTCATGAGCTGTACTGCTTGGGGCACATGTTGCAGGCCGGGATCGCCTATTACCGGGCGACGGGCAATCGCAAGCTGCTAGATGGCGGAATCAAGTATGCCAACTACCTCGCGGATAATTTTGGCCCGCAGAAACGCCCGGCGTTGACTGGCCACCCGGAACTGGAAATGGCTCTGGTGGAGCTTTACCGCACCACGGGCGAGCGGCGTTACCTCGACTTTGCCGGATACCTGCTGAGCGGCGTCGAGCGCGAGCGGCTCAAGCTCACGGACGACGCGCTCAAGTACATGTTCAGCGGCAAACCGTTTACCTCGCGCACGGAGTTCGAAGGCCACGCGGTGCGCGCTATGTACGCTTCGAGTGGAGCGACCGACTATTACCTGGAGACCGGTGACCCAGCCTACCGGCAAACGCTCGAGACGCTGTGGCGCGACATGGCCAACCGGAAGATGTACCTCACCGGCGGCGTGGGCTCACGGTCCGAAGGCGAGGCTTTCGGCGAGGCCTACGAGCTGCCCAACGCGCAGGCCTACACCGAAAGCTGCGCGGCCATCGCCAACCTGATGTGGAACTGGCGAATGCTCGCCGCCAGTGGCGAGGCCCGGTTCACGGACGTCATCGAGAGAGCGCTTTACAACGGCATCAACTCCGGGATGTCGCTGGACGGAAAGCTCTACTGCTATCGAAATCCGCTGGAATCGACGGGCGAAAAAATCCGCAACCCGTGGTACGACACCACCTGCTGCCCGCCGAACCTGGAGCGAACCTTCGCGGCCCTGCCGGGATATCTCTACAGCACGAGCGCGGAGGGCGTGTACCTGCACCTCTATCACAACTCCACGCTTGACTGGCATCTGGAAAACGGCACCGGGCTGAAGCTCAACCAGGAAACGGACTACCCGTGGGGCGACACGATCACGGTCGTGGTATCACCGGCCGCACCTGCGGAGTTTACCGTTTTCTTGAGGATTCCCGGCTGGACGACGCTCACCTCAGTGACAGTGAACGGCGAGCCCGCCTCAGGCAAGCCGAAGCCAGGCGAGTATTTCCCCATCCATCGCCAGTGGAGCGCAGGAGACACGATCCGGTTGATCTTGGGTATGGAGATCCGGCTGATTGTGTCGAACCCGCGCGTGCGCGAGAACTTGGGAAGGGTGGCCGTGGAACGCGGGCCGCTTGTCTATTGCCTGGAACAGCCCGACCAGAGCGGGGTGGGCTCAATCTTCGACGTGTCACTGGCCGTAGGCCGCGAACCGGGCAAGGAGTTCACGACGGAGTTCAAGCCGGACTTGCTTGGGGGAATCCTGACCCTGCGGCACAAGGGGATGGTGACCACGAAGCCGTTGGCCGACGAACCGCTCTATCAGACTCTCGACAGGACGCCGCGCAGAGCGGGTAGAAAGGTTGACTTGACCTTCATCCCGTACTACGCGTGGGCCAATCGCGAACTCACCACCATGGAAGTGTGGGTGCCGCTCCAAGCGGAGTAGGCGGGTACCTGTCGAGCCGCGCGTTCCCAAGACCAGCCCTGCTATTTAGGCTTCGTGCCGAGCGCCGAGATGACTTTGGCCCGCTCGGTGCTGAGGAACGTCGTGACCTGTTGGATGGCCGCCACGTTCTGCTCCGCGGGTTGGTCCGGCTGAAACCCAAAATCCCTGCCTCCCGAGGCAGCACGGATCAAGGCAATCGCGCCCAACCGGAGGTTGGGATCGTTGTCCCGCAAGGCGCGATTGAAAAGCCGCTGGCCGTTGTCCAGCCCGCCCACAATCTCGATGGCCGGGCCCTTCTGGAGGCGCGCCACCACTTGGTCCGGGGCCAGCGTGCTTTCCTCGCCAAACCGCCAGACGCCGAAGCGTGTCACGTCCAACGCGTGATTCGCTTCGCGCGTCACTTCCATGCGGTGACGGAAAGCCTCCTCGGCCGAAGCCTCCTCGCCTGCAGTGATCGCCGCCGCCGCGGCAGTGGCTTCATCCAGCATGCGCGCCATCGAGGCCAGCCCTTCCGAATTGCCCAGCACGATCAGCACCGTGGCTGGCGCCACTCGCTTCAGGAAATCTGTGGCGAGGAGCATCGGCAGCAGCCGGGGGACCGCCTGGGCCTTGAGAGGAATGAAAGCTGCGAGTAACTCCGGCGTGGCCCGCGGATGGGAGAGCTGCTGGAGCAGGTACTCAAGGTCCCCCTTGCGCGCGGGGTCCAGTGGAGGCGCCAGGTCCAGCTTCCCTCGCCTGAGTTCATCAGTGGTGACTTCGACACCCGCCTTCTGCTGCTGGGCCTTGCGTTCGCGTTCCTTGCGCGCCAAGTCGCCCAGAGACTGTTGTGCCGCGGCCATCTGCGCCACGAGAATCAGGCTGATGGTCAATTCTCCAAGCACTCTCATCGCCGCCCCCTTCGAGCGGACGACTTTCCTCCGCCGCTCGTAACAAGCTGGTTTGCGGCGGATTATCTCACAGAACGCCGCGGGAAGTTCGGCATTTCGAGCCAAACCGCAGGGCACAGCACGGACTGTTCCACCGCCCCACGCCGCGATTCCCCGGCTTGCTTGTGCCGGTTCGCTCAGCTAAGCTTGCGCCCTCCGCGCCGCGTCGCTCCCGAAGAAGAGGATGGCGGCGGCCGAGGAAGATCTCGCTTCGAACCGAAGGTGCCCATGTCCCAGACCTACGATGCCATCGTGGTCGGCGCCGGCCACAACGGCTTGGTGACTGCCGGTTATCTTGCCCGTGCCGGATTGAAGACGCTGGTGCTCGAAAGCCGCCCGGTGGTGGGCGGCGCCTGCGTCACCGAGGAGGTGTTTCCCGGCTACAAGGTTTCGACCACTTCTTACCTTTGCAGCCTGCTCCTGGAGAAGGTCATCCAAGACCTGGAGCTGGAGAAATTCGGCTATCAGGTCTACCCCAAGAATCCAGCCTTCTTCAACCCCTTCCCCGACGGCCGCTACCTGATCATGTGGTCCGACACCGCAAAGACCTGCGAGGAGATCCGCAAGTTCTCGGCGCGCGACGCGGAAAACTACCCGCGCTACGAGGAATTTCTCGACCGCCTGGCGCGGTTCATCGAGCCGTTGCTGCTCGAGACCCCGCCCGATGTCAATCATCGCGGCTTTGACGATTGGCGGAAACTGGCCAGCCTGGGGCGCCGGCTGATGAAGATGCCGGCGGATGAACTGGTCGGGCATCTGCGCATCCTGTCGCAGAGCGTGAAGGACTTCCTCGATCCGTGGTTCGAATCCCCACAGCTCAAAGTGGCTGTGGCCACGGACGGCGTCATCGGTACCAACGGCGGGCCGTACACGCCCGGCACGGCCTACGTGCTCTTCCACCACGCGATGGGCGGCGTAGGTGGCAAGCGCGGCTTGTGGGGATTCGTGCGCGGCGGCATGGGAGGCCTCACGCAGGCACTGGCAGCCTCGGCGCGCAGCCGCGGCGCCGAAATCCGCACCAGCGCCCGCGTCCAACAAATCTCCGTGCGAAACCAGCGGGCGACTGGCGTGGTGCTCCGCAGCGGCGAAGAAATCTCGGCCCAGGTCGTGATCTCCGGCGTGGACCCCAAGCTGACGTTCCTCAAACTGGTCGGCGAACCGCACCTTGAAAGCCGATTCGCTGCCGCCATCCGCGCCCTCAAGATGGAAGGCTGCTCGATGAAAATCAATCTGGCGCTCGACGGCTTGCCGGACTTCACCTGTCTCCCCGGCACAACCCTGGCGCCTCACCACAAGACCACGATCCACCTCTGCCCCACGCTGGAATTCATCGAGCGCGCCTACGACGACTCGAAATACGGCCGGCCGAGCGCGCGGCCGATCCTCGAGATCACTATTCCCACCACCTACGATCCCAGCCTGGCGCCGCCGGGAAAACACCTGATGAATGTCTTCCTCCAGTACACGCCTTATTCGCTCGCGCGCGACGTCGCGCCGAACTGGCACGCCCTCAAGGAAAGCTACGCCGACCGCGTGCTGGAGATGATTGCGGAGTACGCACCCAATTTCAAAAACCTCGTCTTGCATCGGCACGTGGTCTCACCGCAGGACCTCGAGGAAGAGTACGGCATGACAGGCGGCAATATCTTCCACGGCGAGATGAGTCCGGATCAGCTCTTCTTCCTGCGGCCCGTGCCGGGTTGGGCCAAGTACCGGACACCGATTCGCGCGCTCTATTTGTGCGGCTCGGGCACGCACCCCGGCGGCGGCATCATGGGCGCTCCCGGCGCGAACGCCGCGCGCGAGCTCCTCAAGGACTGGAAGAAGCTGAGGCGAGGCTAGCGGCGGGTTTATCCCCCAACTCATTGGTGTGGCAGCCAGGGGTCACCGCCATAGCGCAGCGTTGCCACAAAGGCGCTGGCACCCTCGTCCCCTGCCAGCGTCGCCCCTTCCGTCGTGAGACCCCCCAGGGCTGTCATACTCGGGATTGCGGGCAGGCCGGACTGCTGATAGGCTAAGCGAAGAGTAGCCTGTCATGTGGAGCGGATCCGGCACGATTCGCGGTGGGACCGAAGGGGCCTGGGAAAGGGCCCAGCGCTGGGCGCGGGCCTTCGTCTCGCAACTGAGACCTCGCATGTCGCTCGCCTCGGGCAGCGTGCTCGTGTTGCTGACTCTGTTCCTGCCCCTTGCTTACGAGGCCTGCGGCCCGCAAAGAAAGGGGCACGAATTCATCCGGGGGGAAGGCGTTTGGCCCGGGCTGCTGACTTTCGTCTCTCCCTGGGTGGAGCGGGGCTTCTATGTCCTGGCGCTGGCACTGGCAGCCTTCACGCTTCTGCTGGTCCTGGTTTCCTTCCGTCGTCCTGAGTTTCTGCGAAAGGGCGCCCTGATCACCGGCGTGTTAGGAGTGGCTGGCGCCTTCTCCCTTTTTGTTATGACCGATTTCTTCTGGGTCTTCGCGGGGCTTTGGCTGGAGCCGCTGCCTCAGCGGCTGGAGGTCCGGGACGACGCCACCGCTGCCGTGCTGGCCGCCCTGACGTTTCTCGTGCTGGTGAGCTGCCTGCGGTCCAGGTTTCTGCGGACGCAGCGCTGGGTCGTGGGGCTCTTCGCGGTTGCATGCGCTCTCTCCCTGACGGTCATCGCGAACTTCTTCCTTTCGCTGTTTACCCCCTACGGCTTCTTGCGCGAAGCCACGTCGGCCGGGATGGTGATGGCTCCCGCGCTGCTCTATTGGCTGGTCCCTCTGATCTTGTGGCTTCGCTTTGGCCTTTTCGGACGGAGCGAACTGCGGGCTCAATGGCCGGGAATCCGGCGGCGCGTGGTCCAGATGTACACCCCACTCGTGGTCCTTGATTGTCTATTCTTCAGCGATGTGGTGAAGATGGGCATCTGGGGTTTTCTGCCCTTTTTCGTGGGCCTCCATCTGATATCTCTCGGCTATATGCAGTTGGCGCGAGAAGCTCAACATCCTCCTGCCGACGCCCACCTCGGCGGCTGAAGCCCCACAGTCGGGGCTTGAGGAGGCCACCACCGACGGGGCTGAAAGCCCGCCCTGGCAGTCATACCTTGCTTGCGGCTCCTGGTGAAAACCGATATTCTGCCTTTGATCAGCAGCAGAGCAGCGTGGGACGTCGAGTTCCGTGCCGGGCCCGAGCTTTATGAAACGCGTTCTGATTCTCCACTACCACGAAATTTGGCTCAAGGGCGGGAACAAGAACTATTTCCTGAGCCGCCTAATCGCGGCGGTGAAGCACGCCCTGGCGGACTTGCCTGTCGAGGCCCCGCAGTTCATTTGCGACCGCCTGCTGCTCGTGCCGCGCGAGGAGTCCGCTCTGCCGACGATGCTCGAACGGCTGCGCCGCGTTTTCGGCCTCGCTTACATCGCGCTGGCGCGTGAAGCGGGGAGCGACCCCGCCCAACTCGCCCCGGCCGCCTGCGAACTGATGGCGGAGAGGAATCCCCGGACCTTTGCGGTGCGCGCCAAGATTGCCGACTCGGGCTACGGGATGAACTCCATGGAGTTGGAACGGGCGCTCGGCCGCGCCCTTCTCGACCACCTGCGAGCGCAGGGAAGCGACGTCCAGGTGAAGTTGAATGATCCCGAAGTGACCTGCTGGGTCGAAGTCCTACCTGGGAAGGCTCTCTTCTACACCGAGCGCGTGGAGGGGCCCGGGGGGTTGCCCGCCGTCACCAGCGGCCGGCTGGTGGCATTGCTTTCGGGTGGCTTCGATTCCGCCGTGGCCGCTTACAAGATGATGCGGCGCGGCGCGCACGTCACGTTCGTGCACTTCTTCGGTCCGCCTTCGCCCGCGCGGGGCTCCTCGAAACCCATCGCGGAAGAGATCGTACGCGTTCTTACGCCCTATCAGTTCACCTCTCGGCTCTACTTGGTGCCCTTTGATTCTATCCAACGGCAGATCGTGGCCGCGACGCACGAGAGTTATCGTGTGTTGCTCTACCGCCGGATGATGGCGCGCCTGGCGCGTGAGATCGCGCGGGCCGAGCGCGCGCTGGGGCTCGTGACGGGCGACAGCGTTTCGCAAGTGGCCTCCCAGACGCTGCACAACCTGGCCGCCCTGGACCGCGGACTGGATCTTCCCCTCTATCGGCCGCTGGCGGGCGACGACAAGGCGGAGATTCTGAAGCTGGCGCGCCAGATTGGAACCTACCAGATCTCCTGCGAGCCGTTTGAGGACTGCTGCCCGCGCTTTATGCCCAGGTCCCCGGCGATCTTCGCCCGCCCGGAGCAGCTCGATCAGGCCGAATCCGCACTCGACATCGTGGCGCTGGTGACCCTGGGGCTGGAAGGCGCGCGCGTCATGGACTTCAAATTCGAGAACGGTGCAGTCACCGCGCGCGCGGGCCTTCCGTCGCGACTTCAGAAGCTCATCGCCCGGCTCCAGGGCGTTCCCGGCCCAGACCCGCCGCGACCGGCAATCGCTGAGCCATGAGGGTTTTCTCCGCCGCCCCCACTCGGGCGCAACCTTCCTTGACGGCCCCTTCAACCCTCTCTATACTTCTCTCAAAGAATGGGGGACTTGGCCATGAAGAAGTTTTTCAGTGCGGTGTCTCTGATCGGAATTCTGGCCACAGCGTCGGCCGCGCAGAATCCCAGTAGCCCCCAGAGTCCCGGAGGGGCCACGCCTGCCCAGGCAGCCGGTGATACCACCCGCATTAGGGTCCGCGTGGAACTGGTCAACGTCCTCTTTACAGTCAACGATCGGAAGAACCGCCTGGTGCTCAACCTGGCCAAAGACGACTTGCGCGTCTTTGAGGATAACAAGCCGCAGTCCATCCGCTTCTTCAGCCGGGAATCGGACCTGCCGCTGCGTATTGCTATCCTGATCGACACCAGCAACAGCATCCGCGAACGGCTGCGGTTCGAGCAGGAGGCCGCCATCGACTTCCTCGCCACGACGCTACGCCCGCACAAAGACCAAGCGTTTGTGGTGGCGTTCGACGTGGAGCCCCAGCTCCTCCAGGATTACACCGATGACATGGAGAAGCTCTCCAAGGCGATCCGAGGCCTCCAGGCGGGCGGGGGCACGGGTCTGTATGATGCCATGTATTTCGCCGCCAAGGAGAAGATGCTCTTCTTCCCGCCGCCCGAACCCTATCTGCGGCGCGTCATGATTGTCGTCAGCGACGGCCAGGATAACTTCAGCGAACACACGCGCGATGAAGCCCTCGGCATGGCCCAGCGCGGCGAGGTCACCATCTTCAGCATCAGCACCAATCGCAGCGGCATCCAGGAAAAAGGGGACAAGGTGCTGAAGTACCTGGCGGAAGAAACCGGCGGGCGAGCTTTCTTCCCCTTCTCAGCTAGCGACTTGGCGGTTAACTTCCAGGAGATCGCCCGCGAGTTGCGCAGCCAGTACAGCTTGGCCTACGTCTCCACCAATACCGTGCACGACGGAACGTATCGCGCCATCGCCATCCAGTCGCGGGATAAGAACTTCCGGGTGCGCGCCAAGAGCGGCTACTTCGCTCCCTCCCAGTAGTAAGTTACAGAGGACATCCTACAGAGAAGGAGCACGGGGCTCGTCGCCTCAGACAAGGCGGCGGGGGCTTTTCTGTTCTCCGTTCCCTGTTCCCTGTTCCCTATTTCGTGGGCGCGTAGTAGCCACGGCGGGCCTGGATCTTGTAGTCGCGGTCGCGGACCTTGACGCGAATCTTGCGAAAGGAACCGTCATGTTGCGTGTTTGAAGGGGTGTAGCCGAGCAGATATTGCGTGCGGAGTTCCTCGGCGATTCCCTGGAAGGCTGCGCTCGTATCGCGGGCGTTCCTCACCTCGATGACCCGGCCGCCTGTCTCGTCGGCGTACTTGTTCAAGACCGAGTCGCCGTGGAAACCCATCACCTGGCCCCAATAAGCGGCGCGGTCGATGACGGCGATAGAGTAAACGATAACATCAGACCTCTGCGCCGCTTCGAGTGCCTGTTTCAACTCCACCTTGCTCCCCCGATCCTCGCCGTCGCTCAGGAGGATCACGACCTTCCGCCCGATTTCGTTCTTCAGCAGGTCGGTGGCCGCCAAGTAGACGGCATCGTGCAGCTTGGTGCAGCACGGGTCGGCGTCCGGGATGGTTCCGGGCATGGGACCGCGCCCTCCCCCGTTGATCCGTGCTTCGTCAATGGCACGCGAGAGGAGGCCAACGCTGCCGGTGAAGTCGTGAAGCAGTTCCACCTGGACGTCGAACTGGAGAAC
>Ga0187878_1001995_pt1 | contig 18721 bp, 28 predicted proteins | sample June2016WEW_17_1_FD_132979 | JGI IMG/M metagenome (GOLD analysis project Ga0187878, IMG submission 132979) | Peatland microbial communities from SPRUCE experiment site at the Marcell Experimental Forest, Minnesota, USA - June2016WEW_17_150 | ecosystem: Environmental > Terrestrial > Soil >...
CGGGAAGTTGCTGTGAACGTCACGCCCGCGAATGAGGCTCTGAATCGCTGCGACCACTAAGTTCAGGGTTTTCCCCGACCCCACATCGCCCACTAGACATTGAATTGCTGGCGTATGAAATCACCATTTCAGATATATGGCAAGAGAGGACAGTAAAATCGCCATACTAATGGTAGCTAAAGTAAACAACGGCCCATCCAAACCCCAATAAGCCCTGAGTAATTTTATTATGATGTTCATTTGCACACGCCTATGTTGTCGTGGTGGTGGTGGTTTGATTGTAAAGGGTGGAAGTGGTTACGGATGTGGTAGTTGAAGTAGTCGTGGAAGTCGCTGTGATAGTGGCGTTAGGCTCAGTGACGGTATGCGTGGCGCTGTAAGTCAAAGTCACATTGTACGGGACATACACGAGCAAGGTTGAAGGGCGAGTTACATTGCTGGTAGTCGTGTAATTATACGTGGAAGTCAAAGTGAAATTCCGTGTCGTAGAAAACGGAACCGTTTCAGTCAAATACGAAACTAGGCCCGTCAGCAGGGAAATGCTCGTGATTGTCTGAGTTCCAGTGGCGGTTTCCACCTGAGTCAAAGTGTAATATCCGGCGGGAATCTTACTCAAACTGCGGGTAACGTAGGTGGTGGTGAACGTAAGGCCGCTGGTCGTGTAAGTTGAACTCACAGAGTAGCTTACCGTGGCGTAATTGGTTACAGGTGGATTAAGGAAACCGGAGAGGGGAGCAGACGAGCCGATGAAGTAACCCATGACTCCCCCCATGACGGCCATGACAATCATCATAATGCTCAACCCAGATTTCCCAGAAATCATTCCTAACATCTGGCGTATCCATCCGGTGTTAAGCACCATGTGGGCGTCGGCGCTGGGGTGAACCTTCAAGTCCATCTCATCGTCCGGCACATCTCCTTTCGACAGGGGTTCGAAGTACCCCCAATCGTAGTTCAAGTATTGATGTCCGCCTGCGTCCTGCTGCACTTTCGCTAAGTCAACGTGGTACGTGTGGTTTTTCAGCTTGAAGCTCTCGGCAGTATTAGGAACTTTTCCTTGCGCCACTACCTGCCTTCGGTTCTGGACGGTCCGCATGACGTACCATGACAGTTTAGGTGGACCTCCCCCGCCGCCGCCTCTGCGGAGTAAGCGTAACGCTATGAGCGCTGCAACTAGGGCAATTACTACCCCTAAACCGTAGTATAGTATATCTTCAGCAGCCAAACGCCTAAACTCCTATTATTCCTTCCATTACGCGTTTGGCTTTGAGCTTATCTTCGTCGCTTTCCCCTACCCCAGCCAGCGCGGTGATATATTCAGCGCGAGCTAACCCCTGATGAGAGTAAGCGAACGTTTCGTACAGTTGAGCGAAGGCCCGCGTGTAGTCGCCTACGTCTAAGACGCGCTTGGATACCTTCTCTTCCAGAATCTTACCGATTCCCTCCTTGTCACTGAGATGTAACGCCAGCATGTTCAGCATGGTGTGATTGAACACGTTAGGAATCCTAGTTTTGCGTTGACGGTCCTTTCCGGTGAACAGTTCCCCTACTAGGCGCTCCTTGGTTAAGGTTTGGAAGGGCTCGGATTCTCCCACCCCGAACTCAGTTTGGGCCAGCAAGGACTCGGCGGCGTTCTTCTTGTCGTCGGATTTGTCTTTAGGCATTTGATTTATTCAACTCCACTATTACTCTTCTATATGATGCTTCGTCAAACACCGGAGGTCCGGTTATGACCCTTAACCCTCTCTTGCGCCTAAGCCAAGTTGAACCCAAGTAGGCTCTGGAATTGGCGCATTCAATTTTCGGGCAGCAGCATTCCCTGAGTTTGCAGTCGCCGTGAATTCCGTCTTGGCAGCGCAGACAGAATATCATATCAGGATTCCACCTGAAATTTTCTGGTCTCCGCCGAGACTCTTCGAGCGGAAAATTTCCCGCGTAGTCACGTAACTGTCCTCCCTAATTCGTAGAGTCCGAAGGCGTAAACTATTGTTAGTATTCCCCAAATCGCCGTTCCCAAATTGTACGGCAACGAAAACGACCCGTACCAGAGAATATCAGCCCACCCTTGGAACCAGAAGTATAATATCAAACCGATTCCCCACGCCATCATCTGCCTTGAGCCTTGGTCGTTGACTCCGAATGAGCCTCCGCTTGCCGCCACTTGAGCTGAAACCGTTATGCCCAACCCCACTATGAACATGATAATCCCCGCCGCCAACCCAAGGAAGGTCATAAATATTCCCGTCAGGTCAACTGTGTTGCAGTTTCCGAACCATGTTAGCGCCCTATTGCATGTACCTACGTCTGGGCTTTCACCTTGGTATGCTACGTTCAGCCCGAAATGGTTTATCATCCCGTATATTCCGCCGTTAGCCCCCGTCAAGTACGACAACGGGTTCTGAACTATGAAGTCAACCAAGTTGATGTCACATGAAGGATTCGATGTGGCGGTGCATGAACCGTAGAAGAACCCGAAGAACCCCGTAACCAATACTATTATCAACGGGAAAACCATCATGTTAAGGGCGCGACTCAAGATAGTTCACCTTCCAATCCTTCAGAGTCGCCAGCAGTAGCCCCGCTTGTGTCACTCGGTCCTCTGCTGCGCCAATACATCACCGCTATGCCGAGCACTATGAAGAATATAATCCAGTTCGGCCAGTACCCCAGCAGCAACCCAAGGAATATTCCCGCCAAAGTCCCAATTATCAGGAACGTACCCCCAGCCTTGCCGCCGCCACTCAAGTACCCGAAAGTGCTGAAGCACGCCGCCGGAATAGCCACTATGATGAACATCAGAATCAGGTTCAAAAAGTCCGTTCCCCCAACCGTAGGGCTCAACGGGATGGTGGTTTCAGTGGTTGTGGTGCTCACCGTTTTATAATGATACGTGCTAGTGTAGGTGCTCACGTATTTCAAATTAATTTGGGCGGGAAGTGAAATGTAATGCGATACAACGTTGAACCCGTTCAGAGTATTATTCAATCCGCTGATAGTTATGCGGTCCACTTCAGGGCTACTGGCCCTACCACCATCATTCAACGAAGGAAGCTCGGCGTTAGCGGAGCTGTCCAGCAAATCATTCGCAGTAACATCAAGAACGTTAGCTACTGCGCCCCAAATATTCCCATTTTGTGTCCAAGCGGCCCCCATGAGGAAATGTCCAGTGGACTTATCCTTATACTGGAAATATAAGTGAGCGCCATGTCCATCCGATGTTACGGGTGGGCCGTGAGTTGTGATGTGCAAATCCACTGGAACGGGCTTAACCGAACCGTCGAAGTTCAAGTTATTTATGGCGTCTATGGTGAAGTTTCCCGTACCCGACATAGTTCCAGTTGGCCTATAGGCGGTAATGAATATGGTTCGTCCATCAAAACCAGCGATATAAAGCGTATCGGAATCGGCGGCGACAGACGTTAATTCCGATGACCTAGTTGTTCCGATGATTGAACCGCCTGAAATGAACCCCGTTGAGCTGTCAGCGGAATAAACCGTTGTTGCGAGCCTCTGGCCCTCACCAGTCACAACGTAGTAAGCCGTAGGCTCAATGTATTCCACTATGGCTACTTGCGGGACAGAGTTATAGAAATAGTTCAATAAACCTATCCCCACCGTTCCACTAGAACTTACGCCAAACAGATACACGTTAGCGTAGTATGTGGCTCCCTGCTGCTCCATATCACCTATTATGGCTGAACCATCAGGTAAATTAACGGCGTTTAAGTCCACCGGATGACCCAGAGTTTGAAGGGTTACTCTACTGCAAGAATCAGCAGGCATACCATCTAAATAATGGAATCCTTGGCCGTCCAACTGACCCATAGGCGACGAAATTTGGCAGACTGATAATTCGTCTGGTCCGCTGGCGAATATGTAGTCAAACGTGAACGTGCTGCCATCCGCCGATAACCAACCGTTGCTGAAAGTGAAACTTTGCGTTAGAAGATGGGTGCTCGTGAAATCTGAGATAAACGTGAACGGCCCCGCCGGAGCTGAAATGTAACTCCATGACTCCATGTATTGTATTCCCCCTTGACAGTTCTGCCAGAACACGAATTGTCCGCCATCAGGTAATACTACGGTCCACCGCGAGCTAGGGTAAGGCTTAGTTGCCAAGCTTGGATAAGCGTTGCCAGCCGCACATGAATCGTACAGTTGATTTAGAACCGAAAGACTTGTAACCGGAAGTACCACAGTATCAACTATGGCGCAGTAAACCCAACTTGATGAGCCTCCGGTAGTCGCGTTAGCTTCCAGTTTAACCTCAGATGAAGGCGACAGTTGATTTCTACCCGCGAATGTTCCTTGAGTGAACGTGTTCGAGCTGCCCTCAGTTGTAGCGTACCCTACCGTAATGGTGGGAAATACGCCTGATATGTCAAGCGGAGTTATTCCGACTGAAGCTAACGCGCAGGCAGCGCTCATCAGCCCCAACCCATTAGCGGTATTGGGATTAAGGGTGTCCTGAAATCGTATGTTCCCCAACCCTCCGGTGAAGAACACGTTAGTATTGACGAAGTTGGGTTGGGCATCTCTGAGTCCATAAACGACTAGGCTCTCTGAGCCCGCGCTGGGGAAGGTTACAACTATGTTGCTGGTTGTGGCGGTTGTAGCGAACGCATAAGTCACGTTCACCGTCGCCCAGCCTACAAGGTTCCCTACGCTGTCACGCGTGAACACCTGCTGATAGCGCAGAGTGTTCATGCTTACGCCGTCAATGGTCGTACTTAGCGGGACATTGCTCACTCCGACGTACCCCAGCACAGCCATTATGACTACGTTGGCGGAGTGCTGCACGATGCAACTCACCGTTGAAGTGGTCGAAGTTCCTGAGCACGAGTTCTCGTATGTCACTGAGGCTTGTACTTTAGGTGAATTCGTAGTCAGTACCCCGATGAAGGCGATGGAAGAAATTAGTAGAACCATCATAAATAATCTGAATTTGTTCGTTTTCTACCCTCTCCTTACCCAGATAGCTCCAACTAAAGCTAAAGCGCCTAGCAGTAGCAAGTACAACGGAAACTGGAAGAATATTACCATGATAATTACGCCTACTCCAGTCCCGATAGACACCCCCACTAAAGCTCCTTCACCTTGTCCCCTAGATGAAACGTAACCCATTCCCCCCCACGTTGCTATGCATAGCCCTACCCAAATGATAGCTTGCAGCAATGGAACCTCAACGGGAGGAATAGAACTTGGTATTGAAACGGCAATAGAAGTATGCGTACTAACGGCGCTTGAAGTTACGGATAACGTCATTGAAACGTTTCTCGTAAGCGTCATAATCGTGAAAGGAAACGTGGTGGTTACTACGCTGACCGTACCGTAATTAGCTGTAACAGTTACGTTCGCCGTAGGCCAGATAAGCGTTCCCATATCAGTTCCAATTCCGTTAGTCCATGAAGTCCAACCATAATCATGTGAAGTTCCATGAATCGGAGTTATAGCTACGATGTGGCGAATTGAGTTAGATGTGTCACTTATGCTCACAGGCAAATCGGTTTTTCGGTAATACGTCCAAACGCCATTCCCATTATCAACGCCAATCACTCTGGTTGTACTGTTCACATCCGAACCTAACCCGCTTTGAGTGAATGTAACGTAGATGCCGCTAACAACATGAACGGCGTTATAATTAGCGGTCGTAGTTGTCCCGTTTGTTGCTGGGGCCGTGAAAGTACCGGAAGGTCCAACTAAACCATGTCCGTTCGTCCACGATAAGAACGTGAACGTATAAAGCGGGTCAATCACCGAAGCTGGAACCGAAATGGCCGAAAAGGAGCCAGCCCCGAAATACAGAATCTTCGTGTATATTGGAAAGTTATACGTGTACGCCGTACTGTTCACGAACATTGTCAAGTAATCGCTGAGATAGCCGGATGACACGAAACCTGATAAGGCGAATGTAACTGCTACTATGTTTCCAGCGCCGAATTTGATTGAAACCGTGTTCAGCCCAGCAGGGACAATGTAAGTGCATGAGGCCGAAGTGGTACATGAGCCGCCATTAACATAAGTGTGGAATGTGTAAGTACTTGTTCCAGATAGAGGCGAATATGTTTGAAGCGTGTGCCCTGAAGCCGTCGTGAAAAGGAACACGGCCGCCGCTAATGTAGCGATAGTGTAGTCCGTTCCATCAATCTTAATCAGGTTCGTGCTTGTCGGTACATCCGCCCCAAGTCCTATGGTATTGAAGGTGATTATGGATTTCTGAACGTAAGTTAAAGTCATGGTTGCAGAGCTGCTGGGCCAAGTCTGCACGAAAGCTCCTCCTGAACCTGAGCCTTGGCAGAAGAATGGCGATGATAGTATGCATCCAGTGTATAACCAGTAGTTGTTGCTTGGACCTAACTGTCCGGCGATGCGGAGCGTTTGACTTGAACCTGCTGGGAAGGATTTAGTTATGGGGAACTGGCTCGCATAATAATCGTTAGATGACCCTGAATTTACTAGCATAACTTCAGGGTCAACCGTGAATGTTGGCGGAGCGTTAGGTCCGACATAGTTTATTTGGAAAGTAACTGGTACTCCGCCTCCACTGATAGGGGTAGCAGCGAAGTTTTCAGTCAACGTGGTAGGGCTTGCTGGAACAGTGTAAGTTCCAGATGGCGATGAGCCTAAACCATCGCCGTTAGTCCACGAGCTGAAAGTGTACGTGTACGATGAGCCTAACAGTTGAGAGCCTGCTGATATGCTATGGGTGCTGCCGATAACCCAAGTGAGGAATGGACTACCGGAAGGAAAGAAATTATTGTAAGTAACCGGAGTTCCATCAATCCATAGGACCGGAGCAGTTGGCGAAAGGTCGCTTCCCTGAATACCGGAAACCGCGAAGGTTATGACGACCGTTGAACCCGTCCCATAAGTCATCCTCAAATAATACACGTAGTTGACCGGATTAGTCCACGATACACCAGTTGGGAAAACGCCGTAGCTCTGTACGTATAGAGCTGATAAAGTATTTGAAATTGTACTTTTGTAATAATAATGTGGCGTACCACTTTGACCCTGAAAACAAGCCCAATAATTACTACTGACAGTAATTGTTATTCCAGTTACCGCCGCATCATTCCAACCTGTACCTGATATGGCGGTATCAGCCGACTGTCCTAAAAGAGTGCTTGGCACGCCTGAATCGCTATACAAAGCGGTTCTGTAATTTCCAGTGGCACCGCTTGCCACATCAACTCCTACACTACTTAACGTTCCGCTTCCAATGGCGGTTATTCTGCCGCAATAAACATATCCCGCAGAAGAACTATTACTTGTATCAGCATTATCGTAATCAGTATATGTGGTGGCAGATACAGGGCGAACATTAGCGAGCGATAGGAACGTGAGGCTGATAAGGAGCGAAAGGACGAATGCCCTGCCCAGCAGGGAATGTCGCTTAGGGCGACAAAAAGGGGGGGATTTGGTGCTTTGACTCAATTATGAATCAGTTCTCCTAGAGCATTCCGCCGCGGCCTGCCGAGCCCGTTGCCTCTCGGTACATTAGGACGATTAGCGCAAAGGCGATAATCAAGCCTAGAACCGTAGTCATCATGGTGACTATGGCTGCGTTGACTGATGTGTAGACGGCCGTGAAAAGCCCAGTAAGGGCGGTGGGAACGATGGAGGCGACCACGATTGCGGCAATCGAAAGCCCGATTACTCTCTCAATTACAGATGGTAAGATATATCACCTACTCTAACCCAACAAGGGGGAGAACGCGCGTATTAAACCCTACTTTCCTGTACTGCTTGCACTACTATTTTCGACTTGATTCTGGGCTCTCTGCAATATCACCTTTCGGGCCTCATCTATTATCCGGCGAACTTCGTTTTCTAACTCGGTTAGTCTTTCGCCTTCCTTGCTCACCAAGCGGTCGCGTTCATCGAATTTCTCCCTGTAGAGCACGTTCCAATCCTTGAACAACTTGAGCCTTACGCGCCGCCAGTTGAAGCACTCCCGCTTGTAATCCGAACCAAGAGCAAGCTGTAAATAGGCGATGTCCTCCGGTTTCAACTGTTGCTGTAAGGTTACGTAGAAGTGCCAGCCATGTTCAGTTTTCCGTATCTCCACTTCGTGTAACTGCAATCTGCCAAAGTGCCACTCGAACCGCCATATGAAAGGCCAGATTCGGCTGATGAATTTTAGCAGGTTTTCTTCGGACCTGAAGTCGTAGTCCATGAGCAGCTTCGCCCATTTGGGATTCGGTGGGTCTGGGAGCAGCAGGTTAGATGTTTTCTCCAAGTTTCTTATCACCCGCCTTTATTACGGATTTCTCCCATGCTCCGATTTTCTTTTGTACCTGACTCAGTACCCGTATGGCTTTGAGTTTCTTTCTGAGTCCCATGTCAGCCCTTATGTCCAAATCGAATAAGGGTTGAACTATGTCGAGTGGAACAGGCGGAGCCTTCAGCATCATGTCGTACAATTCCTCAGGCATAGTTATCATTCCGCCTCCGAATAGGGACATGATGTTTTTTATGCTGTCCACCACCCTCTGATTTACGCCTACCTCAATTTCAGACATTTTATTTCATCTCTTTTGTTGTCACTCAATGATTGAATGACCTTCAACGCCGCTTCCACCTAATCAGCATAGCAACCAAGATGATACTGAAAGCAAGGGCGATTAATACGTCCACTATGATTAATACGTCGCTCGTAAAGTATTCGGACTGGTAGTGCGGGACAACAATCGTATTGATACTTGTAGTATTACTGCTGACGGTTGAGGTACGCGTGACTGTGGTGAGGCTTGGAATGGCGATGATGATGCTGCTCAGGACAGTAACCGCCACGTTGACAGTAGTGTTGAGCTGTCTGAGGCTGGTTGTTTGGTACGTGGTGGTGGGGATAGTGAACGTTTGAATCAGGACGCTGGTTGTCGCCGTTGTGGTGGTAATCACAATCGTACTTACGCTGGTCATCGTGTCGTTTGGCGTTGAAGTCCCGTTGAAGTTAGGTTGTACTGCAAACGCCTTTATTTCATAGTAATATTGTGATTCGGTAATTCCTACTGGAACCGTAGAGAACCCCGTCAAAATTACCAGCACTATTAATACGAATTGCTTCATGTCAAGTACACCGCCGACAATATGAGCCATATGACATACAATATTCCCACTTGGAAGGCCACGAATAGTACGCCGCTTAGAGTTCTCAGCAACCAAGTCGTTCCAGTATCGACGTTAATCACCCCGTTCTTTTTCAGAATCCAAGTGGCACAGCTCAACCCACCCATACCCGCGAAGAACCCTATAATCCAGTAAAGTAGCTGGTAGGCGAAGAAACCGAAGTGCAGCGAAATTGCTTCGTTGACGCTTGAGCCGCCCAGCAATGTGATTATGGCCTCCAGTGAGAGGCAGAGCAGTATCATTACGATTACGTCCATGTTGAACCCATGATTGTTCATTGAGCTATCATTGCTCCGCCTAGTACGGATTGGTTTCGCATGAGCTTCAGCTTCCGGTCCCTGATGTTAAGGGGCGCATGGCATTTCGGGCAGTAGTCGAAGCTCAGGCGGTTGAAAATTTTCACTAGAACAAGATGTCCGCACCTCATACACCGCCGCGAATAATTGTCACCCGTAGGTTTCGCTAGGTCCAGTGGTGTTACTTCTCCTACTCGTATGCGGTCGAGTTCTGGGTCAAGGTGCTGCTGTGCGCGGCGTTTTCCAGCCTTGCGGAACATGGCTTCAATAGTCCTCAACTTGTTTTCTCCATTATCTCATCCTCTCGCCAATCTTCACATTGAGCTAATAACCGTTTACCCATTGTTGACCCAAAAAGCGAGAAGCTAATTAGTCCGCCACATCTAGGACAAACCATAGAGCAACAAGTTTTAAGCGTTTTCTCTGACACGAAGAATGGTTTATCGCTTATAGGACCATGCTGCATGATTACGCCTCTCATATCATCCTCTTCTTGGTGGCGCTGTTTTCCAAGGCCCCGACTTGCTCCACCTGTAAACAAGTTTCTCCTCCTTGCTTCCGGCGCCGTCGCTCCACCCGATTTGCACCATCGCGGCTATATCGGCCCCAAAATCCTGTCTGACCCACTCGCGCATTTCCTCCTTCGCCAAGTCTAAGTCCCGCTGGTCCCTGACGTACGCGACGAAGCGGCCTTCTATTTCAACGTCATGGTCGCTTCCGCGATGACTATTGTAATTCATTTTGGCGGTTACGGTGATTGGTCGAGCTTCGGGTAGTGGTCCTCTTGGGCCTCTGGGCGGTTGCTTTCTTGGGCCTTCGATGTCCTGATACACGTAGTACCATCTGCCTTGCGATTGGTACACTAATTTACGGGCGTTAAGTAACTTGACATATTTTCGGGCCGTTGTGAGGCTGATGTGACGCCAAGCATGAATTTGCCTGATGGTTGCTCCTAACTGCTTCGTGTACCTCCGGTAAATAGTGTCGTAGATGTTCTTCGCCGTATCACGTTGAGTTACTTTCTTATTTTTCTTCGTCATATCAATCAACTATCTTCCTACAATCTGGGCAATAGAATATTACTCTGCCAAGCAGCACCCTATACTCGCCGTTCTCATGCTCACACTTGGCTTTTCTTGTTACCATTCTTCTTTTTCTCCTTCCAGCTTCCGTACCACAGCTCCCACAGCTCCTTGTGGCGTTGAGCAGAAATGATTCCGGTTCCTAGGCACCAATCGCACCTTCTCTCTATGAAGTCACCTGTGTTATCATCTATGTCTTGAATCTTCCGTTTCCCAAGACAGTTAGGACACACTCTGGGTTTTCTGGGTGGTCGTGTCATTTCCACTCTCGCCTTCTCTTGAAGTCCTGCCCTATGCTATCGTACACCTTGCATTTCCATTTAACTATGCTTCTTTCAAAGTCCTTGTCGTGGTTATCTGTGATGGCGTGTATTCGACATATGTCACCTACGGCCCGCGCAAAATTCTGTTTCTGGGTGAACACATTATCAGTTGACTCTTTAATGGTGGCTTTCACCATTTTGCGTATCCGCGTGTAGTCGCCCTTCGAGATTACGACCTCCGTTTCAGGTTTCAGTTCCTTGAAGCTGAAATCTAATTCGCCGGAAATGATTTTGTCTATCTCGTCTATTTCCAAGTCGTATTCGTATGGGACGCAGCGGTTCACGAAGGCTTTGAACTCCTCACTCGTAGAGTGCTGGAAGCGCTTCATGGTGGCGATGATGCACGCGAAACGGGTTTTAAGTGATATTTGTCCGCCTTTCAATTTCAGGTGTAGGTCGCCTTCGATGAGTTCTTTGTCGGCGCTGAAGATTCCGAGTTTGCGGGAATAATGCTGGTCCTCTAGGAGTTGGAGGAAGATGTTCCAGTCGTCGGACCGCCTGTTGAACCTGAACTCGTCCAATAACAGAATATTGTTGCGGCAGTTCCACGCCGCCCCTTCGACTAATTGCATGGTTTTTCCGTCAATCGAACCCACTAATCCGGCCCGCGTGACCTCCGATATTATCTCGTTAGGGCGCTTAGGTGTGCTGGTCTGCTTCTGTATTGCGTTGAGTATAGTTGACTTCATGGCTCCGGTGGGCGCACGTAACAGTAAGTGCATTTGTGGCCTGATTGATACGGGGCCTCTGAACTCTTCGATTGTGAGTTTTTCGATTTTGACGCTCGCCACGCTCAATGATACCAGCTTGCTCATGTTCAATAAATGCTTGCGGACTCCGACGGGTAAGGCAAGTGGAGTCATTGAGCATACCACTTAAGCGCCAATAACGCTGAAGCTATCAGGGTTGAATCCAACTTATCAAGCAACTTCAATTCTTCGTATGACACTATGTACTTCCTGAATAGGCGTAATAGGAGTTTGTACCCCTCTTCGGGAATTGGGTATTTACGGGCGATGCTGAGCATTGCGTCGTTCTCTAGCATGTTTAAGCGCCGCTTGTAGGGTCGGACTTGCTCGTATGGTAACACTTTTTTGAGTCTGCCTCTACCGTAATTTCCCAATGTTTTCATCTTCCGATGTGTCTGTTTCTCCAAACCGTCCATGTGTTATGCGCCACTCGAACATGAATCCGTTCCTTGACTCCGCTGGTAGGAATATGCTGAATGATGTACCCCTCCAAGGCGAACAGTGGATCCCACTTACCGTAAACGTAGCTCGCGAACGGGAACACTTCGCCTTCCTCCCTGAAGTCGGAGCACTTCAGTATTATTATCCCGCTGGGTTTGAGCATACGGTAGAACTCAGCCGCCAACTTCGGAATAATATTTCTTAATTGTTGGTAGCTCATGGAGCCTGTGACTTCGGACTCGAACTGTTTCTTCTTTTCAAGGCCGCGTAGCGCTTCGCCGGACTTGAATATGCTGCCGCTTACTACCCGTAGGGAGCTGCGGCCCGTACCCGCGTACGGTGGGTCGAACATTATCCCGTCGAATACGCCGTTCCTAATGAACGAAAAAGGCCGCGTGAAATCATGCACGAAGTTAATGCTGGGTAGCGGTCGTAGGTCCATGAACACTGGCTCGTACAGGCGCTTTACGGCTCCGCCTATCATATATGTTTGGTTGAGTACGTCTTTCCATAGCTGAAGGTGACCAGCCGTTACGTCGAGTATGAGTCCTCCTTTTGGTGCGAATTCTGCCATGATTGTTTTGAAACACTCCGCGTTGTTCTGTTCAAGAACCGATTCAATCATGGTTTCAAACCCAGCGTGTAGAATCCGCAATGCGGACAGAACGGAAACGGCGTGAAAACCTCACAAGGATTCCCGCACAGCGGACAAGCTACCGCTTCCGGCCCCGTCATTGCTTTACGACCTCTGGGTTCTGCGAGCACCTTTTCTCATGCCTTTCCGCGTTGCACCACATGGCGAACACATCTTTGCCTTGGCCCGCGTAGTCGCAGTACGAGCAAATCACTGTTGGCATTTCTTATCTGGCCTCATTTTGATGACTTGTCCGTACCCGCAGTTGCAGTACACGAAAATGCGGCGGACCGGATATTTGATTTTGATTTCCGTCATTGGGATTAGGTTGCGGCAACGTGGACACTCCATTTAGAGCTTCTCCTGTAAGCGCCTTACTGTGTAAACTAGGAAGGCCATGTTCGCCAAGTCCACTAGGTCATCTAACTTGTTGTTGTTGTCGTACTCCCTGATTTCGTCCCACAGGTGAGCCTCAAGCTCTTTGAGATTAAACTTCGCCCAATCTACGCCATCATCCACAACGTCGTCGTTCGGGTGCTTTGGGCTGTGGGTGATGAAGGCTAACGTTTGGTTGGCGTTGAAAATTTTCAGGTGACAGCGGAGCCTATTCATGTAAGTCATCTATATTGCTCTCCCATGCAATTTTCCGCGTCCCATATTCTTCTGGTTTTTGGCGAGCATTATTGCTTCAGCGTTGAATCCCAGCCGCGTCATGCAGTTCATGGTTCTGATTAGTACGTCAACTAACTCTTCGCCCATCTCAGGGTTCAAGACTGGTTCCCTTACGTGCTCCATTGCTTCCGCCACTTCGCTTACTATCAACCCGATTTCCGCTAACGTGCCGATTCTTCCGAGTCCGATTCTGCCACACGCCCTATCAGCCGCGTCCCACATATCCCTGTAGCCGTTCATGCAATACTCCACGTACAGGCCTGCCTGTAGGTCCGCCAAACTACGGTTTTCGCTTCTTTTTTCCACTTTGTACCATCTTCTCTCATTCTACAAACTAAAACTCACAAGACGGGGTGGGGGCCTATACTAGGGACACCTACCCCTACTTGTGAGTTTCCGTTTGTCCCATGCTCCACTTTTCGACCAAGTAGAATCTTAGGCTTCGCCGTGTGGCATTGGCAGTTGCATATGACTTTGTAATGGCATTCGTTGCATCGCCCTGACTTGCACATGAGGCTTATGAATACCATTATGGTTTCACCGGAGGTTTTACCTGTCGGAATCTTTCACACATGCATCTTCCGCATTGGCGGTTGTGTATGTGGCTGAGTTCGCATTCGATGTGCTTGCAGGTTCCTTTTCCGGTTGTGCCTTGGTGTTTCCATCTTCCGTGTCCGCACTCGCACACAAAGTCCCACACGCGCATGGCGGATTCTGGGAATTCAGGTTTGGACATTGCTTGCATCAGACTCACCGTTTACTTCGCCTCCGCATTGAGGGCACATGGTTTTCTTTGTTGTCGGAAACTCGCAGTATGGCACTTCGATTTCTTCATTGCTTTCTCCGCCTTCGTTTTCCCATGCGAAGAAGAACGTTATTTGCCATAGCCCTAACACTAGGCTAGTTAATCCTATAGGTATGAACAACGTCGGGTCTAAAACACCGAACGGGCTCAACCACACGCCTTGGTTGACTTCTAAGTAAATGAAAACGTAGAAGTCGTAGGCCGTTTCACAGAGCATGAAGATGCCTGTAACCAAGAACAACACGCCTACCATTTTATACTTCAAATTGTTTTTGTTTTCCATTTCATTCACCTTCACTCTAAGAGATTCATCGCCAAAAAAATGGGGGGAGCCTAGCAGATTTATTGAACTCTTAGAGTTTGACGAATCCTTTGGCGTCCGTCACGACTTCAAGGGTTTTTCCTACTAGCTCGTGCAGGTCATCGGAAATGTTGTCGCCCGTTACTCCGCAGCGCGTAATGAGGGCGTATAGTTTGCTGTTGGGCATTACGTTGCCTCTCTTCGGTAGATTGAACGTTCCAAGTTTGACTTCAGTTTCCTTGCCGTTGATTTCGGTTTTCCCGAATACAAGGTAAACTTTGTCGTCGGGCTTGCTGAATTTTCCTTGGAACTTTCCCGCGTTCTCTCCCTTCTTGGGCGTGAACTGTTCGGCAGCGGTGCTCATCTGGATTCTACTGATTTGCACTTTCTTCTGTTCTCCGCCGTGTACTATCCCTAACTTTGGCAATTTCTCTTTTCACCACCTATACAGTCACTTCAGACAATCTAGGTATGCTGAATCAAAACTCTCATGGCTCCCTGCACACCCGTCATTGCGCGTTGCGATTCCCATTAGTAATGCACTACTAATAGGACAACCCATGAGATAGGGCGTACTGAGGAAATTCATGGTTCGATTCAGCTCTACAGGTTTCGGCCCTCTAAGCTCACAAGAACCCACAAAGCAACACACGCCTTCTCTTAATCCTCCCGAAGTCCTTGGGACTGCATGGGCCATAGCCAAGGTGAGCTTGGCGCGTATCGTGTGGTGTTTGCGATTTGCCAGAGCCTAGACCAGCGGCTTTCCAGAGTTGAAGGTCCGTATTAAACCAAGTCGCTGGGCCTCCAATAAATCGAAGTCTCCGGTACTGGAAGTATATACTCGAAGTTCCTAGTGCAACCCGACTACTATTCTAGTCTAAGGTAAACCCGCCTGTTTAGGCGACGTTTATATTCAGGCCTCTACTCTAGCTAGTACGCTAGTGTAAGCATGGCTAACCTGTATGGTGTAACTGTTCCAGCGAACAAAAAGTATTGCATCCGACATACCGTTGCTTTCAACAAAGGCGAGTCATGCCCTGCTTGCGCAAACGAAAGAAGTTGAATAGAAAAATGAGAGTAGAAACAAGTAACCTGTTTGCGGCGAAGTCACGCGGACGACACAACGTTTTTGTTCGAAGTTGGTTGCCTGCGTGTGAAATCGAAGGGTGCGGTCGGAGGACGAAGCTGGCTGTTCGCCTTGGAACTCGACTTGTCCACGCTTGCCGTAGGTGTAGGCGGGTCGTATTGAAATCCCAAGTGGGGGTGAAAATGTAGATGAACCATAGCAAATATTTCTCCGCCCTAGATGTAGCCTTCAAAGGTAAGGACTTCAGCGCAGCGGTCGAAGCGGGAATCAAAGTCGCTAAACGCATGGGCTACTCGCCTAAGCGTTCCACGATTGCGATTTACTACTGGCGCTACCACAAGCAAGGCTCCGTGAACAAGTACGGGACTTGGCGCAATAACCCCAAGAAAAGCCGCTGGCTCAGCGACATAGCGAACAAAGGCAAACACAAACATGGCAAGAAGGGCAAGCCCGCTAAGGCCGCGAAGGCCAAGAAGCGGGTTTCCCCAGCGGTCCGCAAGAGCCGAATCCGCAAGGCCCACTCCGATGAGTTAGTTCGCCAGAGCAGGGAGGCCGACGCTAAGATGAAGGCCTCCGAGTCTGCTCCAGCTCAGGCGGTGAACTAGGCTTGCAGTTGAATTACGCTAAAATCGGAAGGCTACTTCAGCAATGGAACGATGAGAAGTCACTACCATACCCCGACAATTTTATTCTGCAACTTCAACTGCTGACCCGAATCTCCGAACTCCTAGAGCACGTAAACATTGGAGTAGGCGTATAGAGCTTGGTCAACGAAACCCCTATCCAGAAGAAACCGATTCTCGACAAGGAATTCCAAGTTCAAGGCGAATGTCAAATCTTCTGCCCGCGCTGTAAGCGCCCAATCAAAGGCTACCTCGAAGTCTCGGTAAGGTTAGTGTCGAAGGGTCAGGTGGTCCCTCAACCTAAAGGAGTAATCTCGGCCACAGTCGATGCTACCATAGATGCAACACGAAGAGAGGCGAAGTGACTTGAAAATCAAATCCAGTAATCCTGCGATTCGGTACTTCAGGTGGGTTTACGAATATGACAACGGGCCTTATAGTTGGGAAGCTCTCATTCTTGGGCTGGCCGCTTCCCCTCTGAGGTTTGGCGTTTGGAACCCTCTGACTTGGCTTATAGAACGCGTTGGGCCTCTTCAGGTAGTCGAACAGGGGCCACTTCAAGCCATTAAGGAACGTGAGGAGGTCGCCTAAATTGCCTAGTAAACCAGTTAAAACCAACCTCACCATGAAGCGCAACAAGGAGTACAAAGGCGAATACCAAGTCTATGACCTGTTCTTTGAAGGTAAAGAGCTACTTTCAATGATAACAGTGTTCAGCGACAACAGCATCCAACTGGACAATTACATGAAAAACGGGTACACCCAAACCACAATAGGAGGCGCAAAAATTGAGCCGTGAGAAGCATTTGAAGGCTGGTAAAACCTTCAGCCTCCACCACGAAGGGGCCACTTGGCAAATACGCGGCTACAGTACCAAACAGGGCGCGTATGAAGCCCTGTTCGCCTTTTTCTTCGAGCAGGAGGCCAAGGAACGGTTGTACCTACGCCTTCAAACATTGGTTGCGGTGGGAGGCTGGCTTTTTGCGTAAGTTGAAGTGGATGGTACTCTTGCTGCTGTGCTCGGTAGCCGCCACTTCCACGCTCACGAACTTCGACTTGCTGCTAGGCCAGTTCGTGCCAGCTTCTACTTCAACTTCGGTGAATGGTGGTTTCACGGTGCTGCTGTGGAACTCTACGAGCACAAGCTGGACTCAAAACAACATTACTACGCCGATTCTTCTGCCTCCCAGAACAAGCACGTTCAACCAGAACTTGACGTTCAAGTTCAGCGAAGGCACTTACATCACTTCGACGTTGAGTTTGGCGCATGATGTGAACTACACTTCGACTTGGTTGAACGCCTCTGCGACCCAAACGTTTATGACTTCGACGGGTTTCACGTACACCTATCCTGCCTCCCAGACGAACGTTACGACCGTTGTTTACTCTGCGGCGTTTTTCACGGCTGAGTGCGGCGCGTACAACGACGGTTTAGCTCAAGTCAGTACCACCATTACGCAATGTGGGTCTTTCGTGCTCGTGCCTGAATTCAACGGCGACTTAGCGATGTGGATAGTGATGTTTGGCCTTCTGGCTATTGCCGCCGTCTTAGTTTGGGTAGAGAAACGTCAACAGAAGGGCGGTGATGTTCAGACATGAAGGCAAGGAAAGCTCTGAAGGTCGTCGTGGTGGTGCTTGCAGTTTCGCTCGCAGTCGCCGCCGTTGACTACCTATTCAAGAGGAAACGTAAAGGCGGTGATACTCAGACATGAAAGAAGCAAGAATAATGATGACTTCCCCTGTTAGCGGTGAAGCTAAGCAGCAAACCAGCGATTTCGACGCTGCCGCCGCTAAGGCTCAAATCGCTCTGCGCGACCTTAACCACAAATCCGTGATGGATGTGGCGGTTTGGTGGTATGCTTGGTACATGACGGCAGGCCACAAACGCTTAGGCCGCCTCTTAGTGGACATCGCGCGTCAGGAGAAACGTAAGCAAACAGCGAAGGAGTAGGCGAACAATGAAAGCACTTACAAAACTCCTTCTCTATCTTTCTCTTTACGCCTTATGGATTATAGGCTCTGTAATATACATTCTGGCAACGGACCATGACCCACTCTGGATTTTATTCGCCTGTCTAGCTCCACCAACACTCGTTTTCACCTCTCTACTCGCACTAAAACAACGGGATATTTTAGAAGGCGATGATTAACCAATGAACACTCCGAAACAATTCGGCCTGATGGCAGTTGTATTCTCCCTGCTTTATTGGGCGATTATAGCCATAGCTGGCGAAATTGCACTCCAATTAGACATAATTGTTCATGGTGCGCCTCCATGCTTGCATCATTGCATCGGGAACATTCAGCAGGGCTGGGTGAACCCCTTCGAGCTGTGGCTCTACGAATTCTCACTTCAACTTGGCGTACCATTCACGTTGTTCTCCAACATAACCCTAACTTTCACCATTGGTCTTTTCGCCTTCGGAGTAGCCTCACTCATACTTGGCTTTACAGGTGGTGATTGACCAATGGTATTAAAAGACCAAGCGTTTTCAGAACGAATACTCAGCAACGACAAAGAAATCTACGAATTCCTGAAGGATTGCCTGAGAGAAGGGCGAATTGACTACGCTAAA
>Ga0187878_1001996_pt1 | contig 18721 bp, 15 predicted proteins | sample June2016WEW_17_1_FD_132979 | JGI IMG/M metagenome (GOLD analysis project Ga0187878, IMG submission 132979) | Peatland microbial communities from SPRUCE experiment site at the Marcell Experimental Forest, Minnesota, USA - June2016WEW_17_150 | ecosystem: Environmental > Terrestrial > Soil >...
ACGCCCTATTCCACAAATTTTGGTAAGTGGATCTTCGTCTGGAGCGCAAAGCCCGCCCAGTAGCCGCTCGTATCGTTTGATGTAGAGCCTTAGCGCTTCTTCTCCTTCTGCGCTAAGCTCGAGCTTGCCATGTTTGGCGAGGACGATCCTCTTGAACTTCTCAATGGTGTCCTGAGAGGCCAAAATCTTGATTTGGGGCATTTTTCACTTGGGTACGAGTACTCCAGTCGTAATAGCTCTTGTTGCTGCTTGGCCGCCTCGAGTTACCCGGCCGAAACCAAACCCGCGCCAACGACCAAGATCAAAGTTCTACTCTAATTTTCAGAGGTCTTTGAGCACAGTGTGTCGGCGCGAGGAACATGTATCCCGTAGATTTTGGTAAGTGCTTAGCCGTAGGAGATTCCGGGTAAAACCCACCAAGGAAACGTTTAGTTTCATTCCGTCTGGTCCAGTCTGGGGAGATGGAAGATGACCGAAGGCTGTGGGTGGCCTGCCCACCGTAACTGCGGAGGTCGTTTCTCGTGGCGACTGTAGTTACGCACTTTGCGGAACGTAGGCGAACAATTGAATGTCATCAACATAGCTGACTGTAACGGGCTGGGGCGACACGCTTGGGAACTGATGAACTAGAATGGAGAGAGTAACTTGTACTGGGTGAGCAAGGTTGAAGATCGAAGCGTACTGCGATATCGTCAAGAAGGGTTGAACGTCCGCAGTGACGTTGCGTTCTAGGGAACACCACACTCCATTACAACCAGAGTCTGCCAACCCCACATGGACCACACTCACACCATTCACACCGTACGCGCAGCCTCCGCAGCCAATACTCATAGTTGTCGACCCCTGGCCGAAATCGTAGTCTACTATAAGCCCCGCGAATTTGACTCGCAGCCGTACTAATCCGTCTGCCCACGCCTCAACAAAGAGGCCACGCAACATCGTTACGGTGCTAGTTTGGGTGACGGTCATGCTTGGCCCCACGCTTGATGAAGGTGGAGGAAGCCCACCCATATACATCCTCAAAGACGAACCGCCTGAATGCACCGTTTTATGTGAGATCTCGGAAAGGCCCGCACCCTGCGTCTCCTGCCAGCTTGCCAAGCCATCTTCGAATCCACCGTTTTGAATCAAGGAAATGTTCGCCCATCGCACAGTTGGCTGCACTTGTCCAACTTGTATTGTGAATGGGGACTGCTGCGCGCTGCCCGCAGGACCAGTGTTTTCGAAGTATAGGAACGCTAGCACTTGCAAAGTCCATGAACTCGCTATTGATGGTGCAGTTAACTGGTTGTGCAGAGTCGCATTCGCAGACCAGTGCGAAGTCGAATTCACAACCCCGGACAACCCGGAAAATGTTCCAAGCGGGAACAGATGGGCTGTAGTTGAAAGAACGGTGCTCGAGGGAAGTTCTTCAACGTAGACCACAACAACCACATAATCTTTCGTTGAATCGCAATCAACCGACACTGTAGTATCAATCTCGAAACTCTGATTCGTTGCCAACGTAGATGGAGAGTCGACGCCTAGGATCCCGAAACCGCAATTCTGGGCATGGGCGCTTGGAATAGCGAAGACCATCGAAATGACAAGCAACCCGACAATGAGAAGTCGGTGGATTACTAAGTGCAACCAGATGTCTCTCCGAGCCTATCCCAATAACCTACAGACATTCGGTAAGTCAAGGGTCTGACTCGAGTAACTGTAAATGCAGACCCAACAGATAGCCTTTGGTGTTGAGCGCGGCAACGTCGTATTTCTAAGTGGTTTCTTAGGCCGTCCGTTGTGACAAGGGTTATGCCGATCTTGAAGTCTTCTGGAAGGCAACCGATGATGCCCGTGTGGGTTTCAATGGTTCTGAGGCAAAGGTTACGGTCCAGTGCAGTTAACGGCACCTGAACGTCAAGTGGGAATGACCCGATCATCCAGCGTTCCTAGATTTCTTCGGGAACTCTAGGGCGGGGACTGTGCTCCAAGTCCTTTCGAAGAATTGCTCATGCAACTCGATCAGGAGCTTGTTGGTTGTCCAGATTGCCAAGTCCGACCCTCTGTCGGTTCTCAGGTCGTCGGGTTTGCTTTCGATTACGACGAGTTCTCGGCTGTCTACGGACGCGAAGTTGTTGCTGAAGGGTTTCTCTAATCGCTTGAGCTCGATGACCTCAGCTATTTGCTGAGCAACCCCCGCATTTTCCGTGGTTATGGGAGCGAGCAAGCGGACGGCGACTCCCCGCGTCTTTGCTACTTCGAGGATTTCGGCTTGAGATTTGTACGCGCGGATCAACCCCATGGCGCTCGTGGACATGGAAATTGAGGTCTTGGCATCCCTGAGGATTTGGTTCAGTTTTTCGAGGACGTTTTGGCGTCCGTTGATTTGCCAGAATTCACTCGCCTCCCTAGGAGTGTCGCGCCTTACGTATTTGCTAGATTCGAAGGTTACGTTTAGGGATTGAACAACGCTTTCTGAGTCTTTCACTTCATGGTTCAACTTGATTACGAGGGGCATGAGCACGTCGTTCGGTGAAGCAGGAGTGTACACCTCAGGTTTGCCTGGCACGACCTTCAGGAGCCCCTTTCTTTCCAGCTCCTTGATTGCCCCGTATGTTTTTGTGCGCGGTACCCGCCCGAAGAAGCTGATTTCGCTGGCTTTAATCGGACCCATCTTCACTAGGACGAGGTAGATGCGAGATTCATATTCGGTCAGCCCTAGGCGTTGAAGGACCGCAGCTTCCCTGTCGTCAACCGCCAATTCCAATCTCACCCAAGCGTTTGAAGAAGTCCCCTAGACGCCTAATAGGTTCCATAGACGCTTCAAGAGACTTCTTGCTCTAAACGTGGTTCAATGTGCACTAGTCCTACGTGCCCTTGCATTGTGGATATACATGTTCGACCGGCCGACTGGGAATCCTACCCAGAATCGCGGTAGGGGAAGACCGGTTGCCCAAGTGGCTGGTTCAGATTGAGATTGTTTCAGTCAGGGTCTTGAAGTGTTCGTCGCCCGTGATTATTCTAGAGTCATAAACGCGTGCCGTTGCGAGAACTATGGCGTCGAATAATCCAGGTGATTTTCCGCGCTCCTTCTTGGCCTTTTCAGCTAGCTCGAGAAAGGCTTTTCCCGCTTGGAAAGCGACGGCGTTGTCAATCGGGACGATTGAACTGGCTGACCTAATCGTTTCCAATCTCTCTCTGATTCTTGTCTCGTCGACTTCCTCTCTCAAGTATTTCCGGGCGACCTCGGCCAATACAATGTCCGGCGTTCGGACCTCGTCTGCGTCTCCTATCAGCCGCTTCACGTTCCTTCCTTTTTCTCCCCCCAAAAATAATTCTATCCAAGCGTATGAGTCCACTATGACCTTCAGCGATCTTCCCCCCTGTCTTCCTCAGTGAAACGGTTGATTCTTCCCTTATCGGCGCCCAATGCTTCATCGATGATCTCCATTCGTTGTTTTCGAATGAGTGCCCTTATCGCCTCATCCAAGCTCTTCGCTCCTAACTTATGCCTGAGCTTCTCGAGTTCCGCCAAAGTGGCCTTCGAGACCTTCACGGTTGTAGTCGAGTTCATAAAGTATACTATATACCTACTACTTTATAAGATGTAATTGCTACGGCTTAATGCAAAACGGTAGGAAACCGAATAGTTTCTTGATGGCTAGTTGGCGCCTTCGCGTTTCTAACTTAAGCAATGGAACAGGAACCTGCAGCTAGATGTAATTCTAGCTCAATGGAACAAGTTCGGAAGTTGGAACTCCGCGAGCCATCACGTTGACAGAACCATCCAGTTTGAGTACACCGTCGGACATTGACCTCAGTACTCTAATGATTTCTCCGTCGTGATCTCCGTCTTCCAAGATGAATATGCTGGTTGCATCAGCAGCTTTGAGACGCCCCATCAACTCGTGCAGGAATAATGCCACTTTGTAGAGGCCGTTGGTGTCGAGTAGTGTTGTGAGGTTGTCGAAGACGAACCTTACTTTTCGGCCTTGCTTCCGGAAGCGTGAGATCGTGGCGGAGAGCATCATCAGTGCGCTTCCGAGGCTCTCCGGTTCGACTGCTGTGCCATGTGTGAGGACACCGTTGTGATTGTAATGTACGTACCTTAGATCACCATGCTTCTCATAGCCTTCCAAGTTCCACCCCAAGGCTCGCGCCTTTTTCGTTATTGAATTAGGGCTGTTTGTGGTTGTGACTAGAACGGCACCTTCGTGGGCGTTGAGCCCTGAGGCTAGGAATTGGATGGCGAGGGTGGATTTGCCGCTGAGAGGAGGGCCTAAGAGAAGTGTGTTCTGTTTGGGTTGTAGTTTCTCCCCTAGAGCATTGTCCAGCTTGTCGATGGTTATTTGGGAGGTGGCTGCTGCTTGGCTGTCTTGTTTCAAGATCAGGCTCACTTCGGACCTTCGTTACCAATCGTAAGCCGGGCTCTCGGGATAGCGGCAACTTGCTCGAGTTTTCGCGGGTCTCTCAGAATCGGTGATTTCTTGACTACGTAAGTTAGGAGATAGCTGTCCTCCTGTTCTCCGAGCGTCATGGTTACGTCTGCGTTAGGTTCGATGCCGATGAGGTCTGCAATGTCGTTTGGTACTCTGAAGTAAACGGACTGTTTCAACATGACAGGTTTGATTCTTAAGGTCAACTCATTCCACCTCGATTGTGGCTGATTTTTGGGCAATCAGTTTCTGAACCATTTTCGCCATGACCTCCTCCGTTGCAATGCCTCGACGTGAGGGCTCTTTCGCTTTCATAATGTACTGTGCGAGTGTGATGATGTTCCCGACGGGGTCTTCGTCGAGCATTTTCGCTGTGGTTGGGAATTGTTCGTTGTAGACTTTGACTGCCTCCGTCAAAAATGGGAAGGCTTCAGCTGTTTCGAGTTCTCGAGACGGTTTGACCATTGAGTAAAGTTTCAGAATGTTGCGAATCTTGTAGCTGTCGATGCCTTTTTGTTGGAAACCTGGAAAGACTGAGTTGTAGAGTTCTCTGGCTCGTGTAATGCGGTCGTGTAGTTGGTTTACTTTCTCCAAGGCCACTCAAGCCAATAACTTAGGTTAATTTTGGAATAACCCTAGTGTGCCCTGAGGTGTTTCGCGCCGGTGTCAGAAAGGGGCTCGAAAAGGCTGCTTTGCGTCATTATCACCCATGGAATGTTCCATGTATGAGCAGGTATTTGCTCGGGGGAGTCACTCGAGCGGCTCTGAGCAGGTTACATGAAACGCCTTATTCTTTCAATGGTGGGCGATTGTATCTTGGTTCCTAGCCCGTTTACGGCAAACGACAATAGCAGCGGAACAGTATCCTCTTCAGGACGATTCAGTCCGGAACGGCCTGCGTTGTTGTGTCTATGGACTCTGATCATCTCTTCGTGGAGTCACTTGAGCCATCCGGAAGTAAACTTCTTCATGGGTCATAAACACGTATTCCCAACCGTCCTCGATGTGCTGAATTAGTCTCTCCTTGTCCTGTATCGCGACGGCTTCACATTTGTAGGTTATCTGAGTCCTATCCTGCCGATACACCAATTCAAGTCACCCCAGACTTAGTTTCCAACTCTCATGTTAAAGAAATCTTGGCTCCTCATGTCGTTTACGGTAGACGACGAGGGCTGCGATGGATAGAACAATTACAGCGGTCATGATTGGGGTGGATGTGTGGAATTCTGGGATTGGTTGGTCGGTTTGTGTGTACTCTGCGGAGTAGAGCGTTGTTGGACCTGAACCTGAGTTGACTAGTGCGCTGGCGAAAATTGTGACGTTCGCCGTGGTTTGGTTCGTGGGCGTCCAAAGGACAACGGAGCCGCTGGTCGCGTTCAACCTTCCTTGCGACGCGGACCAAAAGTAACTGACGCCGATGTATGAGTCCTTGCGCAGGTTCAATTGTGGAGTTAGCACTAGGGCACCGGGCGATGAGCTGCCCCCAGCCGATGATGCAGCAATCTCCAATGGCGGATCGCAGGGTAGTCCGGCATTGTTAATTGGGCAGAGGTAGCCCGCGGGTGGGAGAAGTGGATAGCTGCCGGCCCAGTCTACTGGGAAGTTAACCGTGACTCCGCTCGGCTTGAAAAATGGAGCCGTGAACGTGATGTTGTAAACCCCGGCGGGAAGAAAGAGTGCCCCCGGCCCATCGTAGAGCCCGTCCAAGGTTGGAGCGAACCGGTTGAAGGTTCCGTTAGTGGCTTCGACGTGCACCCAAGAGAGCGGCATCACCTCGCTACCACCACTCCCCGCAACCCAACCCGCGATGGGGTGAGGCAGGTTCTCGTTCTCGAACACCCTCGCCATGTGGATCATCGATATGAAGACCCCTGATTGGAGGAAGAGGTCGCCGAACGTGATGCCGGGGGGAGCGGTGAAAGCTGTGAAATGCACGTTGAAGCCGAACTCAGGTATCTGGGCAGTATATGAACCAAGATCGATACCGTAATCAAAGTAGTTTTGCCCGGTTGGGTCCACATAGAAGAAATGTCCTTGGCCCTCCAATGTTGAGTCCACTTCGGTAGCACCGAAACCGAATATACTGAACAAAAGCGTCTTGGTACCTGCGGTGACGTTCGCAGTTTCGGCCCCCACCAATGAACCGGAGAAAGCCTCGCCTATTGCGTGGGCATGTTCGGGAACTTGGCCGAAGAGAACTGGCTGCAGATATACCGGCCCTGTGATGTCGACCTCATTTGCTATGAAGAGAGTGACCACCGACCTAGCTACGCCCGCCTGACCAACAAAGCTGGAGATAGCACTTTGCTGCACGTAACCCAGGGTGTATGCTTTGATGCCGTATGTATCGTCCCCGAGAAAGGTGGGAATGTCGCCGTAGTACCAGATCTCGCGGAGATTCCAATTCATACCCGTAAAGACAACGTTCAAAGACGCGACGTTCACTCCCAGCGGAACAGCGGCTGACTTGGTAACCATGATCCGTTCAACGTAGCCTACAGTTCCGCCGCCTGAGTCGTAGAAGTAAATTCTAGCTACCACAGGGATCCCTAGGTTGATGAACCTGAACGGTTGAGAGGCCTGGGCGGCCCTTGTTCCTGGGCGGTTGTCGAATGAGAGCGCATCCACTGAAATCACGCCTCCCCTCGTCATTCGAATTGCTGCAGTAGCGTTTCCCCCCGCTGCAAGGCTTATGATGGGGTGTGTTGTTTGGTTGTAACCGCGAATGCGAACATTCAAAGTGTAACCCGAGAGATCACCAGGTAACCCAGAGTCTGCCTCTCCCCAGGAGCCGCTCCAAGTCCGGTAGTAGAACTCACTGAAACCAATAATGTACAGCCGCAGAGAGGTCACATCCTTGTATGTGGTTACGCCGTTGACTGTTCCATTAACCACCGTCACCCCACGAAGAGCACTTGTGTGATCGTAGGCTTGAACGAGAATGTTCCCGCCGAAGAGGCTGCCTGACGGTGAGGACAGGTCGGTCGAAATCTCGGCCTGAGCAGGTGTTTCAGGGACGGCTAGGTTGAAGAATTGAATGTCCGCAGTTATCACCCCAGCAGAGAGCATCACCACGGGATTAGGGCTGGGGTTGTTGCACTGCGGTGGGGGGGTCCTGCCAGCAGCCACAGAGACCGTGACAGTCTCTGTGAACTTCTGCAAATACCCCGTAATGTAGAAGTTGAGGTTCATCTGGTAACTCCCAGCGGAAACAGGCGGTAGCCCCGCGAACTCCGTACCGTATGGATCGCCACCAACATACTTCTCCCCAAGGCCGGTTATGAGCGTGAAATTATCACTCGCTTCGTCAAGGGAGGTGGTCATATTGCGAAAGACATGCCCTGAAGGATCGGTGCCTTCAACAGTAATGTTCAATTTGTAACTGTCCGCTTTGACGCCAATCTTCGGAAGAAACGGATGATCTGAGAGGGAGTGCAAGATTGGAACCGGTATGGGATTGTCGTTCTCGTATGTGATTTTGCCACACACTTGCGGTGCACGATGCAAATGAATGGACCCTGGAGAGACGTTGTGGCCCCCTGACACCGTGAGTGAAATAGGATCTGAGAGCGAATACGCCACGCCATTGAATAATCCCGCGGAAGCCTGAACCTGATATGTCCCCGTCGCCAAGCCTGTAACATTGAAGGCGCCGGTCGTTTCATTGACGAACGCTCTTGCTACTACCTGCCCAACTGTGTTCTTCGCCAAAACAACTCCTTTAGCAAGTATGGGGGAACAGCTCGAAGTGTCGTCGTCGCATATTGTTCCGCTGATGCTACCTGGATTGTCACTCATGCTAACGGGAACGAAGAAGGTCGTGTTCCATGCGTTAATGAAGTCTGGGAGATTAAGGCTGTTCGTGTGGTTCGCTACGAAGAGAGTGAAATTGTAAACTCCTGCGATTGGCGGCGCGTACAAACCCTTGAACCTAACGAATCGAGGGGCAGTGAAGTTAAGGAACGTTCCATTCAGGTAATTCCATATTTCCACACACAATGGTGCATTCGGGTCGTATATTCCGAAGCTCGGTTTGTAGCACGGTGCCTGACTTGCAGTTCGATTCTCTTCATGGCTCCAGTGCCTTGCTTCGTCGACGGTGCTGTAGTAGTAATAGTCATTTCTTATGTCGCTCTGTATGAAATGAGTATCATTCTCGCCGCTAACCACACCGTTAGAGAGGAACTCTCTCGGAACTTCCACACGGACCGCGATTCCCCTGCGATTCACGTCAATTTCCACATCACCTGTTGACGTGGGTGACTGGCCAATGTTATTTGCAAACGGTCCCCAGAACTTAGTCGGAGACGCACTTGCAGAGTTAGGGGGTGCCTGCGCGTGAACGGGACGGAATAGGCCCACGTAAGGTGATGGAGCGAGGCTGCCAAAGAGGACCAAGACGAGGAGACAAGCCGCCTCTACAACGTTCCTGGAACAGGTGGCTTGCTTGGTTTTGTTGAAGAGTGGTTACACCCCTTACATTAGCTCCGCTAGGCATATCGCAAATCAACGCCTAAACGTATAAAACATTAGCATGGTTACGAAAATCGTCCAAAAACAGCCCGACCAAGCCTTAGGCCGGTCAAACTCGCCGTTGCTACCTCGCTTTCCTCTCCAGCGAACCTAGTCACCTAATTCCCGAGAGTGTAAGGGTCCTTAATCAGATTACAGGGAACCCGTCGAAAAGCTATTCTTGGATATTTACGCGGATTACACAGGTAGGTGCGGCGGCATTACCGCATCCGAGGCACTAAATAGACTCATCTAAACAGGTTTCATTTCCAGCAAATTTGCCGGTACTGCCAATGGAGGCCATCCAAGTCACTGAGTACGGCGCGATTCTAGTCACGCTATTCTTCTTCGTTCTAAGCTCGGTGTATGATCTGAAGACGCGTGAAGTAGACGACAAGGTCTGGTTGGCGTACGGCAGCATCGGAACTGCATTGACCGCAGTTCGTCTCGTCTCGGATCCCTCAGCGCTAATCGTTTCCCTCATATCGATTGCGGTCGCAACAGTTCTTGCATTAGGAATATTCTACTTCGGCCTGTTCGGAGGCGCTGACGCGAAAGCGATCATTTGTCTCGGTCTCACCCTTCCTTTGGCGCCGAGAAGCTTCCAGTCCTTGTTGGGGTATCCGCATCCATTCTTCCCAGTTACTGTCATGATCATGGGTTACATTTGCTCTGCGTCAGTTGCGGTTTGGTTTGGGTTGCGGAATTCTCTAACCTACATTAGGGATAGACGGAACATGTTTGATGGCTTGGAGCAGGAGCCGAAGTGGAGGAAACTGACGGCGTTTTTTACTGGCTACCGTGCTAGTGTATCTAAGCTTCGCTCAACTTTCTATCTTTACCCAATGGAGGAGATTCCCAATGGCGCGACGAAGCGTTCATTCAAGTTCTTTTTCGACGCCGAAATCGACCGAGATCAGTTGGTCTCTAAATTCTCAGAATCGTTTTCCAGGCTAGGCTTCCAGGGGGATGTGTGGGTTACACCGGGGCTTCCGATGCTACTCTTCATCCTCATAGGCCTGGTAATTACGTTAGTTTTCGGGGACGTTGTGTTTTCGACAGTGTTATTGAAGGCGGCTCACTGATTAGCCGCCCACATAACGCTACGGTTTGTGTGTTCGACGCCGTTTTGAAATCGTCGCTATCGCCCAGCCGAGCAGGCCTATTGGCACTAATCCCCCTATCACAGTCGCCAAGACCAATGCTCCAGTCCCTGCGCCGACGTCTAGCTCGTAAGCATTCGCTGCGATACCCGAGTTTCCGAATTTATCTGTGGCGGAGAAGGAGAAGTGTATGGCTTTGCCGAAACTTAGTCCAGGGTCGGGTGTGGTGAAGTACTCATGCCAGGTTTCGTTGGAAACGTTGAAGGTCATCGGGAAATTGTATGTCCCTGACGAGTTGGTTAAATAAGCAAATACCACTCCGCCGTAGGTGTTCAAAGAGGTACCGTTCGGGTACAGAACAGAGATCGATATGTCAACGATGTTTCCAGAGTTAGCTTTCGCGTTGGAGTGAGGCACCGTGATCGTGAACCTTGCTGGCGTTACCCTCGCGGTTGTGTTGAATCCACCCCCGTTCCCATAAATGTCCTGAAGGACCATTCCAACCGAGTAATCCCCGAGAGTTGCGTTAATCGGAACCAGGTAACCTGCGGTCCATCTTGCGCTCGTGTCGTTGAAACTCATTCCTGATCTCCAAGTAAAATTGCCTTGCGAGATTGTTATGTTGAACCCAGATGAAACCAAGCTAGGATTGACGGTTGTTCCGTCTGGGTATGATACTCGAGCCGTGACCTTCATCATTGTCGTTCTTTCTGTTGGAGGCGTGTCGACCGCGAACTTCAAGTTTGCCTTCACGATTTGAATCACAAATTCCCCTGAAGCCGTGTTACCATAAAGATCAGTCATCGTACCGATAATCCTCCACTTGCCGAGAGTCGCGTCCACGGGAATCTTCAGTTGGCCGGTGAGGGCGTTCAAAGTCGAGTTGAAGGCAAGCGCGTGACTAACCCCGTCTGCATCGATAACATTGCCACTGGCCACGGTGACGTTTTCAAAATTGGATCCATCGTGATACTGGCCTGCGCCCACCACCACGTGTGCGTCTTGGGCTCGTTCGAGAGTGGAATTAGCCGGATAGGAGAGGCTGACATTTGCCTTATTGACCGCGAAACTGGCGGAATCCACAGCAGGCCCTTGCCCATGGTTACCGTAGGCATCCATGAAACTCGAGGCCGCCAACTCGAAATGGTAGGAGGCGAGGGTGGCGTTCGGCGGAGGCATCCAAACCGCGGTCCAGGTACCAGAACTGTTGGACAATTGCAGCGGCACCTCGCCAATCACTGCCGCATCAGACTCTCTTACGACGCTAAGCGATGAGCCCGCTGATGCAGTAGTGACACCTGAGCTATCCGGATACGTGAGTAGATAGGACACGGAGATCTCAGCCGTTCTTTCAACGGTGGCAGGCGGCGGTGCCCCCCGGCTGATTTTGATTGAAGTTGGATTAACATTCACAGTAGCACTAACGCTACTCGTCACGCCAATATTGTCGTAATTAGGCCCCGTAGCGTTCACGGTGAGGGCGCCAACATTCGCTGAGGGTGGAAGCTTGAATGTGTAGTTGAATCCGCCATCCAGCTGAGATCTAATGCTCTGCGGAAAACCATTCACGGTTTGGCCCGCGGTGGCAAGGCCGATGGTGATAGTTGAATTGGGCGCAAACCCGCCCCCTGAGATTACGATCTTCCCAGTGCGTTCGTAGCTCCTAGCGTCTGTTCCGAAGATCCCGAAATGGACCACTCCTAATCCCGTGTCTGTAAAGCCTGATGTTGAAAGACTGGCCAGATATGTGCCAGAGGGATCTGTCGCCGCAATCGGCAGCAAAATGCTAGCGGTCCCATTTCTGCCAATGATTGCCGCATAGCGGGAGCTTACCTGGTTTGGCCGTTGCAACCAAAGATAGTACGTCTGGTTCGTGACCAGTTTTGAGGCAGTAATTGTGACGGTGCCCCCAATGTGCCATAAGGAGTAAATGGTTTGGTCTGTTGTGAGGATGGGCGAAGCTGGCTGAGCTGCTGATTGCGGGAATGAGATGAGCGCCAAGGTAATGAACATGGCAATTGAAAGTAGAATAACCCTACCATGTTTCACAGACAAGACCCTAACACAAAGAAGGCGATAGGACTAGTTATATTTGGCTTCTCCAAACGATTCGCAGAGCAAAGAGCATGTCTATAATGGCCGCCGCAGAGCCAGCAAAGGATCCTCTCACAGAACACGACGACTTGACTAGCGAACTTGCTAACCTGGAGAAGCAATTTGCCGATCGCAAACTAGATCGGGACAAATTCGAAGTACTTTCGAGGCAACTCAAAGAGCGGATCCGCAGGGCTGAGTCCGAAGCCTACGAGATGGCCAAAAAAAGCGAAGCTGTGGCAAAGCGACTTCGGCTGCGAAACTACAACGACCCCCAGACCCAGCAGGTCATAAGTCACTTCATTCGGACTGGTGGAAAAACGCTTGACCCTGAGTTTGGATCAGACCGTCTCCCCCGATACGCCGTTGGAGGCGCTAGCGGAGACAACATCATGCTAGTCGACCGACCCCTGCTTCAACGGATGGCTGACATCCGAATCGTAACTCAAGGCCTCTTCGAGAGAGTTCTCTACTGCCCGAGTTGCGCGACGCCATCGAATCTTTACTCGCGATTCAAATGCACCCAATGCGGGTCTATGGAGATCTCAATAAGCCGAATGATTGAACATCTTGCGTGCGGCACGATCCATCAAGAAACTGCATTTCGCGTAGGAAAAAGCCTAATTTGTCCTACCTGCAAGAAACTGCTCGAAAACGAGAGGGAGTATCGCCTCATCGGCGTTGTTTGCTCGTGTAACATTTGCCATGCGCATTTCGAAGATCCGGCTCAAAGCTACTACTGCCGTAAATGCAGCATTGATTTTGATCTTCCGAAAGCAATGATCATAGACGTGTACTCATACAGCATGACGAAAGAAGCATTGGGGGAGTCACGCCGATTTCTCGGAGTTGATACGTTGAGGCGAGTTCTTGGTGAGAAGGGCTTCGACGTCAAGAGCCCTGGTGTCATGGCCGGCACCTCTAGAGAAGCGTCGTTTTCAGTGTTGGTGCATAAGGAAACGAAAACCATTGCAATCGACATCTCTCAGAGCGAATCAGAGGTGGACCTAGAACCCGTGTTGGAACTCTATGTTAAGAAGCTCGATGCTAACCCTACGCTCGTGGTTCTAGCAGCGATTCCGCGCCTCTCGAAGCGAGCCAGCGAGATAGCCGCGTTACACAATATTCAAGTGGCAGAGGGTGCGACCCCGGTAGAGATTGCAGGAAAAGTTTTGGAAATTGTGGTGCGCGCTTAGATGAAACGTACAAGACAGGGGTAGGCTTGAGATTGGTCAGTGTAATGGAAGAGCTGGGGAAGAAATCACCGAGCCACATTGGCTACATCACATATGATGATATAGAATTACATGCAAGAATACTCCAACAAGGTAACACTTGCTTCATGGTAGCTCAAAATTCTGAGCCACGACGCGGTGTCTACGTTCGAATCGGAAATTCAGACTCAGACACGACCTTTGTGGGGCGCATTCTCGATGGGCCTTTCTTTACGAAGAATCCTGGAGCATACTACATGATCGAGCTGACCTCGCTTCTCGTCGGCAACCACAAGACGGCGGTTCGAACGAGGCCGAACCCCGGAACCCCAGTCAGCAACTTGGACCCCTCGGAAGTCCAGTCATACGTTGGCGCGGTCGGCGACTTTAAACTCGGACGCCTTCTCGGACAGAAAGAGGTGGAGGTCGCAATAGAATCAAGTACCCTGACGAGGCATATTGGAATTTTCGGAACGACGGGCGGAGGAAAATCGAATAGCCTTCAAGTGATCGCTGAGGAAGCTACCAAATCAAACCGAGCCGTTCTCATCTTCGACATCGAAGGCGAATATGTGGGCATGAACGAACCCACTGACGCCCTCCTACCAATTCTGCGAGAATTCAAAAGGGAACCTCAGGGCGTTGCGAATTTTCAGGTTTACGTACCCGCCCCCAACAGAAGCCGTAACATGGAAGCGAAGAAGTTTGGCGTACCATTTGCTGATATTGATTTAGAGATTTTCTGCGAAGTCTTAGGACTGTCGCCTTTCGAACGGGTCTACATGTTCGACATTGCGAGAAAGGCGAGAGAGATCAGTGGGAGTTTCCAACCTTACGACATTAGTGCCGTCCTGAACGTCTTGAAGAAAAGAATTGACGCACAAGTTGACAAAGCCTCTCTCCCAGAAGTTGTGGTAGAAGTACATATGGGATTGTACACGAAACTTTCACTCGCGCACCGCGCGGGGATATTGGACGCCCACCAGGCCGGTGAGGTCTTCGATAAGATTCCTCCTGAAAACTTCTTGGTGCCGGGCAGAATTTCTGTCGTTGATTTGAGTGAATCATCAGACATCGTTCGCAACATTTGCATCGCACACCTTCTGAAAGAGATCTTCGCCTACAAGACCCGATATATTGAATCGGCGCCAATTCTAATCTTCATGGAGGAAGTTCACACTTTCCTGAGCAAAGCCAAGATGAAGACCATGACGGCTACCTTTACGATGCTGACTGAGATGGCGAGGCAGGGCAGAAAGAGAGGCATAGGGTTAGGGTTTGTTTCGCAACAACCAGCCCTCGTTCCCTCCGAACTTGTCGAGCTATGTAACACCAGGTTCATGCACAGAATCAGCTCCGAGCCGAACATTCGAGTGCTGAGGTCCTCGACAGGTAATGTTCCTGACTCACTCTGGTCCTTGCTGCCTTCACTTGGGGACGGAGAAGCCCTGATTTCCTCTCCGAAATTCTACCACGCAGTTGTCGCTCAAATCCGACCTAACGTGTCGAAGCGGCTGAGAGTGGAGTACAGCTGATCAATCGGAATTTTAATGAGTATGGTCCAACTTCAATACGGCGGGATGATTTTTGAGCGAGATTGCAAAAATTAAGACTGGGATAACAGGACTGGACGAGGCTCTTGAAGGCGGGTTACCCCGCAACTATGTGCACTCGGTGACTGGAGCACCGGGCGCTGGCAAGACAGTAATGGGAGGCCAGTTCCTCTACCGCGGAGCCTCCCAGTACGCGGAGAATGGCGTATACGTTTCGCTTGAAGAACCAACCTACTCTTTCGCGAACAACATGATCAGATTCAACTGGAACATGTTCGACTTGGAAAGTCAAGGGAAGCTTGTCATGGTCGATGCGTCACCCCAGCAGGAGGAACCAGGCGGAGAACTGAGAATTCGAGGAGGAGTCCTCGGAACGGAGAAATTCGACCTAGACGGATTAATTGGGGTAATAGCGAACGCCAGGAAGAGGGTGGCCGCAAAAAGATGCGTCATAGATTCGTTGGTCTCGATTGCAGGAGTCTACAGGTCCGAATCCGAATTCAAATTTAAGCTACTTCAATTCTACCGCGCTCTCTCAGAACTTGAGCTCACAACGCTCGTGCTAACCGAGTACGACCACTCGGTCGTTGACACGTTTGGCCCAGAAACGATCCTCGCGCAGGGAAGTTTCCTTCTTCATACATTCCGTGAAAAGGATATGACCTTTCCCGCTTTGGAAATTCAGAAGATGCGTGGAGTTAGAGTCCACAAGCGAATTGTGGCATATAGAATATCACCTGAAGGCTTCGAGGTCAAACCACAGGAACCCATCTTCAAGGAACCACAGCAATGACGTTGACCACTCACCTAGACGCCAAGCCAAGCACCGCTAACCGGGAAATCTACTCTGACCCGAAAACTGGAAAGATACTACAACTCCTCATTCGAAGCCCCCGAACACCAATCACCCCCGAAATACTCCCAACCGATGAATTACGATACCCACAACTCGAAGCATTAGGACCCGATGCAACACTAGACGTACTTTCAACAATGGTCGAAGCCAAAGTACTCGTCGCCGACTTGGTAGACAAGATACCCGCTTGCCCCGAGTGCGGATCACCCCAAGTGAGCACGCGGTACGTCTGCCCAAAATGCTTCAGCTATGATATTGCCCGCAGCTACCTCTTTGAGCACCTGAAATGCGGTAAAGTTGCCGACGACCAGACCTTCAGGAAGGGAGAGCAACTAATCTGCCCCAAATGCCAGACCGTCCTTCACAACTTCGGCGTCGAATATAGAGCGGTGGGGGCATGGTACAGATGTGCCAACTGCAACGAATCATTCAACATGCCATCCCTAGCCCACTACTGCAGACCCAAACATCATCAATTCGCGACTGACAGAACCCGACTCGTACCGGTTTACCAGTACAGGCTAAACCCGGACCTGCTAAGCGAGATAAGGCGGGAAGTCCTAATGTACACTGACTTGGTGACAACGCTTGAAGGCCTAGGGCTAACCGTTCAAGCGCCACAAAATCTCCCCGGCAAATCAGGCCAACCTCAAAGCTTTGACGTGGTAGTAACCAAAGGAGGCCGATGGGGAGGAAGCAAGACCATTGCCATCGACATAATAACCTCCGAATCAAAAGCGGACACCGAAACGGTCCGAAGTTTTGCGACGAAGGTTAGGGAAGCGAAGCCTTCCGAGAGCTATCTGATCGTGATTCCCGCGCTTGACAACGATGCCAAGAGCTTAGCTAAGAACCTGAAAGTAACCCTCGTTGAAGCCGCCTCCCTAAAGGACGCCACAACCACGCTACTGAGCCTAGGTTTCTTCAAAGACCTTGCACAATAGAATAGGGCAATCTGATTGATCGTAAAGATTCGGCGTGCAAAGAAAGGCGTAGCAGAATACGTCGCCGTTCTCCTCCTCATCCTCATAACCGTCGCTGGAACCATCATCCTGTACGTGTACTCCTCAGGTTTACTGGGGTCCCTTCAAGGCGCCCAGCCGCAGAAACCATACTCGCAAATGATCTCGGTGGAGTATTACGATTGGACTACGACTGCCTCAGGAACAAGTGACCCAACTTTGCATTATTTGAAAATCGCAATAAGGAACGTCGGATCAGGAATCGCCGTCCTGTCCGAATTCTTCGTCGCAGGCGTGAAGATCACAGCTCCCATCGCTGGCACCTGCGCCGCCTACACAGTAAGCCAAACCACCGCTGCAATAACGGTGGTAGGCATGACTACTGCCACCATCACCAATACTGGCGGCCTCCTCCCCCGAGGCCCAAGCTCATGCACAGCAATCCTTACGATACCTAACACGGGAGTTACTCAAACAATCACTAGCGGTGCCGCATACCCCGTGAAGGTGGTCACGGCTGACGGCTCGGTCTTCTCCTATTCCCTCGTAGCCGGCCTAAGTACAGGCACGTATTGATTTCGTCCAGTTCGACCCGCAGTTCCATCAAGATCCCCCTGCCCATTCCAATCTATTCACCTTCAAGGTTGTATGAGCGGAAATGCTACGACCGTCCCGCACAGAGACCTTTCACATCTAGCCCTTCCGCAAAGCTGAAGGGCTGAACCGCCTCGTTCTAGTCGTCGTGTAGTAGTAGAGACAGGCGTAGTACTTGTGGAAAAACCCGTTGAAGTCCCCGAAAGAATAGGTGTCCTCAATAGCCTTCCTCCCAACAGGAATAGCCTTTGACCGCCCCTTTCTCTTGCCCACTCTATTCTAACGAATCCTAAACTGCTTCGGATTCTAAATCCAACGTGGCCATGACACGTTCGTGTGGGTTCCAGCCTGCTCTCTCTGAGATCTTGCGAGGCTCTAGGAGCAGGAATTTCGTATCCATAATCCGGACATGAGAGCCACACCCGCAATGAAAGTTTCGTCCTGGGTACTGCTTGTTAATGACGCGGAACCAAGAAACATGACTGACTCGCCGGCAGGTGGGGGCCAAGTGTTAGTGCTAGACGCGGTTCCTAGTGATACCTCAGTGACTTTGAATATTCCGTAGAAACTCTCATGCGCCGCAACGGTATGCGTTGAACCTGCCGGGTAGAACGTTCCCGGAGCTGCACCCTCGTAAAAGCCAATAAGATTTGCAGTGACCCAATTGTAACTGTACCAAGTTAGATCTATCGAACCCCCATTGATGGCAAAGGGTGTGCTCCCTACGTTTGTAATATTCACGTAGAGATAGAGCGTTGTTAAGTTGGATGGCCAACCTGAATGGCCAGAAGGAGCTACGCCATTAGTTTGTGCGCTATTGAAAATTGCCTGAGTGACCCATGGGCTGACAAACCACAATACGCCCCCGTCCCCAACGCCGACACTACTCATTCCTGTGAGTTTCTCCGCATAACTTGACCCAGCCGGATAATCTCGCGCGGGCTCGTTGTGGCAATAATTCGTTCCGCCACTGCCACGAAGACCCGGCTCGTTTTGGCTATCGTAACATAGAGGAGGATTTGTAGTAGCACAAGCTGGATACGCCTGTGAATACTGATATGCGATCTTCAGTATTCCAGCGGAAAATGCTGATTGACTCTGACCGCCCACTACAGATTGAAATGGCCATTGGAAAGAGAACACGTTTCCACGACTCGTAACGATAAGGACCGTGTTCTTGGAAAATGAACTGCTTGGCAGAATAACATTGCGCAAATATAGGAGCACCGCGTGATTTGTTTCACCTGCATTGATGAACTGGTTTGCCTGATTGAATGCGTATGAACTTAGAGTGGGTGCAAGTGTTGGGTTGAGTACGCAGAGGGATGTGCAACCTGACCCTGTTGAATTTATGTAGATCCTTACGATCTGAACACCAACGCCCCCCAAGTTGCTTACGGTCATATTGTAGCAGT
>Ga0187878_1001997_pt1 | contig 18720 bp, 15 predicted proteins | sample June2016WEW_17_1_FD_132979 | JGI IMG/M metagenome (GOLD analysis project Ga0187878, IMG submission 132979) | Peatland microbial communities from SPRUCE experiment site at the Marcell Experimental Forest, Minnesota, USA - June2016WEW_17_150 | ecosystem: Environmental > Terrestrial > Soil >...
AACACCACCGTGAAATTGACCGTGCGGTAGAGTGGGTTGGTTCCGGTGGGGCTGGCAACTTTAGGATTGCTGGCTGCGAAAAGCCGCTACCAGCTCTGAACCGGACCGGGCAAGTTCTTTGATCTCGAATACGATACGCTTCGCCTTGTTCCCGCACTTGGCGGGCCCAGAGCCAGTTCACCGGAGCGATGCCCGCCGTCGCGGCCTTGTCCGCATCGTCGAAGCCATCCGGCGGCGAGGGCAGCCTGCCCCGAGTCGTCGGGGCCGCCGCTACAGGTAGAGACGTTCCGGGGGAACGTCTCGTTTTCCCGAGACACCTCACGGAGGTGTCTCTACTCGCGGCGTCGGGGGAAGGTGCGGTCCTTGAAGAACGAGCTATCACGGAATCTAGCTCGCTGCGGCAGAGCCGAAGGCCATGATCAGCGAAGCTTCTCTTCTTCGACCGCGACTGCGGCGGTGACTGGGCTCCCCGCCTGCCACCAGCCGAGCAGCTTGGCGCCCCAGTCGTCCAGGTAGGTGTAAACGACTGGCACGACAATCAAGGTGAGGAGCGTAGAAGTGATGAGGCCGCCGATGACGGCACGCGCCATGGGAGAGCGCATCTCCGAGCCGGCACCGATCTCGAACGCTAGGGGCAGCATGCCGAAGATCATGGAGAAAGTCGTCATAACGATGGGCCGCAAGCGGACTCTGGCGGCGTGCACCAGAGCCTGGGAGCGCGTCTCGCCCTCGCGCCGCAGACGGTTCGTGTAGTCCACCAGCAGGATGGCGTTCTTGGTCACCAGACCCATCAGCATGATGAGCCCGATCATCGACATGATGTTGAGCGTCCCACCAGTCGCCCAGAGCATTAGGGCCACGCCCACCAGCGACAGCGGCAGCGTGAGCATGATGGCCAGCGGGTGGAAGAAGCTGCGGAATTGCGAGGCCAGGATAGCGTAAATGAGAATCACCGCGAGGATGAGGGCCCGATAGATGTAGTAAAAGGTCTCCCGCAGGTTCTCGGCTTCCCCGGTGTAGTTTATTTGGACGCCTGGGGGAAGGTTGAGCGCGCTGTTCTTCTGGCGCAACTCGTCGACCACGTCGCCTAGAGACCGGCCCTGGGTTGACGCCATCACCCGCACCTCGCGCATCAAGTCGCGACGGCGGATGATGGAGGGGGCTTCGGAATCCTCGAGGGTGGCCACCTGGGTGAGGGGCACGCCCTGACCAGAGCCGGGCAGGCCCTTCATTACCGGCAGATAGATATCTTCCAGATCTTCCCGCAGGCGGCGCTGGTCCTCTTCCAGACGCAGCCGCACGTCATAGGCGTCGCCATCAGCGTCCTGATATTGCGAGACCACTTCGCCCGCCACCAATCCCCGAACCAGCGAGGCTACGGTCCCCAAATCCAGGCCTAGGTCAGAAGCCGTCTTGCGATCCAGACGCACACGGAGTTCTGGCCGCGCGTCCTCCCGGCTGGAGTCCACATCCGCGGCGCCGCGGGTTCCCTTCGCCTGAGCTACCACCTGGCCGGCGACGTTGTTCAGCGCATCGAGGTCGGTTCCCCGGACACTGATCTGGATAGGCTGCGCCTCGCCCATCTGTTGGGCCTGCGTCACACCGGCGCGCAAGGTGGGCCACCGCGCCAGTTCCTGGCGGACAGCCTCGCGGAGCTGCATATCCGTCATCTTACGTTCCCCGCGCGGCTTCAATTTCACGTAGACCGCACCTTCGTTCACGGGAGTGGTCCCGGCTGCGCCGATGGTCACAAAGGAGTAGGCCATGCCGGGCTTGCGTTTCAGCATGTCCGTAATGCGCCCGCCCACCGCGGCCGTTTCGCGCAGCGTGGTGCCCGGAGGCAACTTAAAGTTGATTTGAAACTCCGCGCGGTCGTAATCGGGAATGAAAGCACTGCCCAAGCGTCCGAAGATCACGAAACTCACGACCACGGAAAACACGGCGATGCCCACCACGGCACCGCGGTGCCGCAAGGACCATTCCAGGGATTGAGCTACGATTTCCCTCACCCCCTCCAGTTTCTGGTTGACCTTCCCGAGGAGCCGGCTGAGCCAACCGCGGCGCCGGCCGGCTTCGATGGAAGGGTCGTACCAACGGGAGGAGAGCATCGGGTCGAGCGTGAAGGAGACGAACAGCGAGATGAGCACGGCAAAGCCCACCGTCATGCCGAATTGGTAGAAGAAGCGGCCCACGATGCCGCCCATGAACGCCACGGGCACAAAGACGCAGAGGATCGTGAACGTCGTGGCCATGACGGCGAGGCCGATCTCCGCCGTGCCGTCCATTGCGGCCGACATGTGGTCCTCGCCGTGTTCCATGTGGCGGACAATGTTTTCGCGCACCACGATGGCGTCATCAATCAGCATGCCGATGGCGAGCGACAGGCCCATCAACGTCAGGACGTTCAGGGTGAAGCCCAGACCCCGCATGATGATGAAGGCGCTGATGACTGACACCGGGAGCGTCAGCCCGGTGATGACTGTGCTGCGCCAACTGTTCAGGAACACAAACACCACCAGCACGGTGAGCATGGCGCCCAGGATCAAGGTAGTGCGGACATCGGCTACCGCGTCGCGGATGAAGGTCGAGTTGTCCTGCACCACCCGCAGCTCAACGCCGGGCGGCATCTGTGCCTGAAGTTCCCGCAGTCCTTCTTTGATGCTGTCCGCCACCTGGACGGTATTGGCGCCGGTCTGCTTCTGGATCTGCAGGGCTAGCGCCGGCTTGCCGTCCAGGAGCGAGTAGCTGCGCTGCTCTTCGATGCCGTCCTCCACCCGGCCCAGCGCCGAAAGATTGATGGGGACACCGCCCTTCTCCGCGACGATGAGCTGGTTGAAGTCGCGTGGTTCTTTGGCGCGCCCCGCCACGCGCACCAGCGATTCGCGGGTGCCCTGGTCGAGTTTGCCGGCGGGCACGTCGAGGTTCTCCCGGTGGAGGGCTTCGAGGACTTCGGGGTAAGTCAGGCCGAACGCTTTCAGCTTGTTGCGGTCTAGCAGGATCTGAACTTCGCGCCGGGCCGCGCCGACCAGCCGTACCTGCCCGACGCCCGAGACATTCTCCAACCGGCGCTTCAAGATCTTCTCCGCCAGCGTCGTCAGCGCCTTGGCATCCAGGTTCGGCGAGAGCACGACGACGGAGAGAATCGGCAAGTCTTCAATCCGGAATTGCTGGATGACAGGCTCTTTGACCTCCCGCGGGAACAGGCTGCGGATGCCGTTGATCTTGCTCTGAACCTCCAGCAGCGCCGTGTTGATGTTCTTCTCGAGCTGGAACTCGACCATCACGGTCGAGATGCCTTCCGTGGTAGTCGAGCTGATGTGCCGGATCCCGCCAATGGTGTTGACCGCTTCTTCGATCCTTTTCGTGACCTCCGTCTCCACGGTCTCCGGCGCCACGCCTGGATAGGTCGTCGTGATGCTGATCACTGGAATGTCGATGTTGGGGAAAAGGTCGATCTTCAGCTCGGTGTACGAGAAGATGCCTACCACCACCAGCGCCACCACCATCATCGTGGCAAAGACGGGCTGACGGATTGAGAGGTTGGAAAGAAACATGATTCTCTACGGCCGGGGAGTCACACTTACTCCGTCGGCGAGTTCCAGGTTCTGCTCCGCAACGACCACCTCACCAGCCTTAAGACCGGCGGCGATCTCGATGGTCTGCGGTTGTTCGAGCCCGAGTTTAACCTCACGCCGCCGCACCCGGTTCTGTTCCACTACATACACGAACGACGGTTGTCCCACGCGACGCCAGACCGCGTCCGAGGGCACTACCACGGCCACGGGCTTCATCCCGGTGATGACCCGGCCCTTCACGAACATTCCGGCTTTCAATTTTCCGCCCGGGTTCGGCACCGCGGCGCGGAGCGCTACCGAACGGTTCTGAAGTTGGACGGCAGGGTTGATGACCAGGAGGCTCGCCGGAAACTCTTCCTCGGGGAAGGCGGCCACCCGGAACCGTATCTTCTGCCCTAGAGCCAGACGCGCGATCTCGGAAGAGGCAACGTTCGTTTCCAGCTCCAAACGCTGGTTGTCCACTAGCCGGTAGAGAAGCACATTGCGATCCACCCAGCTCCCGGAATTGTAAAGTTTCCGTTCCACCTCCCCATTGATGGGCGAAACGATTCGACAATCACTCAAACGCTTCTGGGCCACGGCCACGGCTTGCCGCGCCTGCTCGACCTGCGCTCCCGCCAACTTCACTTGGGCGCGCGTGTCGCGAGCCGTCATCTCGGCGGCCTGGAAATCCCGGTCGGTGATGCCGCCGGAGCGCAACAGGTTCTGGGCCCGATCCAGTTCGCGGCGCGCGTGCTCTTCCGCCACCTGGGCGCGGTTGAGGGTCGCCTGCGCCACGTCCAATGTGGCTCGGGACTGGCCGAGCGCGAGCCGGGAGTCAGTCTCCTCCAGCCCCGCCAGGAGTTCGCCCTTCGAAACCCGATCACCCTCCTGCTTGTGTAAGGTGAGGATACCAGCGAATTGTGTTCTGACTTCCACCGCGGTGGAGGAAACAAGCGTGCCCGTGATGTCCTGTGCCTCTTCCAGGGGCCGAGGTTCCACCTGAACCACCCGCACGGCGAGCGACGGAGTGGCTACCGACTTCGCAGCTTGGTTCGAACAAGCGACCAGCAGCAGACTCGACAGCAGTCCAGCCCCCGCAGCCAACGTCGAGACGACCCCACTCCACTGATGTTTAGTTTCCCCCATGCCCATCCCCTGACAGCGGTTCAGCCTTTTCCAGCGGGTCCAGACCCATCACCCAGCGCAGCTGCGCCCGGGCCAGCATGTGGTCGTGAAGCCCCTGCAACAAGTTCCAGCGGGCGGCAGTGAGCGCGGCCTGCGCGTCAATGACGTCCAGCGTCGTGGCTGCGCCGTACCGATAGTTATCCTGAGTCATCGTCAGGACCCGCTCGGCTTCGTGCACGTTGAGCCGCGCGGCCTCCACGGTCTTTTCCGCGCGTTCGAGTTCGTCCAGAGCCGTCTGCACTTCCAGGCGCACGACGTTCTCCTGTTCGGAACGCGCCAGTTCTGTGACCTTGCGCTGGGCGACAGCCTGCTGGAACAGGCCCGAGCGTCGGCCTCCGTCAAAGATCGGCAAGGCGACACTTACGGTGAACATGAAACGGGTGAAATTGTGATTCCACAAATTAGCAGGGTCGCGCGCGGAAAATCCATACTGGCCGTTAAGGTCCACGCGCAGCCGGTTCTCGGCATTGGCCAGCTTTTTCTGGGACTCGGCTTCCAGTTCGTTGATGCGCAGGCGCTGCATTTCCGGCCGGTGCTCTACCGCCTGACGCGCAATCTGTTGGGCCTCTGTCTTGGCTTGGGGAATGAACGTGAGCTCCCCCAGCACCACGGTCGGATAGTCAACCGGGCGCACCAGCAGGTTGTTGAGCACGGAGCGAGCGTGGCGGACGGAATTCTCTGACCGGATCAGCTCTGGCTGGGCGTTGGCCACACTCACTTGCGAGCGGAGGACATCTACCTCAGTGGCTACGCCCGCGGCGTATCGAGTGCGAGCCATGTCCAGGTGCATCTGGCGTTGCTGGACTGCCGCGCGACTGACGTCGAGGAGCCGTTCGGCCAGGATCAGGTCGTAGAAGGCGCGAATCACGCGCAGCCGAATGTCCTGTTCCACGCGCGCGCCATCCACGCCTACCCCTTCCGTTTCGAGACTGGCCAGTTTCAGCGCCGTCCCCACTTTGCCTGAGGTGTATAGCGGCTGCGAAACACTAACGTTGTAATCGAACAGATTGGCAGGGGTGACCTGCAGCGCGTCACGGAAATCCGCCGGAATTTTGTCGAAGCTGGAAGAGTTCAGGAACGACGGGTCGCGCCAGCGGAGCGCGCTGCCGTTGAAGGTGAGGGAAGGCAAGGCCTGCGCGCGAACCTCGCGGTAGCGGCCCTTTAAGACATCGGCCTGGGCACGGGCGATGAGCACCTGTTGATTGCGTTCCAGCGCCAGTGCCACGGCTTCCTCGAGCGTGAGAGATGCCTTCTCGGCGGGTCCTTCGGCCCAGGCAGCGGCCCCGAGGAGTGTACCTAGCAGTATAGTGACGGGTGTTATCAGCGTTGCCCTTCGCATATTTGTTTACCGCTCGGTAGACCTTTTGCAGCACCCTGCCAGCAGAAGATCGATGATCCCTCGCGCCAACGACCGATCGAGGGGCGGCTTGCCCGTGAGCAGGTAACCCAGGATAGAGGAGATCGCCATGCCCACAATCGCTCCGGCGATGAACTTGGCTTGGCCCTTCATCTCTCCTCGCCGGATACCCTCGCGGATGATTTCCGTCAAAAGCCGCTCATCTGCCTGGCTCATGGCCACATAATTGATGGCCGGCGACTCCTTTTCCGGAGCCAGCACCATGCGGAAGCCCAGGCGCCAGTGATTTTGCTTCTGCCGGGCAAATCTGAACATGGCACTGAGCACCTCGACTAACTTCTCCCGCGGGGTCCGCCCGTGGCGCGTGGCGCGCCGTAACTCTTTGTGGTATTCACCGAACGTGTCCAGCACCAACTCTTCGTAAAGCTGCTCCTTGTTCCCGAAGTGGTAGTAGAGGACCGGCTTGGTGACTTCCGCCCGCTGGCAGATCTCCCGGGTCGAGGTGGCGGCGAAACCCTTCTCGGCAAAAAGTTCGGCCGCGGCGTTGCGAATGGCCTCCTTTGCTGACTCGTGCCTAGATGGGTTCGGCGCTTTCCTCTTCATACCTAGCGCTCAGTATACAAATCGGAGATGCAAAGTCAAGAGGAAACATTGTCCTAGCTTTGATGTGGGTCGCCGGCTCTGTTCGGTGATGGGTATTGCCTTGAGCCGTTGAGGGTCGTTTTCTGAATGCGGGGGTGGCGATGCAGCAGTCGGAGTTGGCTGCCAAACGTCGGGCGGAATCCTGTCTCAGCGCACGTCGAAGGGGAGAAAGACGAAAGCCGCGAGGGTAAGGAAGGCCAGGTTCCAGCCGCCCAGCAGAGCGGCGAAGTGGCCGGCCCTTTGCGTTGGCAGGCTGAAGCCTACGGCTACGTCGTTGCAGCGACGCCCGCTTCCATGTAATCGAGGTAGAGCTTCTGCAGGTCCTCGTGGCCCAATTCCTCGCGGGTGCGCTGCATCACCAGCCTGCCTTCCTTCATGATGCCCACGCGGTCCGCAATTTCTTTGGAGCGGAAGATATCGTGCGTGGACATCAGGATGGCTTTGCCCTGGCTCTTGAGCCGCTTGAGGAGTTCCAGGAACTCGGCGCCCGCCTTGGGGTCGAGGCCGGAGGTAGGCTCGTCGAGCAGAATAGCCGGCGCGTCCTTGATCATGGCGATAGCGATACCGAGCTTCTGCCGCATCCCCTTGGAGAAGTCCTTCACGCGCTGCTCGTAAGCTTTCTCCTCCAAACCCACATCGGCCATCACCCGGTAGTAGTCCTTCTTGGAGAGGCTGCGTTTGCCGCCCAGCTTGGCAAAGAAATCGAGGTTCTGGCGCGCGGTGAAGTTCCCATACAGCATGACGTTTTCCGAGACATAGGCGACATGCTTCTTGGCTTCCAGCGGATTCTGGTGGCAGTTGATGGCGTTGATGCGCGCCTCGCCCTCCGTGGGCGGGATAAAGTCGAGAAAGAGATTGATGGCGGTGGTCTTGCCGGCGCCGTTGGCGCCCAGCAGGCAGAAGACTTCACCCGGAAGAATCTCAAAGTTGACGTGGTCGAGCGCGAGCAGCCCGTCCTCGTAACGCTTGGTCAGGTTAATCGCTTGAATCATTGCGGTGTTCATGCGCCTCTCCTTGTTGGAAAAGGGAGTCAGAAGTCAGCATCGTTCGGATGCTGGCCTCTTCCCTTTGTGGCTCGCTGACTGCCCGTCCTCGCCCTTTCTGAATTCTGATTTCGGCAGCAAGGCGGCCGTGCTCAGCGAGGCGGTTTCCGTAGTCCTTTACGCCAACGTAGACGACCAAAGGCGTGAGCCCAACAGCTAATAAGGCGATGGTCAGGAACCGCAAGCTCGTCATCTGGTCGGTCAGTTCCCGCCGGGCGACCAGCAGAACGGCCCGTCCGGCACTGGGCGCGGCGACTGAGGTCAACGATAGCGCGGAAGCCATTGCCCGCGACTGAGCCAAAACTCATCTCCTGGTCAGCTTGATGCCGAAGACTACGATGCCGCCCACCACGACCAGCAACAAACCGATCAGGGCGGCCGTGGCCTTGATATTGGGCGGCGCCATGACGTGGATGCGATCGGACTGGTCTTGGGTGGGCACCTTGCGGTTATTGGAGATGGCGTCGGTCCTGATCTTCACTTCGTAGTCGCCGACCCCGACGTCCGAGGGCGGCAGGATCTTCAGTTTCACAACCTCTTCCTGGTTCGGCTCGAGCTGGGCCACGGTCTCCGGCGTGACGGCCGCGCGCCAGTTCAACGGGTTCTCGGTCGAGACGTGGATGTTGTGCACCACGCGCGTGCCGGTATTCTTCACGGTCAGATTCAAGTCCACCGTCTCACTGGTGCGAATCTCCTGATAGAGGCTCGGGGCCGAAACCTCAATGCGGCCCACGCCTCGCGGGATCAATTGCAGCCGCACCTTGCCGCACTTGAACGCCTCGACCTGAGCGTCGGTGTAACTCTTGGAGGGGTCCAGGTGGCTCGCCTCCGCCGCGTCCATCACCAATGCCCAGAAGGGAAGCGGCTTGTCCAGCACCACGCGCTCGTCCACCTTGTCGGGCAGATACAACCGGAGTTGCAACCGCTGGCTGGTGACGCCTTCCGGAAAACGAACCTGGTACAGGCGCGACCCGGCTGCGGGCTCCAGGAAGTCGCGGGCAATCTGCTGCGGCAGATTGAGGGTCATCAGGGCAAACGGGTTCGAAGATTTCGTGAACTGTTCGAGGTGCAGGTTGTAGGTGGCTTGGCCACCCAGATCCGTTTCCAGTGAGACCTCCTCCGAACTCATACTGACGATGTTGGCCGAGGGGTCCTTCTGCAAGTAAATCTGCCGGTCCTCCTCCCGTCCGTTGTAGTAGAGCCCGACCACCAATGCGTCCACATCCTTGAGTAGGCCGAAGTCGAGTGTCTGTTGCTGACCGACCTCAAGCCTGGGGATGTAGGACGAATAGGGATCGGAAATCACCGCCCCGGGAACAATGCCCGCGCCTTGGCTCGTAGTGGCCGTGGGATTGGGGACACCGGCTGCTTCCTTCAAGCCTACACGGATATCGGTGAGCTCCCGCATCTTCATCTGGTCGGGCAACTGGACGTCCGCGTCGGAGATCCCAAACAGCTTGTAGTCGAGGACTACGCCGGAGGTGTTCTTCACCGTCACCCGCACATACTTGGAACCGTCCCGTCGCTGGTCTTTGATGGCGGAGACAATGTCCAGCCGCGGTGTCTCGGCAAACAGGCGGAGAAAAGCCTGCTGGAAATCCACTTGCGCTTGCCGATAGGTAATCTCCGCCGCTTCGTAATCGCCCTGCGGGCCCAGGCCCTGCTCGTAGAGGAGCTTCTTCCGGTCACGCTTGGCCTTGGCGTCCTTCAAGGCCAGATCCAGGCGTTTGAGCTCCAACAGGCGCTGCGCCTCGGTATTCGCCGAGGGTCCCGTCACGCCGCCCGCCTGGGCTCGTGCCTGGGACGCGGGTACCAGTAGCCCGACGAGGAGTAGGATTGCACCGAACTTGCGCAAAGTCGCCTCCAGGCCTTCCTGAATTGGACGCTGCCGCGCGGCTTCTGTCACCTGTACCTGGTGAACATCATAATCCAAAGGTTTGCCTACCCCAACACGATCCCTCGGGGCGAGATGGCCTTGGTCGCCTTTTCCCTGGCTGCGGCAGGCTGCTACCTGACGTCGTAGCGCTGGAAGGCCAGGACGGCGGCGAAAAGCATGACCAGGGTTTCGGCCGACAGCAATACCACCTTCCACAGGGCATCCCGCAATCCATCTGCCACCGAGGGCTCGTGATACATGAAACGCGGGATGCTCGCAGTCTGAAGACTGGCAAGCGAGAGATAGCCGGGCTGGAAGCAGAGGTGGGGGCTTTCGCTGTCGGCCAGGTCACGCTGGCGAATCCATTCTTCAATCTGGCTGCGATACTGGTGCCCCTGCGCCACCAACAGTTCCTCGCGGAGCACGCCCGCACCGTTCAGCGACTCGGCGCCATATTCAAACACGCCCGTGGGCGAGAGCGAGGAGATGCTCCGCACGATGCTCGCCTGCTCGAACTTCTTACGGAGGTAATCCTCCCAAATGGCCTCCTGGAGGTGTTTGCGCTTGTTCTGAGCGACGGTGGAGCGTCGCTCGGAAAGGTAGTTATCGGCCTTGCCCATCTCGCGCCCACGCCAGGTGGAACTTTCACCATGATATTCCTCTTCGACCTGGCTCCAGGCGCGGCTGGAACTCTCCCATATTTCGTTGGTGGTCGGCAGCTTGCGGAGGCGCTGGATGAGAAGCGCGCCGGCCCCAGGGATCACCACGATGGACACCACCCAGACCATGACCGCCAGAACCATGGTGGCGGTGGGGCGATGCGTGACCGTGGAAAGGAAAAAGCCGATGGAGAGGAAGAGAGTGATGTAGAACAGTGCCAGCAACAGGAAAAGACCCGCGCGCGCCAGTTCGGCCGGGCCAATTTCCACTCCGCCAAACAGCAGCAGGATCAGCGAAAGCAGCATGCCGGCCAGCAGCATCACCAGCAGGGTCGCCAGATTGGCCAGGAGTTTTCCGAACAGGATGGCATTGCGCGAGAGGCTGTACGTCTGCAGCAGCTTGAGCGTGCCCTGGGCCTTCTCGCCGCTGACGGAATCGTAAACGAAGACCAAAGCCAGCAGGGAGAAGGCGGTGCCCACCAAGAACGACCAGTCCACGGCCTTGAAGGATTCAATGAGAACATTCTGGCTGAAGGCCCGACGCGTACCGGGCATGTCGCCCCAGATGTTGATGGTGAAGTAATACTCGTTGGGGAGGCGATCCTGGCCTCCGGAGGCGAGGAAAGCGGTCTTGAGCGGGGTCTTGAGCACGTCGAAGACTTGGTTGGGGAGATCATCGAGTTTCTTTCGCTCCGCAAGTTGGCTTTCCCAGCGGCGCTGGACCTGTCGGTGCTCCGCGCTCTCGTTCTTGTAGAGAAAGGAGAACACCGCGCCATTGATCCCGGAGAGAATGAGAATCAGCAGCAGGCCGGCGGCAAACTTGAAGCTCGTCAATTGGTCCAGCAGTTCGCGTCTAAAAATGTGGCCCATGAAGCTTGTCCTTGGTTCGCAGTCTGTTGTCCGTGGTCAGAACAATGGACAGCTGGCTGCGGACAACTGGCTACTGATAACTGTTCTTTTCACCTCACGTCATATCGTACAAACCGCACATAAGCCACCAGGAAGAGAATCAAGCTCGAGAGGAGCAAGTATCCAATCTCTGGAGCGGCCTGCACCAGCGCGGAGCCTGTAGCGAGCCGAATGTAGGTAAACGCGGGCAGATCCCCGAGTGCCAGGCGGTGCTGGTCGCGACGGTCGCGGGTCTGCTCTTGTTGAAGGAACCGGGCCCAGGCCTCCTTGTCATGCAGCCAGCGGTTGAGGACGTCCTCGGGCTTCTCGCCGGTGGCGATCATCTCCTCGGCGGTCTTCCCAAGATACAGCACTGTCCAAGGCCGGTCGCCATCGTCGGCATCGGGCGTGAACCAGCGCCAGGAGCTAAAGGCGCCCTTGCGTTGCAGGTAGCCAATAAAGGTGTTGCGATACTGCCCGGCCAGAAAGAGGAAGCGGTTGTAGTCGGCCTGGGAGGTGCCGCTCGCAAAGGCCGCAGCATTGCGGAATACGGCGGTGGGCGAGAAAAACGACAGCGCGCGGGCCTCGGCAGCCTGCCGCTCGCGATAGCGGATGTATTCGCGCCAGATATCGGCACGCTTGGCCGCCAACCGCAGGGAGAGCTGAATAAGTTGGCCGAAGAAGTCGCGCGTCTGGTCGTAGTACGTGGCATCGCCGAAGTGGCACTCGAACGCCGTGAACCCTCCCCCACTGTTGTTGATGGCGTAATGGTACAAAAACATGGGCTCTTTCTTTATGTCGAAGTTGCGGGGGTCCCTGAGCTGCTTGACAGCCGCTTCCTGCTCTTTTTCCACCTGCTGCATCTTTTCCTGCACCGCGTCGTAAATCTGACCGCGGTGGCCGGTGAACTGCGGGATCATCGAGGTCAGGTTGGGCACGATGGTCACGAAGAGAAACCAGGCAAAGGTGCAGAAAACCAGCGCCACAAACGAACGGTGAACAAAGGCAGAAACCACCAGGCCCATCAGCAGCATCACCGTGAGGTAAAGAACATAGAGGAGGAACAGAAGGGCCAGCCGCGCGTACTCCAGCGACCCGAAACGGACCTCAGCCGCCATCCACACCACCAGCACCGAAAGCAGGCAGGCTACGGCCGTGGGGATCATCAGCGTCAGCCAGGCGCCCAGGAATTTGCCGAGCAGAAACTGCGAGCGCGACACGGCGTACGACATGGTCAGCTTCAGCATTCCCGCCTCGCGCTCGCCACTCACGGAATCGAAGGTGAACAGCAGCGCCAGCAATCCCAGGATGACGGCGACCACGACGGTCAGGTCAACCTCCGAAAAGATGGCGAGATACTCGTTGCCGCGGTTCTGCCCCTCGGCCTCTGTCTGCTCGACATCGACGCTCACCCAATAGTCGGTGCCCACGCGCCCCTCAAGCCCGCGGTTGAGTACGCTGAGCGGCTCGGGCGGACGATAAATTGTGGGACGAAGGAACGAATAGACCCGCGTCTCGGCAACCGAGTCGCGCGTCAGCTTTAGCTTGGTCTGGTAGCTATCGAGGCGGGCGTTGTAGTCGAGGCTTCCGATGTAAGCGGCGAGAACAGCCAGGATTACAGCGAGCAATGTGCCCACGGTGAAGCGGAGCGTCAGGACCAGGTCGTGGACCTCTTTGAATATAAGCGTGCCCAGAAGTGATCGGGGGGATGGAGCGTGGAGTTTGGCCGCCGAAACACTGCGCGCGCCTCCGGAGGTCGTATCGTCTGCTGTCTCCTTATTCATCGCGGAGGACATGGCTCCTTTCCGAGTCGGTCACACAAGTATTGGCGAGCCGACAGCGAAGGCTCAGCTCCACGCTTCTATTTTGACGTACGCGAAGCAGGAAGGAGAGGTTCCAGCGAATTCCGCTCTGACCCTGCCATTCTGTCCGTGAGACCCTTCGGGGGCCGTCGGGTCGAATGGATTTACCCTTCCGACCTGTGCCCGCGCCGACTCCTCCGGCGGGCATCAAGCGTGCGGCATTTGGGGCGAGTGACCTACACCCTGGGCGCGAAGTGATGCGTGGCGGTGGCGCTCACTCCCATGATGGCGACCACCCAGACAACGCCGAAGGCTGTCTCACCCATGGCCGCCTATTGCCTGAGCGCCTCCCTCGCGGCCCGCACGGCTTCCACGAACTTTCGCGCGTTAGAAGTGATCGCGTCGAGTCTTCCTTCCCGAAGCGCCTTCACGTCCACCAGTTCCGTGCCCACGGCCACCGCCGCGGCCCCGGCCTTGATGAACTCCGGAGTGGTTTCGAGGTTGACACCCCCGGTAGGGACGAAATCAATTTGCGGGAAGGGCCCTTTCAGCGCCTTGATGTACTTGGGTCCGCCCACCGGCCCGCAGGGAAAGATCTTCACCATGTCGGCGCCGGCTTGCCAAGCTGTCACCACTTCGGTCGGCGTGAGCGCGCCCGGGATGCACGCTTTGCTGTAGCGCCGCGCCACCTCAATCACGCGCACGTCCAGCGACGGCGTGACGATGAACTCCGCGCCTGCCAGTTGCGCGGCCCGACAACTTTCTGGATCGAGAATTGTCCCCGCGCCCAAGAGTACTTTGTCGCCGTAGCGCTCCGCAACTTTCTCCATCACGAGGAGGGCATGCGGAACGGTCATGGTAATCTCGGCGATGCCGATGCCTCCCGCGACGATGGCTTCCACGGCGTGCAGGGCGTCCTCCGGCGAGGGCGCGCGCACGATGGGTACTAGTCCTACTTCGCGGATAAGTGCCAACGCCTTCTCTTTTGACCAGGACATAGCCTCTCCAATTCTCGGAGTCCAGGATCGAAAAACCTGGCCGAGTTTGGTGGTTTCCGAATCCCCAACCCCGAATTCCGAACCCCGAGCTACCGCGCCACACGCAGGCTTGCGCCTTTCAGCAGCCCTTCCACCTCTGCCAGCGTCGCCCAATTGAAATCGCCGGGATTGGTGTGCTTCAGGGCGCTGAAGGCGTTGCCGTAACGGACTGCGGCTTCGTACGACTTCTTCACCAGGCGCCCGTAAATGAACCCGGCGCTGAAAGAGTCGCCGCCACCAATGCGGTCCACGATTTCCAGTTCGTACGTCACGTCCTCATAAAATCTCCCTTCGGCATAGGCGATGGCCGTCCAGGTGTTGCGCCACACCAGGGGATTCTCGCGCAGCGTGATGGCCACGGCCTTGAATTTGAACCGCTCCTGGAGTTTCCTCGCCACTTCTTTGTAGGACTCTGCGGAGACCTGAGTGAAACCTCTCTCGTCCGTCTTGCCTTCGGCCTTGATCTTGAAGACCACGCTCGTGTCTTCCTCGGTGGTGACGAGCACGTCCACGTATTTCATCAGCGGCTCCTGGACGGCCTGCGCCTTCTCCGGTGACCAGAGCTTGCTGCGATAGTTCAGGTCATAACTCACGGTGACCCCGGCCGCGTGGGCCGCTTCGAGTGCCTCGCGGGTCGCGGCGGCGGCAGAATCGCTCAGTGCTGGCGTGATGCCGCTGGTGTGGAACCACCGCGCGCCCTCCAAAACCTTCCTCCAGTTCACCTCGCTGGGCTGGATGGCGCTGATGGCGGAATGCGCGCGGTCGTAGAGCACGGAGCTAGCGCGCGGCGCGGCGCCGAACTCGACGAAGTACAAGCCCACCCGTCCGCTGTCGGCCCAGACCAGGTGGGAAGTATCCACGCCTGCCTGGCGCACGCGGTTCTGCATGAGCCGCCCCAACACGTTCTTCGGCAGACGCGAGACCCACGCGCTCTTCAGTCCCAACCGGCTCACGCCCACGGCAACGTTCAGCTCACCGCCGCCGATTTGCACGTCGAGAGAGGAAGTCTGCTCGAGGCGCTCGAAATGTGGCGGCGCCAGACGAATCATCGCTTCCCCAAACGTCACCACATCAACCATAAGGAACCCCCGGCGATGAAACCAGCTTCGAATCTAACCCGCCAATATAGGCCTTCCCGCAGAAAAATCCAGTCTCTTGTTGCGGGCGAGTGTGAAACACGTTCGCACTGTTGGGGCTTTTTGAGCCGCGGGGATTCTGCGACACCTGAATCCCGACGCGTGCGTCCCAGATCGCGCCCCTCCAATTGCCAGTCCCTCTTCCCTTGGCCCGGTAGTAGAATGCCGCTTGGCTTTCACGATGTGAGAAATCACGCAAAGGAGTCAGCAAATGCCGTATCCGAGACCCACTCGTCGTTCCTGGGCTGAACCCTGGAAGGTGAAGATGGTCGAGCCCATTCGCATGACCACGCGCGCCCGGCGCGAGCGCTCGATTGCCGAGGCGGGCTACAACACCTTCCTGCTGCGTTCCGAGGACGTGTACATCGACCTGCTCACCGACAGCGGTACCAACGCTATGAGTGACAACCAGTGGGCTGGCCTGATGCTGGGCGACGAAGCCTACGCGGGCAGCAGGAACTTCTACCACCTCTGGGAGGCGGTAACCGAATACTACGGCTACAAATACGTGGTTCCCACCCATCAAGGCCGCGGCGCGGAGCACATCCTCTCCAAGGTCATGATCAAGCCGGGCGACTTCATTCCCGGCAACATGTATTTCACCACCACGCGGCTGCACCAGGAATTGGCGGGCGGGACGTTCGTGGACGTCATCATTGACGAAGCGCACGACCCGGCCAACGCACATCCTTTCAAGGGCAACGTGGATTTCACCAAACTGCAGCAGCTCATCGACGAGGTCGGCGCCAAGAAAATCCCTTACGTCTCCGTGGCGGGCACGGTGAACATGGCGGGTGGCCAGCCACAATCAATGGCCAACATGCGCGCTCTGCGCGAGCTTTGCAGCCGGCACGGGATCCCGATTGTTCTCGACGCCACGCGCGCGGTGGAAAACGCCTATTTCATCCAGCAGCGTGAGGAGGGTTATCGGTCCAAGAAGATCGCCGAGATTCTGAGGGAGTATTGCTCCTATACCGATAGCTGCACCATGAGCGCCAAGAAAGACACGCTGACAAACATCGGCGGTTGGCTCGCTACCAACGACCAGGGGCTCTTCGAGGAAGCGCGCAACCTGGTGGTCGTCTATGAGGGGCTCCACACATACGGCGGTCTCGCCGGGCGCGACATGGAAGCGATGGCGCGCGGCGTCCCCGAGAGCGTGGACGACGACCACATCCGTGCCCGCATCGGCCAGGTGGAATACCTGGGCCAGCACCTCCTCGACTGGGGCATCCCGATTGTGCGGCCCATCGGCGGCCACGCCGTGTTTCTCGACGCTCGCGCCATCTATGCGCACCTCCCGCAAAGCCAGTTTCCCGCGCAGGCGCTGGCGGCCAACGTCTATGTGGATTCCGGTGTCCGTGCCATGGAACGCGGCGCCGTGTCTGCGGGCCGCGACCCGAAAACGGGCGAAGAGCGCTTTCCCAAATTGGAGCTCGTCCGGCTGGCTCTGCCGCGGCGCGTTTACACCCAGGCGCATACCGACGTGGCAGCGGAGTCAGTGCTGGCGGTTTACGAGCAACGCGAACAGGCCCGCGGCCTCAAGATGGTTTACGAGCCTAAATACCTCCGCTTCTTCCAGGCACGATTCGAACCTGTTTGATGGGCCCCAGAGGCACGGAGGGCACAGAGGACACGAACGAAGCAACGGGTAATAGGTGGGTGAAAGCGCAGGGACCTACTCCGGGATATTCGAGGGATGTTGACTGCCTCCTTGCTTCTGACTTCTGACTCCTGACTTCTGATTCCTGTCTTCTGCCTTCTCACATAAACCACTTCTTCCTCGCGTGCACCGCATCGCCAAACTCCCGCATGAACTGCATTTCCTCTTCGCTGAGCGGGCCCTGACGCACGGCCGCCAGGTTTTCTTCGAGCTGTCGAACATTGCCGGGAGCGGTCAGACAGACGTGGATGTGGGGGTTGGACAAGACAAATCGGTAAGCCATGCCGGGGGACGGGATACGCCCATCTTTAGGCCAGCCACGCGGTCGGCGGAGCAGGTACCTCCAGCGGGTGGCCGTGTAGCTTATGACGGTGGGATTGTGCGCGGCGAGGTGAGGGAAGATGTCCTGCTCGGCGCCGCGGTGCGCGGCGTTGTAGCGCATCATGAGGGCTTCGATCGCGCCCCGGGCTACGAGCGCCCCAGCCAGCTTCCGGTGGTGCGTCGAGACGCCCGTGGCACGCACCTTGCCCTCCTCCCGAAAGCGGTGCAACTCTTCCAGGACGCGCTCGATGTACGTCTCTTTGCCCATCAGACCAAGGAAGAGAAACACGTCTATGTAGTCCGTGCGCAACTGGCGCAGCCTCTTTTCCAGCGTGCGGCGGAGATTGGGGTACCACCAGAGTAAGTTGTACGCGCCGGTGGCGATGACGAGGTTCTCTCGCGTGCTGCGGGGAAGCTCGCGCAACACGCGGGTCATCTGCCAATCAATCCCATAGCAAAAAAAGAAATTGACGCCGGCGTCCAGCGCCTTATAGACCGCTTCCTTGCCGGGGCGGTAGGAGGCCGAGAGCCCAAGGCGGTAGATGCTTCGCCCGAGGCTTGGAAGCGTGGTGCGCTCGAAGTCTTGGTTCATGCGAGGTAACTCCCGACCCCCAGGTCGTCGCTGGCCGCGTGGCAGCCAGCGGGAGCAGGTTTGAGCCTTTTCCCACCTTTCGGCAGGCGGGGGATTCTAAACGAGTTTCGGAAAGCAGCGAAGGTCTTTTTGTACTCTTCGCATCGGTTTGGTGAGGGCGCGCGAATCGGCGCGTGATGAATGGCCATGTGGTGCCTGATGATCACAAGGGTCTGCGTCAAGAGGTCGCCCCGCTTGTCATTGCCGCGATGGCGGCCGGAGGCTGCCTCGATCACGGCTCGCGTATCCTTGACTTCAGCTTTCAGTGCCGACTAGAGTACGTGTTATCCTCTTTGCGGCGAAGCATTTCGAGGCGAGGGACCTTAGTTGGCCGGACTGGCAAAGACTGTCCTGGAAGATATTGTCGCCGTGCGTCGGCGGCGGATTGAGGAAGCGCGGGCGCGTGTGCCGCTGGGGCAAGTCCAAGGGGCCGCTGAGGCGCGTTCCGAGCGGCGTGACTTTCCCACGGCGCTGTCGAGCGGAGCGCTTCGCGTCATCGCCGAGCTGAAGCGCGCCTCGCCTTCACGAGGCTTGCTGCGCGGCGATTATCGTCCTCAGGAAATCGCACTGAGTTATGAATCTGCCGGAGCTGCGGCGCTGTCGGTGCTGACCGAAGAAGACTTTTTCCTGGGGTCGCTGGGCCATCTCGAAGCGGCACGCGAGGCCGTGGGTCTGCCCGTGCTGCGGAAGGATTTCATCCTGGACGCCTACCAGGTGTTTGAGTCGGTGGCGGTGGGCGCTGATGCCCTATTGCTCATGGTCACGCTGCTGGCGGACAGGGATTTGCGGAACCTGCTCGAACTGTGCCAACAGGAGCGGATTGCCGCGCTGGTGGAGGTTCATACGGAAGAGGAATTGGACCGCGCGCTGGCAACAGGCGCTTGGCTCATCGGCGTCAATAACCGCAACCTGAAGACGATGGA
>Ga0187878_1002000_pt1 | contig 18709 bp, 21 predicted proteins | sample June2016WEW_17_1_FD_132979 | JGI IMG/M metagenome (GOLD analysis project Ga0187878, IMG submission 132979) | Peatland microbial communities from SPRUCE experiment site at the Marcell Experimental Forest, Minnesota, USA - June2016WEW_17_150 | ecosystem: Environmental > Terrestrial > Soil >...
CGGCTGCCCTCTGGGCTGACGCGGCACGCGACGATGCCTGCCGCAGCCCCGCCTCTGACGACGCTCTGCGCGTCTTGGCCTGCTGCAGCGCAGCGCGGGCGGAGTTCGCTCTCTGCCGCGCTGCCTGAAGGGCCGATTGCGCGCTGACGTCGGTGGCTGTGGCGGCGTCGAATTCCTGCTCTGACACCGCGCCGGCCGAGGATAGCTGCTTGAACCGCGTCGCGTCCGCTGCCGCCTTTTTCGCCTGCGCATCTGCAGAGGTGACGTCGGCGTCGGCTGCCTCGACCGCCGCCTGGGCGGCGGTGATCTGCGCGTTGGCGGTCTGGAGATCGCTTCTGGCTTCGGCAACGGCGTCCTCTGCCGCATTGGCGGACGCCTGCGCAGAAGCTGCTTGCGCCTCAGCAGCAGCGATCTGGGTTCGGGACGCGGCTACGCTGGCTTCCGCCGCCGCGGCAGACGCGCCTGCCTGTTCCTGGCCCGACGTAGCGGTGCGAGTGGTGAGCGAGACCTGCGTCCTCGCGGCTCCTGTCTGTGCGCCCTGCAGCGCGTAGTTCGCCTCCGCGCTGCGCAGCCTCGCCCCCAGATCGCGTTCATCGAGGCGCAGCAGCATCTGTTCTGCTCTCACATCCTGGTTGTCGTCGACGTAGATCCGGCTGACGTAGCCGCTCACGCGCGCGCTGATCGGGACGAGATCGCCCTCGACCTGCGCGTCATCGGTGGACTCCCAGTTGCGGGCGGAGAGCCAGTAAATGAAGCCGCCCAGACCGATAACGATGACAGCCGCGGCCGCGATGAGCTTGAGCCCGCGCGGCCTTCGCGCAGCTTCAGGAGGCGCGGTCTGATCCACACTCACTGTTTTCGATCTCCCGTGGCAAGAAAACGGTCCTGCCAGCCAATCGGCAGGCCGGCCGCTCCCGCTGCAGATTGTATGTCCCGCACGCGAACACCTTGCCTCGCGAACGACAAGGACGACGAAGGGGGCCGCTCTGTCATAAGCGGCAGATAGGAAGCTCAGGCGATACGCGGCCCTGGGTGTCGAGGCGAATGCTACAGCCGGTCGGCGAGATGCGTGTACTCGTCCAGGAGCGCCATGAAGTTGTCGCACTTGGTGCCGTAGGCGATGGAATGGCTGGGCCCGAGGATGAAGCCCGGGCCCCGGCGGCCGCGTTCCATGGCCTGCCGAACGTTCTTCCGCACATCGTCAGGGGTGCCGGAGACGAGGGTCTCGACGGAGATGCCGCCCCAGAACGACATGGAGCGACCGAACTCGTCCTGCAGCGCGCCGATCTCCATGCCTGCTATGGTCTGCAGCGACTGATAGCAGTCTATGCCGGCCTCGACGAACATGCTCATGAGTGCGCGGTTGTCGCCGCAGTTATGGAAGAGCGCCTGCTGACCGTAACCTTTGACATTGCGGACCCGCTCGGAGAGGAACGGCAGGCAGTTCTCGCGGAACTGAGCGGGGTTCAGCATAGGGCCCTTTGAGCTGGCGATGTCCTGTTCGAGCAGAACTCCGTCCTGGCCCGGGCGAATGTAGTAGCGGTCATTCAGGTTCGCCTGTTTGGTGTACCGGCGATTCGCGGCTCTGACGACTTCGGGCTTGAGCGCGTACATCATCCACCCGGTCACATCGCCCCCCAGGAGAGTACAAGCGACGACACCGCCCGATGAGCCGGCGATGTAGCGGTCGCGGCCGAGGGCCTCCGCAACGTAATCACAAGCCTCAAAGATTGACGGGTCCGGCGGCGTGAATCCACTCTCGTCGTACTCGGGGAACTGGTCTTCGGTGAATGACTCGGTATCGTAGATCGCCGGGCTGTGGACGCGCACGATCTCGTTCGACAGGTGCGAGATCTTGTAGATGGCGCCGTCGCTGTCTTCCCAGGTATCGTCGCTGGTGCGGCGCGGCGGCTCGCCCGGGTCATAGCCTTTGGGCGGGACGACTGGCGCTTCCTTGAAGGTGATCAGATCGGCGCAGTCGATCTTGCTGTAGAACTCGACGGTGTCCTTCTTGTAGCTCTCCACGACTTCATCCCGCCGCCCCTCCCAGAGCGCCAGCGTCGCCGCGATCTTGTTGCGGACGTAGGTCTTGTGGCCGATAACGCGCTCGATGGTGTCGCAGTCAACGAGATAGAAGCCGAGGGGGATCCTATCGACGGGCTGCCGCGCGATGGCGGCTTTCACGCGTTCCTTCGAGTTCATGCAGACCCCTTGGGAAACCGGAAGTCGAGGGCCCTCTTCAGTCTTTCGAGGGTGTTGAACACGATCGGGCAGTCCTCCGCGCTTGAGATCATCGAGAGAGAGCGTCCACGGAAATCGGGCTTGAGCAGATGCGGGTAATCGCGACAATCGCGAGGCCGGTCTTCGTAGACTGAGCAGACCGAGCCGATCAGGAAGGGGCAGGGCGAGTCTGCAAGGAGTCTCTCCCGTTCCGGGCTGACCGCGAGGTAGCGATCCTCAAACTCCTGCAGCGAGAGTCCCACGCGGTCCGCCACCCTGGCGATGTCGTTGTCGTCGAAGCTCGGGGTCATGGTGCGGCAGCAGTTCCCGCACGCGGCGCAGTCGACCTCCGCCCAGACCGAACGCGCGATCTCGTGAACTACCCGGTCGAGCTTCTCGTCGCTCCAGTCGAGCTCCCACTTGTAGAAGACGCGGAAGGCGAGGTTCTCCTCCTCGCGGTCCTGGGCGAAACGGCGGATGGTGTCGATGTCGGTGATAGGTTTCTGCATAATGGTTCTCAGATGGTCCGGGCGGCTTCGGTGCTGCAGCCGCGGCACTGATTTCCTTCTGCTCGTAGGAACGCGTGTCCTGCGGCCGAGTGTCGGGAGTGGCCGGCGCGCGCGTTTTGGGGCTTCACCGCACGACTTCACAAAGAAATCGCAGTTCTTCCCATGGATCAGCATTGACAGATGGGAGGAATCATGGCATAAATTTCCTACCTTTATGGTGGAGTAACTAGGAATTCATGCTGAAGCCCTCTGCTCGGGCTGAATACGCCGTGCGCGCGATGGTCGAGCTTGCCCATTACGATGGCTCAGGGCCGGTGCCGCTGCGGGGCCTGATGAAGGGCGAGCCGGTGTCTCGCAAGTACCTGGAGCAGCTTGCCAGCGCCCTGCGCCGAGCGGGACTCGTGCGGGTGGCGAGAGGGCCGAATGGCGGCTATCAACTGGCGCGGCCAGCGGAGCGGATAAGCGCCAAGGACATCGTGGAGTCGGTGAATGGACCCACCAGCCTGCTGGACTGCCTGGCCTCCCCGTCCTCATGTCAACGCTCGATGGCATGCGCGGCACGACACATGTGGGGGAGGGTCAACGGGGCGATCCTCTCGGTGCTGGAGGAGACGACGCTGGCGGACCTGCGGCAGCAGCAACTGGCGCGCGATGGCGGTTGCCCGCTCAACTATGAGATCTGAGTCATTGAGCCGCCCCGGATATGTGCAGGAGGAGGATGCTATCATGGCAATCGACGTGGAGATAGCGAACCGCGGTCTAGGGGGACTGACGGCGCCCGAGATTCTGCAGTGGGCGCTCGAAGAGTTCGGAGACCGGATCGCGCTGGCGTCGAGCTTCGGCGCGGAGGATGTGGCTCTGATCGACATGCTGACGCGGTTCAGCAAGCACCCCCGGGTGTTCGTCCTCGACACCGGCCGACTGCACGAAGCCACCTATGAGGTGATGGAGCGCATCCGCGGTCGGTATGGGGTCAGACTCGAGATATACTCGCCTCAGCGCGAGGGGGTGGAACGACTCGAGCGCGAGGAAGGACTCTATTCCTTCCGCAGGAGCCTGGAGGCGCGACACGCCTGCTGCTTCATCCGAAAAGTCGAGCCGCTGGGACGCGCCGTGAGCGGCCTGGGCGCGTGGATAACCGGCATGCGGAGAGAGCAGAGCGTGACTCGCATACAGGCCGAGGCCGTCGAAAACGATCCACTGCATCCCGGCGTCGTGAAAGTCAACCCTCTGATCGACTGGACCACTGGACAGGTGTGGGACTACATCCACAGGCACGATGTGCCGTACAACACGCTTCACGACATGGGCTACCCGAGCATCGGATGCGAGCCGTGCACGCGCGCGATCCAGGCGGGAGAGCACCCCCGCGCCGGACGCTGGTGGTGGGAGGAGCCAGAGCAGAAGGAGTGCGGGCTGCACGGGTTGACGGAGAGCGGCGCCCGGGCGTAGCCCCATCCAGGTGAATAGTCGCGGCGTTTGTGGGGAGACTGAAGATGTGTGGAAGCGCGTGCCGGGTACATAGCGGATCCGGCGCGCAACAACTGGAGATTCGGTTCATGCATCAGCAGAAGAAGACGGACCAGGACTCGGCGCAGGCGCGGGCGCGCGACTTGAAGGCCGGGGGCTTCATCCCCCAGCGGCAGGCGGGGAAGATCACCATCCGATGCAAAGCGCCGGGAGGGCGGCTGACATCGGAACGGTTGGAGCGGATCGCTGAAGTGGCGCGCAAGTACGGCCAGGGCGTCGTTCATCTGAGCGTGCGGATGTCCCCAGAGATTCCCTACATCGACCTCTCCGACCTGGATGCGTTGGTGCGCGAGCTGACCGAGGCAGGGCAGGAGATCGCATCGTGCGGCCGGCGCTTCCGAGTGAGCACCGCGTGCGCGGGGTGTGAGTACAACCCGAACGGGCTGACCGATACCCAGGGGCTGGCCCGCGTCGCCACTGAACGCTTCTTCGGGCAGGACGCCCCGCATAAGTTCAAGACCTGCTTTGGCGGATGCGTGCGCGATTGCGTGCGCTGCCGCATGGCCGATCTCGGGTTCCAGGGCATGGTCCGTCCGAAGCTGGTGGCGGACAACTGCACTCATTGCGGGCTATGTGCCAGGGCCTGTCAGGATGACGCATTGGCGATGGAGGACGATGGCCTTCCCATCAGAGACATCTCGCGCTGCATCTCCTGCGGAGACTGCATCAAGGCCTGCCCCTTCGACGCGATGGTGGCCGAGGAGATCGGCCATGGCATCTTCGCAGGGGGCAAGCATGGCAAGCACCCGCATCCCGCCTATCCGGTGGCCGAGTTCGTGCCCGATGAGCAGGTGATGGATGTGATCGAGGCCACCGTGAATTGGTATCGCGAGCACGGGCGTCGCGGGGAGCGACTCGGCAGTCTGCTGGACCGGGTCGGGGTTGATTCCTACCGTAAGGCGCTGAAGACGGTGGTGGGAGAGCGGCTGCTGTCGGCGGCGGACTTGAGGCAGCCGAAGTGGAAGCGCATCTTCTACGCCGGACTCGCGCAGATATTTCCGGCCTATGGTGACATTGACGAGGAGTAACGGCGATGACAATCGAGTCTACTGAGGAACGCGCGGCCGACGTGCGCGTCGATCTTCGGGGCACGCCATGTCCGCTGAACTGGGTCAAGACGAAACTGCGGCTCGAGCAGATGAAAGAAGGCGAGCTGTTGGAGGTTCTTCTCGACGACGGCGACGCTATCCGGAATGTTCCACGCAGTGTGAAGACAGAGGGCCACAGGATCGTGAAGGTGACGCCGGTCGGCGGCGATTTCAGTCTGTTGATAGAGAAGCGCGGCGACGGATGAGACGGCGTCTGCCGATGGCGCTTCGGAGGCAAACCGATGCAGACGAGCAGAGGGTCGACAGGGTGCAGGATGAGAGCGTCCGCGCTGCCGCCGTGGACGAGGCGGCTGCCCTCAGGTAACGGCGGGGCGAAGCCGCGGGTCGAGTTCACGGACGACCAGATCGAGCGCTACAGCCGGCACATCATCCTGCCCGAGGTGGGCGGGGATGGCCAGCGCAAGCTGTTCGCCGCCAAGGCCCTGATCATCGGCGCGGGCGGCCTTGGGTCTCCGGCCGGCCTCTATCTGGCAGCCGCCGGAGTAGGGACGATCGGCATCGTCGATTCTGACGCGGTGGAGCTGAGCAATCTGCAGCGGCAGGTCCTGCACGCGACCTCCTGTCTGGGCCGGGCGAAGTGTCTTTCTGCCAAAGACACGATGGAGGCCCTAAACCCTGACGTGCGGGTGATCCCGTATCACGAACGACTTTCGTCGGCGAACGCTCTCGAAATCATCGCCGGCTATGACGTTGTCCTCGACGGCAGTGACAACTTCCCCACCCGCTACCTCGTCAATGATGCCTGCGTGATGGCACGGAAACCCCTGTGCCACGCTGGCATCCTTCGCTTCGAGGGGCAGTTGACGACGATCGTGCCCGGCGAGGGGCCTTGCTACCGGTGTCTGTATCCGGAGCCGCCGCCTCCAGGGCTCGTCCCGAGCTGCCAGCAGGCCGGCATTCTCGGCGTGACGGCCGGGGTTATGGGGCTGCTGCAAGCGACGGAGGCGGCGAAGCTGATCCTCGGAATCGGCGAGCCGTTGATCGGGCGGCTGCTGCTATACAGCGCGCTCGATACGAGCTTTCGCGATGTGAGGGTGCCGCGGAGGCCGGATTGCCCAGTCTGCGGGGACAGCCCAACTATCACCAAGCTGATTGACTACGAGGAGTTCTGCCAGGTGCGATGGAGTTCGACTGACCAGGTAGGAGGCGGTTGTGACTGCGGTTCAAGCTGAAATGGTGACGGTGCGGGTATTCGGCGCGCTGAGGCAGGCCATGGGGCAGACCGAGGTGAGGCTGCCGTGCGCCGGAGCGACCGTGAAGGACGCGCTCGTCCAGCTCGGACAGGGATGCAATGGCGATGTCGCCAGCTACATCTTCGACAAGCAGGGCAATCTGTGGCGCAGCCTGATGCTGCTGGTGAATGATGACCCGGTGAGCGACGCGCTCTGCCAGAGGACGAATCCGGGCGATGTGATCACTTTGCTGCTGCCGCTAGCCGGAGGGTAGAAGCGGCGGATCGTGCGAATCGTTGACCGGAGCCGCGCGGGGGCGTAGAATTGCCTCCGGCATGAATCCCGATCAGGTCGCCAGCCCTCGCCCGAAGGCGCTGCCCAAGTTCCTGAAAGTCCCGTGGGACAGGGGCGGGCTGCGCACCTATCTCGTTCTCTTCGCTCTCATCGTTTCCCGGGCCGACCACCGGTGGCTGCTCTGGGGCGCGTCGCTGATCCTGCTCGGCGCCGCTCTCCACATCGCCTCGAAGGGCTGCTTACATCAGGACCGGGCGGTGGCGATGAGCGGCCCATACCGGTTCGTCCGTCATCCCTTCTACCTCGCGAATCTCCTGACCGATGTGGGCATCGCGGTGCTGTCGGGCCGCTGGTGGTGCGTGGCGCTCTCACTGGCGGCCTGGCTGGCCGTCTACATCCCAGTGATGCGGGGGGAAGAATCCCACCTGGCACGGCTCTTCCCCGATATCTACCCGGCGTACCTGGATCGGGTGCCGATGCTGATCCCGTTCCGCCGACCTGTGGCCGCAAGCGGCGAAGGCTTTTCGTGGCGGAACCCCAATATCGTCTCCGATAGCGTCATCCCCAGGGTGATGAGAATCCTGGCCTATCCGCTGCTCTTCTTCGTGTGGCAAGACGTGAGGAGCGCCGGACTCGGCATCGTCGCCACGGGTCCTGCGCTGTGGGCGGGGACGGGGCTGCTCGTGCTCTACGCGTGCGCGCTTGTGTTGTCACGCGTGATGAGGGTTCGCAGACACAGCGCCTGGGAATGACCGCGGGGGCTCGGCGGTCGGACTGCGAATGGCAGGACCCGCTGCTGCCTACGGACGTCCGCCCAATGAAGTAACACTGGGCGAAAGTCATTAGAAGAACGCCGCGGCGGCCTCATGGGCCAGATTCAGGATCGGCCCGGGATACGTCAGGCCCACCACCACCAGCACGCAGACGACGACCGCGACCATGGTGGAGGGCTGAAGGCGGATAGTGGGGCGATCGGCGGCGGGTTCGATGTACATCGCGCGTGCCACCATGAGATAGTAGTAGAGGGACAGCACGCTCGCCATTACGCCGATAAACACGAGGCCGTAGAGGCCGCTCTGCACGCCTGCCCAGAAGAGGAAGACCTTTCCCCAGAATCCCGACAGCGGCGGAATTCCGCCGAGGGATAGCAGCAGCACCAGCATCGCCAGCGCCAGGCCGGGGTTTCGGCGGCTGAGACCGTTATAGCTGCTGATCTGGTCGTCGCCCGTCGATAGGCCGACGATAGTGGCGACAAGAAACGCGCCCAAGTTCGTGAACAAGTACTGGAAGAGGAAGAAGATGGTGCCGAGCGCGCCCAAGGACGAGGCAGAGGCGATCCCGACGAGTGCATAGCCGGCCTGCGCCACGCCGGAGTAGGCGAGCATGCGCTTGATGTCGCGCTGGGCCAGTGCAAGCAGATTCCCGACGATCATGCTGAGGCCGGAAAGCGCGATCACGAAGACCGTCCAGCCGCTGGCGGCGTCCAGCATCGGCCCCAGCAGCACGCGCATGATGGCGGCGAATCCGGCCGCCTTGGAGGCCGTGGACAGGAAGCCCGTGACCGGCGTCGGAGCGCCCTGATAGACGTCGGGGGCCCACATATGGAAAGGCACGGCAGCGATCTTGAAGGCGAAGGAAGCGATAACGAAGAGGATGCCGACGGCGAGACCGGGGCCGATTCCGTTCAGGCTGACGCGGCTATCTATGGTGCTGAAGAGAGTGGTCCCGACCGTCCCGTAGACGAGGCTGGCGCCGTAGAGATAGACCGCGGAGGCGGTGGCGCCGAGAATGAGGTACTTGAGGCCCGCCTCCCCCGACCTCGGGCTGATCTTGGAGTAGGCCGCGAGTACATAGAGGCTGAGGGTCGCAAGCTCCAGGCCGAGGTAGAGGGTGAGCAGATCGCCGGCCGAGGCCATCAGCATCATTCCCAGCACGGAGAAGAAGAGCAGCCCGTAGTACTCTCCGATGTGGCGGAAACGCTGAGAAGCGAAATCGACTGAGCCCGCGGCAGTGATGGCGGCGGCGAGCAGGAAGATCGCCTTGAAGATCAGGCCCAGACGGTCGAGCACCATCACTCCGCCCCAGAGCGGGACCGGCCGAACGAGGTCGTGCCATCTGTTGGCGGTGACGACAAGGATGACAACGGCGGCGGCGGCGCTGAACCAGCCGATCCACTTTCGGTTCCCGCGCACCTGAATCAGGTCCGCGAGGATGACGGCGATGGCTGCACAGAAAGTCAGCAGCTCCGGTTTCAGTTGGCCGAGGATCTGCGCCATCATGGTCGTAGGAACTGCCCCAGGCTGCCGCCGATAAGATCGGTCAGCGGCGATGGATAGATGCCGATGAGAATCAGCAGCCCGCCGAGCACCACCAGCGTGACCCACTCAGTGGTGCGGGCATCGGTCAGCCCGCCGTACTTCGCCTCATCCAGCGGCCCATGAAAGATCCGCTGCAGCACGCGCAGCACGTACGTCGCGGTCACGACGATGGCGATCACTGCGCCGATGGCGAGGATGGCAAAGAGTGGAACGCCGCCGATGAGATAGCTGCCGGCGTGAGCGCGGAAGGTGCCGAGGAAGACCAGGAGTTCGGCGACAAAACCGCTCGTCCCCGGCAGGCCGAATGAGGCGAGGCCGCCGATGGTGAACGCGACCGCGATGCCCGGCATCTGCCGCGCCAGGCCGCCCATCGCCTCGATGTCCCGGGTATGCGATCTCTCGTAGACCAGGCCGACGAGGGCGAAGAAGAGCCCGGTCATGATCCCGTGGGAGATCATCTGCATGACTGCGCCATTGAGCGCCACCTGGTTCAGCGCGGCCAGGCCGAGCATCACCACTCCCATGTGGCTGACGCTGGAGTAGGCGATAACGTACTTGAGATCGCGCTGGCCCATCGCCACGTACGAGCCGTAGACGATGTTGATCACCGCGATGGCGCCGACCAGCCACATCCACGCCTGCGCACCTTCCGGGAGGCAGCCGATGCCGACGCGCAGCACGCCGTAGGCTCCGAGCTTCATCAGCACCCCTGCGTGAAGCATCGAGACCGCGGTGGGAGCGGAGGCGTGACCGTCAGGCGACCAGGTGTGCAGTGGCCAGATGCCGGCGAGGATGCCGAAGCCGACGTAGAGCAGGAAGAAGGCGACGACCTGGAACGTGTGCGTGTAGCCGGCCTTCGAGAGCACGGTCAGATCGAATGTCCGTGGTTGACCCACTGGAAGCTGGGCGGCGAAGTACATGCCGAGCATGCCGACGAGCATGAAGGCGCTGCCGACCAGCAGATAGAGGGTCAGCTTCATCGCCGAGTACTCTTTGGGCCCCGTGCCCCAGATGCCGATGAGCAGATACATCGGCAGCACGGCGATCTCGTAGAACAGGAAGAAGAAGAACAGGTCCTGCGCGACAAAGACCCCGAAGACGCCTGTCACCAGCAGGAGGAGCAGGCAGTAGAACTCCTTCGTGCGGTGGACAACTGTCCAGGAGGCGAAGACGCCGCAGAAGATGACGAGGGCGGTGAGGAGCGTGAGCGACAGGCTGATGCCGTCGGCCGCGACATAGTAGCTAATCCCAGGGAAGATGACCCAGGCGGCGCGGTCGATGAACTGCAGGCCGTGCATGTGCTCGCCGAGGTAGCTGTAGCAGAGGTGCGCCGAGAGCACCACCGTGATCCCGGCCGCCACCGCGGAGACCATGCGGATGGCGAGCAGGTTCCTTCTTGGCACGATCATGACGATGAGCGCCGCGATGAGGGGAGCGACCACGATGATCGTGAGTGGATGTGCGATCATGGTCGTCGCATCACCAGCGCCAGGAGGGTCTGATCTCGGCCGAAGACCACGATCAGTCCGGCAATGATGGCGCAGATGAAGACCAGCGCGTAGAACTGCATCTGACCCGTCTGAGCGGTCCGCAGCCGGTTCGCGGTCCATCCGGCGAGCCATGCGACGCCGTCAACCATGCCGTTCACGATGTGGCGGTCGAACCAGGCGGCGAGGCGGGAACCGGCGATGACGACGCGGCTGGCGAACAGCTCCCAGGCGCGGTTCAGGTACCACGCGTTCTTCAGCAGGTGATAGACTCCCGGGAACCGCGCGTTGAAGGCGCCTGGAGAGATGTGCTGCTCGCGGTATGCCGCCCAGGCGACCCCGATCCCCGCCATTGCCAGCAGGAACGATGCCGCGATCACCAGCGCCGATGCGGTCTCCGGCCCTGTACCGGAATGGACAACCTCGGCGATCCCTCCGGCCGTCAGTGGCACGCGGAACTCCAGGCCGCCCGCAACAGCCGCCAGCAGTGCCAGCAGGAGCAGCGGCGCGGTCATCACCAGAGGCGACTCGTGCGCGTGCGCGGCGGCCTCCGTGCGCGGCCGGCCCGCAAACGTCACGAACCAGAGCCGGAACATGTAGAAGGCAGTCAGGGCGACGCCGATGAGCGCGAACACGAACATCACCTGATGGCCCGGCAGGTGCGAGGACCAGATGGCGGACAGCACCGCGTCCTTGCTCCAGAAGCCCGAGAGCGGAAAGATGCCGGCGAGCGCGAGCGCCCCCACGAGACAGGTCAGCGCGGTGATCGGCATGCGTCTGATGAGCCCGCCCATCTGCCACATGTCGTTCGTGTGCACCGCGTGGATGACGCTGCCTGCGGTGAGGAAGAGGAGCGCCTTGAAGAAGGCGTGGGTCGTGAGGTGAAAGACGCCGGCCGCGTACCCGCCCACGCCGAGCGCGAGCATCATGTATCCGAGCTGGCTGATGGTCGAATAGGCGAGCACTCTCTTGATATCATTCTCGGCGACTCCCATGGTGGCGGCGAGGAACAGGGTCGTCATGCCGATGATCGCGACCACGAACAGCGCGGCGGGAGCGGCGGCGAATATGAAGTAGGTCCTCGCCACGAGATAGACGCCAGCGGCAACCATCGTAGCCGCGTGAATGAGAGCGCTGACCGGAGTCGGACCCTCCATCGCGTCGGGCAACCAGATGTGAAGCGGGAACTGGGCGCTCTTTCCGACTGCGCCGCTGAAGAGCAGTAAGGCGATGACAGTCGCGGCCCCGGTGGCGATCGCGCCGCTGCTGACCAGGTGCTCGAGCTGGCGGAAGCCGAAGACCGAGTGCGGGCCGAGAAGCCCGTGATGCTGGAACGACAGGATCAAGATGGCGGTCAGGAACCCCAGGTCCCCGAAGCGCGTGACGACGAAGGCCTTCTTCGCGGCCGCGGCCGCAGAGGGTCGGCGGTACCAGAAGCCGATCAGCAGATATGAGCAAATACCGACGAGTTCCCAGAAGATGTAGGTCTGGGCGATGTTGTCGGCGATGACCAGGCCGAGCATGGCGCCGCTGAAGAGCGACATATACGCGAAGTAGCGCCCGTACCCCGTCTCGCCCTTCATGTATCCGATCGAGTAGATCTGCACGAGCAAGCTCACCGTGCACACCACGATCATCATGATGCACGAGAGGCCGTCGATGAGAACGCCGACCTCGAGCGTGACGCTGCCCACCTGCAGCCAGGTGAGGGCGGTCGAGAACGACTTCTGTCCCTCGGTGAGCGCAAGGGAGAAAATCGAGAGCGACAGCGAACCAAGCAGGGCGGCGATGAGGACGAAGGGCGCGACTCGCTCGCCGCGCCGCAGCAGGAGCGCCGCGATCAGGACGAACGCTATGAACGGGAATCCCGGTATCAATAGTAGCGTGTATCCGCCCAGCACCAGAAGTCCTTCAGCCCTTCATCAGGTTGATTTGATCCACGTTGACGGTTCTGAATCGCCGGTAGACATTGAGAATGATCGCCAGCGCGATGGCTGCTTCTGCGGCCGCCACGGTGATGATGACGACGGTGAAGACCTGGCCCTCCATCTGGGCGCCACCGCTGTAGCGCCAGAAAGCGACGAAGTTGATGTTGGCTGCGTTCAGCATGAGCTCGATCCCCAGCAGCACCGCGATCGCGTTTCTGCGCGTGAAGACGCCCACCAGTCCGATGGCGAAGAGCAGGACGCTCACTACAAGATAGCTCTGGATGGGGATGAACGGCGCTGATGTCATTCCGGCTCCGCTCGGGCTATCACGATCGCACCCACCATCGCAACCAGGAGCACGATCGACGATACCTCAAATGCCAGCACGTACGGGCTCAGCAGTGCCTCCGCGAGCCGGCCGGTCACGTCTCCCGGCGCAAGGGATGAGCCCACCGGCCACATCTGGCGGCTGAGCATATGCAATACAATGCCGGCCAGCCCGGCCGCGCCGATAAAGCCCCAGAGAAGCTGCTGGTTCACCACCCGGACATCGGCATGCCCCAGGCCATGGGTCAGCATGACCGCGAATAGCACCAGCACGACGATTCCGCCGCAATACACGAGGATCTGTATCGCTGCCAGCAGCTCCGCGCCCAGCAGCAAGAACAATCCGGCCACGCTCGCCAAGCATGGAAGCAGCCAGAGAGCGGAGTGCAGGATGTTCCGAGAGGTAACGACCAGCAGTCCGGGGATGAGCGCGCCCGCGGCGCAGCAGACGAACGCGAGCACGTACCAGAACGAGCCGGACTGAAGGTATTGGCCGAGCGCCGCGGTCATGCCGCCGCTCCCGTCGGCTTCGGGGATGGTTCGAGCATCTCGTCCAGGTCTCGGTGAGTATCGCCGCGATGCTCGCCGACCGTGCTGTATGCGCCGTTGAGCGTGATGGCGTCAAACGGGCAGGCCTCGACGCAGAGATTGCAGAAGAGGCAGCGCCCGCCATCCCAGAGGTACTCGGCGGCGCGCTTCTCGCGGCCCTTCTTGTCATCGCCCTTGATGTGCGGGATGGCGAGGGTCGGGCAGGCCTTCTGGCAGGCAAGGCACGCCGTGCACTTCAAGCGCCCGGCCTCATCTCGCCGGTGAACCATACGCCCCCGGAAACGCGGATACGTGTAGGCCGGTTCGGCCGGATAGTCCTCGGTGATGCGCGGTCGCCGCAGCCAGTTGAAGAGCGTGACTGCAAGCCCCTGGCATATGCTCCAGAGGCCGATGAAGACTTCGGCAGCGAGGTTGTGCCTCCGCGGCGTCATCACCATCTCCCCTGCATGCGCGCGACCGCGGTCAGCATGACGGCTGCCAGGCCCAGCGGTACCAGCAGCTTCCAGGCGAAGGACATGACCTGGTCTATCCGGAGCCGCGGGAGGGTCCAGCGAACCCACATGATGGCGATGACGATCGCGTAACTCTTGATGAAGAACCAGGCGACCGGCGGCAGCACCGGCCCGTCCCATGCGCCGAAGAAGAGCGCGGCGCAGAATGCCGAGACGAAGAAGAGATGCGCGAATTCGGCCAGGAAGAAGAAAGCGAAGCGCATTCCGGAGTACTCGGCATGGTATCCCGCCACCAGCTCGCTCTCGGCCTCAGGTAGGTCAAACGGGACCCGGTTCACTTCCGCCATCGCGGTGATGAAGTAGATGAGGAAGGCGAGCTGCAGCGGGAATCGCAGGATGAACCAGTGTCCGCCGCGCTGGGCATCGACGATGTCCCCGATCCGCAGCGAGCCGGCCGCTACGACCACGCAGACCATGGCCATCAGCAACGGGATTTCGTAGCTGAGGGTCTGAGCAGCCGCGCGCAGCGCCCCCATGATGGCGTACTTATTGTTAGACGACCACCCGGCCATGATCAGGCCGACGACTGGGAACGCGGAGACCGCTACTACGAATAGGACGCCCAGGTTGAGATCCTTGACCATCCACCTGTCGCTGAATGGCAGCACCATGAAAACGAGCAGCGTGGGCACGAAAACCACGAAGGGAGCGAGGATGAAGACGATCTTGTCGGTCCCGGTCGGGATGATATCTTCTTTCATCAGCAGCTTCAACGCGTCGGCAGCGGTCTGAAGAGGGCCGAAGCGACCACCGACGCGGTTGGGGCCGACGCGGCTCTGGATATCGCCGGAGATCTTCCGCTCGAGCCAGACCAGCACGAGTACCGTCGTCATCACGAACACGGTGATGATCGCCGCCATCACCACCATCCAGAGGGCCTCGACGATCCAGAGAGGCAGGCCGTGGGCTTGCCACCACGTAGTCAGCCTGAGGTAGGGCCCGACGCTCACCGGTCCACCTCGCCCAGCACGATATCGATGCTGCCCAGGATTGCGACCACGTCACCGATCTTCCAGCCGCGGAGCATCCGGGGGAGAGCGGCCAGGTTGTAGAAGGAGGGCGCGCGGAAACGGACTCGCGCTGGCTGAGGGCCTCCATCGCTCACCACCCAGCAGCCGAAGTCCCCGCGCGGGGACTCGACGCGGCCGTAGGCCTCACCGGCCTGCGGCCTGATCGCCCGTGGAACCTTGGCGATCACATCGCCCTCGGGGAGGCGATCCAGACACTGCTCGATGATGCGAAGGCTCTGGCGCATCTCCGCCATTCGCACCACATAGCGGCCCATGCAGTCGCACGTGGAGGCGGTGATCACATCGTAGTCGAGCTGGTCGTACACCTCGTACGGCTCGTCTCGCCTGAGATCGTACTTCACGCCGCTGCCGCGCAGAGTCGGGCCGCTGCACCCGCAGTCAATGGCCTCCTCCGGTGGCAGTATGCCGATCCCCTCTGTGCGGACCCGGAAGATCCGGTTGCCGCTCAGCAGGCGATCGTACTCGTCGAGACGGGGCGGCAGAAACACGCAGTACTCGCGAGCCTTCGCAACGAAACCGTCGGGAATGTCCCAGCCAAGGCCGCCGACGCGCATGGCGCTCTGGGTCAGTCGAGCGCCCGTCCACATTTCAAACATGTCCATGATCGGCTCGCGCTCGCGCAAACCGTACAGGAACACGGTAGTGGCGGCCAGGTCATTGGCGAAGGTGGCCACGAACATGAGATGGCTGGCGATTCGGTTCAGCTCGAGCAGGATCACCCGGAGGTATTTGGCCCGCTCGGGGACCTCGACGCCCATGAGCTTCTCGACGGCCTGAACGTACGCGAGGTTATTGGAGGCGCTGCTCAGGTAATCGAGCCGATCCGTGTAGGGAAGAATCTGCGGGTAGGTGCGCGCCTCACCGATCTTCTCGACCCCCCGATGCAGATATCCGATGACGGGTTTGCAGTCCAGCACGACCTCGCCGTCCAGCGTCAACTGCAGCCGCAGCACGCCGTGCGTGCTGGGGTGCTGCGGCCCCATATTGAGAATCATCGTTTCGGTCGGCGTGAGGGCCTGCGTCATGTCACCTGGCCTGCCAGGTCTTCAGCAGGGGATATCCTTCCCAGTCATCGGTCAGCAGGATTCGCTGCATGTGGGGATGGCCGTCGAAGCGGATCCCGAACATATCGTAGACTTCCCGCTCGGGCCACTCGGCGCCGCGGAACACGGGCGTGAGCGACGGCAGACGAGCCCCGGAACGAGGAACGAGTATGCTCGCCACCAGGTGGTGGCCGGTGGACAGCGAAGCCAGCCGGTAGACCACCCGCAAGGCTTCATTCGTGTCCATCGCGGTGATATCGGCAAGGTATGCGAAGCCCTCATCCTTGGCCAGCCGAGCCGCGCCCACCAGCGACCGCGCCGCGATCTGCACGCGCAGCTCCCGGCCGATCTGCTCTGCCGACTCGATCGCGTCGCCGAATTGGGACTTGAGCTTCTCGAGCATTGCTTCCGAACCTGGGATCACGCGTCCCGCGCGGGCGCCGCCGGGGCGCGCCGAATCGATTCGCGGTTGATCTTCTCCTGGAGCTTGAGTATCCCGTCTATCAGCGCCTCGGGGCGAGGTGGGCAGCCGGCGATGTAGATGTCGACCGGCACGATCTGGTCCACGCCCTGCACGGTGAAATAGGAATCGTGGAAGGGGCCGCCCTCGCACGCGCACCCTCCCATCGCGATCACGTACTTCGGGTCTGCCATCTGCTCCCAGAGCCGCCGCAGGACGGGCGCCATCTTCTTGCTCACTGTGCCGGCGACCAGCATCAGGTCGGATTGCCGCGGCGTACCCCGGTATATGAGGCCGAACCGGTCCAGATCCCATCTCGAGGCTGCCGTACACATCATCTCGATGGCGCAGCAGGCGAGGCCGTAGGTGAGATACCACAGCGAAGAAGCCCGGCCCCAGTTGAGAACCTTATCGACGGTGGTCATCAAGATGGTGCCGCCAGGGACTCGACAGATCACCTCCGCGCCGCGTCCGAGTGGGGTGAGGGATTCCTCGGGATCAGGCGACCCGCGGTGTCTGACGTCCGGCGGCAAGGCTACTCCCACTTGAGACCCCCCTCTCGCCATGCGTATCCCAGCCCGAAGCCGAGGATGAGCAGGAAGATCAGCATCTCCACAACTGCGTACGGCCCTAGCCTGCTGACACGAACCGCCCACGGGTAGAGATAGGCCGCTTCCACGTCAAACAGCAGGAACAGAAGCGCGAAGATGTAGTAGCGGGGGTTGAGCTGGTTCCAGGCGTCGCCCTCCGGTACGATGCCGCACTCATAGGGCATCAGCTTCGCCTGTGAGGGGCGGCTGGGTCTCAGGATCCGGGCCATAATCAGGGCGATCACCAGAAAGATGATGCCGACCAGGGTGAAGACAACGACGTACGCGTATTGGTTACCCATATCGAGTTCTGTCAGTGCTCGCGCGAAACCACCGGAAGCGCTGCTCCTGAAAGGCTGGAGCGCCGAACACTCCGGCAGCAGGCCGCCAAGGCAAGCTTCTCGCAGCGTGTTTGTGAAACTTTGGGCAAACTTCTGCCAGGACCTCTCCCGCGCCTTCCGGCAGGCGGATAATCCCAGCGGAAAAGTCTGAATTGGATTCTAGCCTCCGGCGGCATGGCCGTCAACACCGGGGCGAGCGCGCGCGGGCAGCGCTACGGCTTCACCAGGACCTTGATCGCCTCCGTCTTGCCGGTGATGGTCAGAGTGAGCGCAGCGTCCGTCTCCTCCAGCCGGTACTCGTGAGTGCGCAGCGGCCCCAGGGCTATCTTTCCGGCGGCGACCATGGCGATGGCAGGCGGATAGCAGTTGGCATACCGGAAAACCGGGCGCAGGTCATACTCGCGCTGGAGCATATCCATCACCGGGAGCATGCCTTGGTCTTCGGGAGGCAGGCCGACTGGCACGACTACGCCACCGTTCTTCACCGCCTTCATCGCCTGTTGGATCGTGGCCATCGTGCCCGCGGTTTCGATAACGACGTCCGCTCCCCGGCCTCCGGTCATGTCGCGAATCGCCTCCACTGGGTCGCCCGCGCTCGCATCGAGCGCCTCCGCACCCAGTTGCCGCACCAGATCCAGACGGAACGGGATCACATCGGTGGCGATGACCGGATATGCGCCATAGGCCGCCGCGGCCTGCATCGCCAGCAGCCCGATGGGTCCCGCGCCCAGCACGGCAGCGCTCTGTCCGGGCCGAATCTCGGCGCGGCGGCAGGCATGCACGCCCACGGCCAGCGGCTCGATCATCGCCCCATCTTCGACGCTCAGCCCCGCCGGCAGCCTGTAGACGAAGTCCGCCGGCCAGGTGAAGTACTCACGAAACGCGCCCTGGTAATCGGGCGGCGCCGCCATGAAGTAGACGGCGACCTCGCATATGTTGTACCGCCCTTCTCTGCAGCGGCGGCAGCGGCGGCATGGGATTCCGGGCTCAATGGCAACCAGGTCGCCTGGCGCGACGTTCGTGACCTCTCCGCCGACCTCCATCACCTGCCCCGCGACCTCATGGCCCAGGATGAGCGGCTCGTTCACGACGAAGTGCCCGATGCGACCTCGCTCGTAGAAGTGGCAGTCGGAGCCGCAGACGCCCACTGCGCCCATCTTGATGAGCACTTCGTCGGGCCGGCTCAGCTTCGGCATCGGATCGTCGTGCATCCGGAGGTCACGGATGCCGTGCAGGTAGACTGCCTTCATGGTTGGCTCCTGACTTGGGGCCGGGATCGGTCACAGCGC
>Ga0187878_1002001_pt1 | contig 18685 bp, 18 predicted proteins | sample June2016WEW_17_1_FD_132979 | JGI IMG/M metagenome (GOLD analysis project Ga0187878, IMG submission 132979) | Peatland microbial communities from SPRUCE experiment site at the Marcell Experimental Forest, Minnesota, USA - June2016WEW_17_150 | ecosystem: Environmental > Terrestrial > Soil >...
GATCTGCTGAAGGGCGTTGTTCGTCGCCGGGAAGGATGAATCCTGCGGCCCTCGCACCCCACCGGAGATCGCTCCCGTGTCCTCCACCGGGAAAAAGCCCTTGGGTATCTTGTAGATCAGCACGACATTGAGCGCGATGGTGAGGAAGAGTACACTGAGGGTAAGGACCGGATGGTCGAGCACCCAATGCAGCGTGCTGCGGTATAATGACAGGACCCACTCAAAGAACTTCTCGCTGGCCGTGAAGATGCGGCCATGTTTTTCCGCGCGTTCGTTCTTCAACAGATAGGCGCACATCATGGGCGTGGTGGTCAGGGAGATGAGCATCGACACGATAATGGAGGTCGAGAGCGTGACGGCAAACTCGCGGAAGAGACGGCCGACGATTCCCCCCATCAACAAAAGAGGAATAAAGACGGCAATGAGCGAAATGCTGATGGTGAAGACCGTGAATCCGATTTCTTGCGCGCCCTTCAACGCCGCGGCAAAGGGCCTTATGCCGCTCTCCAGATGGCGGGTGATATTTTCCATCACCACGATGGCATCATCGACCACAAATCCCGTGGATATGGTCATGGCCATCAGCGAGAGGTTGTCGAGGGTATATCCGAACATATACATTACGGCGAACGTACCAATCAGTGAGACCGGCACCGCGACGGCGGGAATGAGCGTGGCGCGGCCGTTGCGCAGAAAGACAAACACCACGAGGATGACAAGGCCAATGGAAATCAGCAGCGTCTTCTCCACGTCACCCACGGAGGCGCGGATGGTTGTGGTGCGATCCAGCACGATGGTGGTATCCATGCCCAGCGGAATGGAGGCCTGGATAACCGGTAGTTGCGCGCGGATGCGGTCGACCGTATTAATGATGTTGGCGCCGGGCTGGCGGAAGATCATCATCGTAATCGCGCGCTTGCCGTTCAAATAGCCCGCTGCACGGACGTTCTGCACGGAGTCTGTCACCTGAGCGACATCGGACAGGCGGACCGCCGCGCCGCGCTTGTAACCGACGATGAGCGGTTTGTAGTCATCGGCGTGCGAGATCTGGTCGTTGGCAACGATGTCCGCAGTCACAATGCCATCAGAGATTTGGCCTTTGGCCAGGTCGGCGTTTTGCAGGCTCAGCACGGATTGCAAATTCGCCAGGGTAAGTCCATAGCTGGCCAGTTGTGTGGGATTGGCGTCCACACGCACGGATGGCGACGCGCCACCTCCGGCAGTTACCTGCCCTACGCCCTGGATCTGCGACAACTTCTGCGCGATGACGGTGGAGGCTTCGTCATACAGTTTATCGGGACCGTATTTGTCGGAAGTAAGGCCGAGAATCATGATCGGCGCATCGGCGGGATTGACCTTGCGAAAAGTCGGATTGCCCGGCAGGTTGGCGGGGAGATAGGTTCGCGCCGCATTGATGGCGGCCTGCACATCGCGCGCCGCGCCATCAATGTCGCGGCTAAGGTCAAACTGAATGGTGACCGAGGTGCTGCCGAGCGTGCTCGCGGAGGTCATCTCCGTCACTCCGGCAATATGACCAACTGCCGCTCCAGAGGAGTGGCGACGGATGACGCCATAATGTCGGCGCTGGCTCCCGGCAAGCCCGAACTGACGGAAATCGTCGGAAAGTCGACCTCCGGCAGGGGCGCTACCGGTAGCACCTCATACGCAACCGCCCCGGCAAGGGCAATCGCCACGGTGAGCAGCGTCGTAGCCACTGGCCGGCGGATGAAGGGTGCGGAGATATTCATGCCGGCCCTGCCAGTTCTGCGCCTCCGGTTTCTGGAGGGTTGGATTTGTTTGTAAAGCGGTCTGATAGATTGTCAAAGAAAATGTAGATGACGGGCGTAGTGTAAAGCGTGAGCGCCTGGCTCAGCAACAGTCCGCCCACCATGGCGATGCCCAGCGGCCGGCGCAACTCAGAACCGAAACCCGTTCCGAGCGCAAGCGGTAGCCCCGCCAGCAGCGCGGCCATGGTGGTCATCATAATGGGGCGGAAGCGGAGCAGGCATGCATCGTAAATTGCGTCCGTCGCGTTCTTTCCGTGCTTCCGCTCGCCTTCCAGCGCGAAATCGACCATCATAATGCCGTTCTTTTTCACGATACCGATCAGCAGGACGATGCCGATGATCGCCACCACGCTTAAATCCTGGTGAAAGAGAAGCAACGCGAGGAAAGCGCCCACGCCCGCTGAGGGTAGCGTGGACAAAATCGTAATCGGGTGGATAAAGCTCTCGTACAAAACACCCAGCACGATGTAAACCGTCACCAGTGCGGCAAGAATGAGCAACGGCTCATTGGCCAGCGAATTCGTGAAGGACGCCGCCGTGCCTTGAAAACCTGCCTGAAGGCTGGGAGGCATGTGCATGTCCTTCTGTGCTTTGTCGACCGCCGTAATGGCGTTGCCCAGCGCGGCATTCGGCGCAAGATTGAACGACACGGTGATCGCCGGAAATTGACCCTGGTGGGTAATGGCGAGCGACTCGGTCGTATTCTCAAAATGCGCGAAAGCGCTCAGCGGGATGGCGCTGCTTGTGGCCGAACTGGTCGTGCCCGCAGAGCCGGCTCCCTTGCTGGACGTCGCCGTGGAAGTGCTCGCCGAAAGCGCGTTGGCAGGAGGCGTGAGGGTATTTGCCGCCGGGGTGTACAGTGCGGAAGTCGTCAGACCATTTGATCCCGCAGAGGATGATCCGGAAGACGCAAAAGAAGAAGAGGCTCCCGCACCGCTTGCGCCGGAAGACGCATTGGACTGAATGTAAAGCTGGTTCAACTTGTTGGGGTTTTTCTGAAACTGCGGCTCACTCTCGAGAACAACATGGTATTGGTTTACTTGGGTATACATCGTGCTGATCTGCCGTTGACCGAAGGCGTCATACAGGGTGTTATCGATGGTCGTAGGCGCGATGCCCAGTCGCGAAGCGGTGACCCTGTCGATTACCAGAGATACGGCCAGCCCTCCCAATTGTTGATCGGTGGCCACGTCTTCCAGCTCTGGCAACTGCTTCAGCCGGTCGACGAAACGGTTGGTCCAGTCATTCAGTTCATTCACATCGGGGTCTTCCATTGCGTACTGGTATTGCGTGCGGCTCACCCGGTCATCCACGGTAATGTTCTGCACAGGTTCCATAAACAGTTGGATTCCCTGAACCTGGCTCACGCTGGTGTTGAGCCTGCGGATGAGGTCTGAAGCACTGATCTTACGCTGGTCGAGCGGCTTTAAATTGATCGACATCCTGCCGCTGTTTGTCGTTACATTCGTTCCATCGGCGCCGATAAACGACGAGACGCTTTCAACCGCCGGGTCATCCAGAACTGCCTTGGTAATCTCCAGTTGCTTCTTGGCCATGGCCTGTGAACTGATCGCCGGCGGCGCCTGCGATATGCCCTGAATGACCCCCGTGTCCTGTACCGGGAAAAACCCTTTTGGGATCACGATGTAAAGGAAAACCGTAAGCAGCAGTGTGGCCACGGCGACCACCAGCGTAACCGTCTGGAATCGAAGGACAACTTTCAGGGTCCGGCCATAGAACGCGATCATCCACTCGAAAACGCGCTCCGAGGCTCTATAGACGCGCCCCTGCTGCTCTTTTGCCTTGCGCCGCAAGATTCGCGCACTCATCATCGGCGTGAGCGTAAGGGAGACCACTGCCGAAACGATGATGGTGACGGCAAGGGTCACGGCAAACTCGCGAAACAGTCGCCCCACCACGTCGCCCATGAATAAGAGCGGAATCAGTACGGCGATGAGTGACACGGTCAGCGAGAGAATGGTGAAGCCAATTTGCTCCGCGCCCTTGAGCGCCGCTTCCATGGGTGAATCGCCCGCTTCGATGTACCGCGCGATGTTCTCGATCATCACGATGGCATCGTCCACAACGAAACCGGTAGAGATGGTCAGCGCCATCAGCGATAAGTTATCCAGGCTGTAACCCAGGACGTACATCGCCGCGAAGGTGCCCACCAGTGACAGCGGCACAGCCACGCTGGGGATGATGGTGGCATAGAGACTCCGCAAGAAGAGGAAGATGACCAGCACGACGAGTCCGACCGTCAACAGCAATTCGAACTCAACGTCGGAAACTGATGCTTCGATGGCGGTGGTAAGATCGGTAAGCGTGGTCACCTGAATGCCGGTGGGCAGGTTGGCCTCCAACTGCGGCATGAGTCCCTTGATGCTCTTGACGACGGCGATGGTGTTGGCCCCGGGTTGGCGTTGCACATTCAGGATGACCGCCGGGGTCTGGTTCATCCACGCGGCCTGATTATTGTTCTCTACGCCATTCACGATGCGCGCCACGTCGGTCAGCATCACCGGCGCACCGTCGCGGTATGCCACTACAACCTTCCCATAGTCGCCGCTGGTGACCAGTTGATCGTTGGCGTCGATCTGGTAATCCTGGGTCGGCCCATCGAAGTTCCCTTTGGCGGCGTTCACACTGGCATTGGTCAGCGCCGCGCGCAGGTCTTCCAGGTTGATGCCGTAGGATGACATCGCCGTAGGGTTGGCTTGAATGCGGACGGCGGGCTTTTGGCCGCCGCTGATGGTTACAAGACCGACCCCGTTGAGCTGCGAAATCTTGGGTGCAAGGCGCGTGTCCACAAGGTCTTCGACCTGAGAAAGCGGCATGGAATTTGAGGTGATGGCCAGGGTGAGCACAGGGGCATCGGCCGGATTCGTCTTACTGTAGATCGGCGGCGCGGGCAGGATGGATGGCAAAAGACTCTGCGACCCGTTTATGGCAGCCTGCACCTCTTCCTCAGCCACATCGATAGCGAGAGAAAGATTAAACTGCAATACGATGACGGAAGTGCCTCCGGAACTGGAGGAGGTCATCTGGCTCAAGCCCTGAAGTTGGCCGAATTGACGCTCCAGTGGCGCCGTCACCGTCGTCGCCATCACCGTGGGGCTGGCGCCGGGATAAAACGTGAGCACCTGGATGGTGGGATAATCGACTTCCGGCAATGCGGAAACCGGCAATTGTGTATAGCCGACAATACCGACCAGGAGGATGGCAGCCATCAGCAAAGCGGTGGCTACCGGGCGCAATATGAACGGACGAGAAGGACTCACGGCGCGCTGCTCCCACTCGTGCTGGCCGTGACAGGCTTGTTCGAAATGACCACCGCAGCCTTGTCCTGCAATTTGTCGAAGCTGCTGTTGGCGACAACGTCTCCAGGGTTGATGCCGTCAACCTGCGTTACCCCGCCGTTGGTAATCCCCGGCTTGACGCTGCGCATATGAGCAAAATTGTCTTGAATCACATACACGTAGGATGCTGGGCCATTTTGTTGAATGGCGGAAGACGGAATCAGCGTGACTCCCTGCAACGTATTCACCAGCAGGCGCGTGTTCACAAACTGGTTCGGGAAGAGCGCGTCATTGGCGTTGGCGAAGAGCGCTCGCCCTTTTACTGTTCCCGTCGTGGTGTCAATCTGGTTGTCCAGCGTCAGCAGCGCCCCGCTTGCAATCCTCGTCTGCGCAGTGCGATCAAAGGCATCGACGGGGAGCTTCGCCTTGGCGTTGAGGCGGGCTTCAACCTGGCCCAGGCTGTCTTCCGGGATGGTGAAAATGATGGTGATGGGCTCCAACTGCGTAATGACGGCGAGGGTTACGTTTCCACCAGACTGCACCACGTTTCCCGGATCCACCAACCGCAAACCCACGCGGCCGGCGATGGGAGCGGTAATATGGCAGTAGTCGACCTGAATCTGGTCAAATTGCACCGTTCCCTGGTCGTTTTTTACTGCGCCCTCGTACTGCAGGACAAGCTTTTCCTGGTCATCCAAAGTTTGCTTAGCAATGGCGTTGCGTGCCCACGCGGCACGGTAGCGTTCAAGGTCCATCTGTGCTTGGGCGAGCAGATTCTCGTCTCGCTCCAGCGTCCCTTGCGCTTGTAAGAGCATGGCGCGGTACGGACGCGAATCGACCTCAACCAGCGAATCGCCCTTACTTACCCGCTGACCCTCCGTATACTGCACAGCAGTGACCTGGCCATTGACCTGGCTGGTAATCGAAACGGAATAGACCGGGGTGACTGTGCCGATGGCGTCAAGGTAGACGCCGATGTCGCCCTTTTGAGCCGTCGCACTCGTGATGGTGATCCCCGGCGCGGCTGGGTGTGCGGACGCCGCTTTTTTGGCTTCCTCGTGGTGGTGTAAGACCAGCATGAGCGGAACCGCCACGATCAGCAGCAGCAGACTCCACATGACGACCCACAGACCCTTATGGTGGGGAACAAAGGCCGGGAGTTGATGGTCAGGGCTGATGACGGCTTGCTCGTTCATGTCATCTGTCAATCGGAATCTCCTTTTTCAAGTTCGAAGGCCTCCCGGGCGCTGCTCGTGAGCGCGCCCGCAAGGTCCAACATCGCGGGGCTGGACAGTCCCGGAAGGCAGCGGAACTTACCTGGCCGCTAGACAACCCCCTTGCTTCATTGATGCGCAACCTTTCCCTCCATCTTGGCCTTTCTGGCTGCCGGAAAATAACTTGGCTCGGGCTTGTAAGTAGGTCATGGAGCGCTGGTAATCCCACCACCGTTAGCCGGAATTGCAACGAAATCTTGCGTGATGTAAAGGCTACCATTCGGCCCTTGCACGATCCCAATTCCCACGTCAGTGTAATTCGCGTTTAAGATGTTGGCCCGATGATTGTTCTGGAAACGAGGCTCGTTCATAAATGCGATTTCCGCGCCAGGGACAGTTCCGATGATGGCAATATTCTCTCCCAAAGTCCGCCAGGGAATTCCGGCCGCGTTTATTCGCGCTGAAACGGTCCTGCCCTCGCGGTCGACATGGTCAAAGAATCGTTGCTCGAGCATGTCGCGGGAATGCTCTCGCGCCACCGCAGCCAATTTCTCGTTCCACCTGAGGGGCTGGGCTCGGCCACCAGTCTCGGCGGAGGTCGCCGGATCCACGCGGTCGCGGTTGACGAGCGTCCACATCTGCCTTTCCAAGTCGGCCATGCGGTTCGTGCCGAACTCGTGCCGGGGAGCTGTTTCAACGGGAACAACCTTCGGGGTGCCGCTCTTCGGACCGAAGGAGTCCCAGACACCCGGATGACTTTGCCCCGCCACGAAATCGGTATTGCGCTCGTCGAAGTGACGCCACGCACTTGATTTGACAGGTTTCTTCTTCGGCGTGTTTTGCGCCGCCTGGACTTCAGTCTGCGGGGGCGCGGCGGCGTCCGGCTTCGTGGATGTTTGAGCCTGGTCCGGACTCGCGCAGGCTATGGTTGCAGCCCACAAGAACCCAGCGAGAACAACGACCGACCGGCAAAGAGAAAAGGCGCTCATATTCGAACATCATCTTGAATGCGATTTAACAAACCGCTGCTGCTCCGTGTGAGAATCTAGGGCCGGTGCAGGGGAACGTGGTGAAAGCGAAAATGTCCTTCACGGGCTTTCAGCATTAATCCAGGATTTCCATTGGCAAATCCCAAGCCGTTGAAAAGTCCGACACATCGAGACTGGAGCTCTCTACTCCAAAAAGAACGCACGAGTGACTGTATTTTTCGGGTGCTGCCCTGTCTGTTCAAGAACGCACAGATGTGTGTTCCAAATTGCTCAGGCCAGTTAACGGGAACACGGCGTGGGGTGGATCCCGAACAGCGCCATTCGTTGACCTCTATTGATCATTTCGCAGCGAAAAGCCTCCGCCAGGGTTCGCGGCACGTTGAACTGCCAGCCACCGCATGACAGTAGGGTTGTGCAATTTTGAGCAGACTCCTGACGCAGAATTTGTTGCACTATGAGGCCAGGCTCTTGGGCGCCTCGTATGAGCCTGCCCGGGGGGTAATTCGCTGGATGAACCGGGACCTTCTGCGAGGGTCGAGGGTATCAGTGAATTTGAAAGCCGCTTACGCGCTGTTCAAAGAGGCGGGCTCGGCATGGGCTGAAGACAATGCCCCTAGCATGGGTGCAGCGCTGGCGTTTTACACAGTCTTTTCGCTCGCTCCGGTCCTGATTGTCGCCATAGCGGTCGCGGGTCTGGCGTTCGGGCAAAAAGCGGCAGAGGGTGAATTCTTACGGCAACTCCAAGGCTTGGTGGGTGAGACGGGTGCCAGAGCTGTTCAAGCGATCCTCCAGAGCGCGAATCGGCCCGCGCTGGGTGTCATTGCGAGTGCAATTGGCATCGGGATCCTACTGGTCGGTGCGTCAGGCGCGTTTGTTGAGCTCCAAGACGCGCTCAACAAGATCTGGAAAGTTCAGCGTAGATCAAGAAGTATCTTGTTGGGCGTGATTCGAGGCCGCTTTTTGTCGTTCGGCCTGGTCCTGGGTCTGGGCTTCCTGCTAATAGTGTCACTCGTGGTGAGCGCCGCGCTTGGGGCCGTGGGAAATTTCATGGCACCTCTGCTTCCCTGGCCCGTATTCTTGTTGGAATCGGTCAATTTTCTCCTCTCGTTGGGTGTGATTGCGCTCCTGCTCGCGATGATCTTCAAGTATCTACCAGACACGGAAATTGCCTGGAGTGATGTGTGGATTGGTGCAGCAGTTGCGTCACTACTCTTGACGACTGGCAAAGCGCTGATTGGGTTGTATCTCGCCCGGTCCACCGTCGCGTCAGCATACGGGGCAGCATCATCCCTCCTCATTATTCTCAGTTGGGTTTATTACTCAGCACAGATTCTCCTTTTTGGTGCGGAAGTCACGCACGTCCACTCCTACAAACTCGGTTCGCGGACCGAAGCAAGTCCTGTGCGTCTTCAGCACATCTGAGTTGTTCATTGGGCCGACGAAGAGGGAATCGCAGTAGAACGCGAGGTGCAGTTTTGAGGAGAAGGTCGATTAGAAGCCATTTCAAAACCCGGTACAACGGGCTGAATTTGCAGTAGTTGTGTTTTTGGTTGGAGGGGGATCATGGAGGTGAACAGCGCCAGGGGGATGGCAGATGGCGCGGTATGGTCGGTTGCTGACCGACGCCCAGTGGGAAAAAGATCCAACCCTTGCTCCCGAAACGGTCCCAGCGTTGGCGCGGGGGGCGGTCTAGGGCCAACGACCGCAAAGTGCTGGAAGGCATTTTGTGGATGCTGCGCAGCGGAGCACGCTGGCAGTATTTGCCCGAGGAGTTTCCGTCGCCGTCGACCTGCTGACGGCGGCTGCGGGACTGGAAGGAGCAAGAGATCTGATTGGAGATCTGACGGGCGTTTCTGGCGGAGTTGAATGAACACCAACAGTTGAAATGAAGCGAAGTTTCCTGGACGGCAGTTTCGCTCCAGCTAAAAAGGGCTCTCCGGAGTCGGAAAAACCAAGCGGGGCAAGGGGACGAAGTGGATGGTGGCGGTCGACGGCGCGGGTCTTCCTCTGGGAGGCCACCTTCACTCTGCTTCCCCGTCGGAGGTCCGGCTCATCGAGGCGGCGCTCCAGACGACCCGCGCAGGACGGCAGCATCAGCCGGGTCGTCACAAGCAAAAGTCGGAACGAATTATCGCCGACCGAGGCTACGACATTGACCCATTGCGCAAGCAACTGGCCCAGCGCGGCATCGAGTTGATCACCCCGCATCACAAGAATCGTCGCAAGCCTCCGACCCGGGACCCGCCAGGATGCCTGACATGAGAGAACTTATCAGGCGACTTCGATGACGCCAATCAATGGAATCCGGTCGAATTGTTCGTAGGAACAAGCTGGGAAGCCTAAATCGGAAATTCTGGTTGAGCCTTCACTGCATTTTCCCCTTCGTATAAATAGAACGAGCACTTTTGACCAAACGTATGAGCAATACTGGGCTGATACGTAAACTCCCCACAGGATATAAGGACACCAGGTCTTAAGATTTCTCGTGCCCAGGGAAGTTAGCCCGGCTACTGGCGGAGGAAACTGAGAGGCCCATTCGTCATAACGATGGCGGGGCGGTGCCACGCACAATGATGGGGAATACCGTATTACTTTAGATACATCGGAGCGTTATCTAAGTGACAGGGACGAGTTCCACGACTTTTAAACGAAGCCGCGCGGGGAAGATGCCCACGCCGGGACAGTGGTGGGCGCCTGGACGCTGGTGGCTGATTATAGGAGCGTCGCTCATCGTCATCGCCGGCATTGTGCTGATCGTTTTGGCCTGGAACTGGCCATTCACTCAACAGGCTGTCACCAAGGCGCTGCAAGACCGATTCGCCCGAACCGTCCAGATCCGCAGCTTCCGCAAAACCTACTTTCCACCGGGGTGCGTGGCGGAAGGGGTCAGTTTCCTGCACCGAAAACGCAAGGATCTGCCACCGCTGATCACGGTCCAGACGCTGATCATTCGAGGAAGCTACAATGGCCTTTTACGGATTCACGCGCGCGTGGATGAGGTCCAGATAAAAGGGTTGCATGTGTTAATACCGCCGCCGGGTCCGAGCGGCCAGCCGCCTGGCGTGATGCCGTTGACGACCAGCACCACGGGCGCCACGGTCACGATTGGCGAGATCAAAACGGATGGCGCACTGTTGGAGTTTATGCCCGGGAAGCCGGGCCAAGAACCCTTCAAGCTGCAGGTCCACCGGTTGACATTGGACAATGTCGGTGAAAAAGGGGTCATCCCCTACCATGCCGCGTTGTTAAACCCCGAGCCGCCGGGGGAAATCCGGTCGGAGGGTAAGATCGGCCCTTGGAATGAGGATGACCCCGGCAGTACTCCGGTGTCTGGTTCCTACACTTATGACCACGTGAACCTGGGTGTGTTCGACGGCATCGCAGGCACCCTATCGTCCCAAGGCAAGTTTAGCGGCACCATCGGCCATATCGATGCGAATGGCGAAACCGACGTGCCCGACTTCCGCGTATCCGGAAACAGCCACACCGTTCACCTGATTTCGAAATTCCAGGCGGTTGTGGACGGAACGAATGGAGACACGTATCTTCAGAATGTGGAGTCGCACTTTCAGCGAACCACGCTGACGTCGAACGGTAGCGTCGCCGGGCAGCCCGGCCAGCACGGAAAAACAGTTCGGCTGGAGGTGGCCGTGAATGGAGGCCGCATTGAGGATTTGTTGTCCCTCTTTACGGAAGAGAAACGCCCGTCGATGACCGGCAGTATCAACCTGCGCGCGAAAGTGCAAGTGCCGCCGGGGCCTCCGGGATTCTTGCGAAAGCTGGATCTTGCAGGCAGCTGCGAAATTGGCAGCGGGCGCTTCACGAACCCAAAGGTCCAGCAGCCGGTAAGTGCATTAACCGAGAGTGCGCGCGGCGAGAACAAGCAGCAGCAAGCCGAAGACCCGGAAACGGTGCTCTCGGAGTTTAGGGGGCAGGTCTCGGTGAAAAATGGCGTCGCAACTCTGTCCAACATCTCCTTCAGCGCTACAGGCACGCGCGCGCAGCTTCAAGGCACCTACAACTTATTGGACCGAAAAGTTGATCTCCATGGAATCTTGTACACCAACGGAAAGTTGTCCGACACCACGACGGGATTCAAAGCATTTGTATTGAAGGCAGTCGGTCCGTTCCTGAAACAGAAGTCCGTTACGGTGGTTCCCTTCGCAATTACCGGCACATCTTCCAGCCCTTCTTTCGCGTTGGATTTCACTGCAAAACGCCGGCAATCCGCTCTCCCCGTGCCCAGTCCGTGAGCCACTACAATTCCTGCGATACACCACAGCTCCGACTTAGAGCAACGGGAATGTCACGTTGCGTGCGCCTTGACCACGGGGCGACCGGATTGTAGTCGCTTTGTCAGCACGATCGCTGCGGTCGTCGCGACGACCACTGCGGTGGCAATCGCTAGCAACAATCCGGAATGTCCCCCGAGATGTCGCAGACCGACAACGAAGCGGCGGCCATAGTGGGAGGCAATTGCGGCTATGGCTCCGTAACGCACTGCTCGGCCCAAAGCCGCGACAATGATGAATGTCCGGAGAGGGTAGGCCAGCACGCCTGCTGCGGCGAAAAACGCGCTCGTAGGGAAGGGGAACGGTACAACGGTAGAAACCACCAGAGCGCCCGTACCCCACCGCTTGAAATACATCAGCAGTCTGGCGACCTTGCGCGCTCCAAACTTGCGGTTGAGATAGTCCAAACCGGCCTTACGTGCTATTCGGAAAGTTAAGTATGCGCCGATGACTGAGCCTGCCGTGGCGAATCCGGCGTAGTAGTACCACGGTTCGCGCTGCCGCGCAGCGAGTATGGCGGTGAGAATGTCCAGGCCGCCAAATGTTGGGAAGGGGGAGCTGTCGACGATCGCGAGAAGGAACAGCCCAAGTCCGCCTAAGTGCCGCACGAGCGCCGCGATCCCTTGCGGGTGTCGTGCTGCCGGTTTAACAACGTCCGTGAGTGTTTCGAGAAGCCGCACAGTTGCCCAGCGTTACGATACCAGGTTTTCAGTGACGAACGCAGACGGCAGCAACAAGGCACGAAAACTTCATCCACTTCCCCACGGCTGCCGCCCGGGCGCGCCGGGTCAAAGCAGACCGTGGGCCACAATCTGCAGCCCTGCCGGGCCTGGGCACGCGCAGGCGGGACGTGCTGCGCTTGCTTCAGCATGGTTTTGAGCCAAAAGTCCTTTCGGCGGCAACGAAAAAGGAGGCGAAGAAGAGGTATCAGGAGTCAGGTGTCAGGGCCTGGGCCGGCAGCACCGAAACCCTGCACAGCGCGGCTCCTAAGTGGCGCCGCGCGAGAGGGTTCTCCGACAAAAACAGCCAGTGGCATCGGGCGTGTTTGATTCAACGTACACCGGTTTTCAACAGCCGCGACTGCGAACTGGTCAGTGGCCGAAGAGCCCAAGCAGCCCAAACAGGATTAGGTAACCGCCTACGATGAACCTGAGGAGCTTGGGGAACATCAGAATCAAGATGCCTGCGACCAGAGAAACTATCGGCGAAAGCGAAGTGTAGCGCAGCGTTAAGGCGCCGCCCCTCATCTGCGCGAGAGCCGTGGTGGTCAGCAAGCTGAATAGCACTATGGAGAAAACGCCTTCTTTGAGTTTCAATCCACACCTCCTGTTATGAAGAGAGCGTCCTAAACTGATGCAGAGCGGGTATCAGTTGTGGAAGGCAAAATGCCGGGCTGAAGCCCACCTCTACGAAAACCCTTGCGATTCAAGGTTTTCAGGCAGACTCTTGCGGCATCGTTTTCTTTGCCCTCTTCCTGTCCGCTCGATCGGACCGGCGACCAGGGGGGTGATCGACGGAGGAAACCTCAACTTGACAGGCGCAATCCGCCGAACAGGTATAGGACTACCAGGATGATCAACACGGTGCCGACGATCCCGATGCCTCCACCCGGACCATATCTTCGATATCCATAATAGCCTCCGCCGCCGCCGAACAAGAGCAGCAGAATGACAATTAGCAAAATCAGTCCCATGGGAATCTCCTCTCAGCTAGTAAAATGCTTCGACCCGAATTTCCGCTTTAACTTCGCGGCCAACCGATAAAGAACACCCGACGCTTGAGCATGCGCCGCTCCACCCTGATTCCGAGCAGCGGCTTTAGGGAAAACAATCTCGCTCAGCGGGACCGCCAACCCTGGCCACCAATATTTGCAACCTGCGGTACTATCGGGAGCAGCCCGAAAGACGCAGGCACAACTGCCGCTATCCCGCCGGGTCCTTTTGGCGAGTTGCTTTTACACCCGTCAGAACCCCTAGGCCCAATATGACGATTGCACCCACGACAATCCAGTGTGCAGGGACATGCATCAAATAGGCGCCGTAAATCAGCCCGCCAATCACGAGCACGAGTCCAATGAAGTAAATTCCAAACGACACGGCATCTCCTTTTCGACAAAACAGAGTCGCCAGACCATGCGCCCCAGCGCACGTTCCCGGCACTTACTGCGTGGGCGTTGAGGTGGCCTTTTGATTTTTTACTTGCAGCTCGTTCACCACCTGCTTCACGTTTGGAACGGTTGACGCCACTTGCTCAACCTGTGCGCGCTTGGATTGAGAACTGACCTCGCCGGTCAACGTCACGACACCACTCTTGACGTCGTAGCTGACGCCCTTGTGGCACTTGTTCTGGATGAGGGCAGCATCCAGATTCTTGGCGATACCCGCGTCCAGATCCGAGTTTACGGCCTTTGCCTCAGCTTCGGCGCCGGGAGGAACCACAGCAATCTGGTTCGATACAACCTGCCCAGTTGCGATTGACTTCGCAATGGATTCAGCTTGTGCCTTGTCAGCGTCTGCCGCGACGTTTCCGCTCAGGGTCACGACACCCTTGTCGCGGTCCTGTGTTACGGAGACAGCTTTGAGGCCGGCTTGATCGAGCGCATTGCGGATGCTGTCAGAAACATCAGGCGACTGCTTGGATGTCCCTGAGCAGCCCACCAGGCTCCCAACTGCGAGCAGCATGAGCATGGTTAAGCATAGTTTAAGCGTTTTCATGTTTTTCCTTTCATCAGCGCCTTCCACGCTGAAGTAATCGCGGCACATACCCAACACCGCTGCGTGTCTCCTTGGCATGTCTGCGTTCTCCCTCTCGGTTCCGCGGCGTGCCCCGAACGGAGCACCTGGTAACTTCCGCCTCCCAACAGATGGGCGAGGCACTCTTCTTTTACCCTTGGCTTGATTCAGTGTCAGTTCAGAACGGCTCACACGTTGGGTCAAAATTGCTCATTCCACATCATGGAATCGGAAGCTCGCCTGCACGGCCGGTGACATCAGGGCGTAAATCTGCCATCTACCTTCCGAACGATGTCAGGGCCAAACAACCCAAACAGGAGCTTCAAGCTGGGATGAGCACTATTGACCAAACAGGTGTTTCGAACGACACAGACGCCGCGTCACCTTGACCGTATAAGAGAGGTGGTTCATCGCAGGTTAGCTAGCTCGGAATCGGAAAAGGAGATTTCAGATGAAGACAATCAGGTACTGCCTGGCGCTAGCCGCTATGGCAGTGTTCGCGTCAGCCGCGTTCGCCCAGGATCCAGCGCCAGCCCAAGAGCCAACCCTCACTTCCGCGGAAGTGAAGTTTGACACGACCACAGACAAAAAGAATGGCGACACCACTTTGGATGTTTACATCAAGACCAGTGACGGGCAGGAAGTCGCTAAGTCCGAAGGCAATCAAGGCCGTTGGAACAAGACTTCTTCCCACACCGTCAGCTTAAAGATCGAAAGCAGCCCAACGAAAACAGACGCCGCGAACGGCAGCGTTACGCTGACTATCCACCCGCACGGAGCCAACAAATGGGAGTTCAACTACAAAGTCACTCTCAAGTTCTCCGATGATTCTATCGTCACAAAAGAACTTGGCGGCTGTGTCTTGACTCAAAGGGACCCAACCCGGACGGATTCCCTTAAGTGATACCAGAGGCCCAGCCAACCCCGGACGACGTGGTCGAGGTGGCAGTGCGTATTCACCACAAACTTGATGGTCAGGTTTATCGTCTTGCGAATCGCCGCCAGCAGCAGCGCTTCGCGCAGGACCATCGGTATCAAGACTTTAAAGCAGGAGGGTAACATGAAACCAAGTACTCAGGACGAGGTGAAGGGCAAGTTTCACGAAGTGAAGGGCAAGATCAAGGAGAAAGTGGGAAAAGCTACCAATAATCCAAATCTGGAAAACGAAGGCGCCAACGAGAAGACGGCCGGCAAGGTGCAGAAGAAGATCGGCCAAATTGAAAAGGTTCTGGGAGATTAGCGGACCAGCTTCCATCGCGGAGGGCGCAAGACTTACCGAGGCCTGACCCGCTCTGGCCTGGATCACGGGCTGGAGCGTGTGGGCTTCGCCGGCGCTAACCGGCGAAATGACGCAGGCTGAGAGGAGCGAATCACCGTGCGAATCTGGATACTGATGATGCTGAGCGCGACGCTGGCGTTTGGGCAGACTAAACCCGTCGATACCGTCCAAAGGTGCCTGAACATTTTGAACGACGCCGCCTATGACCGGAATCCGGACGGTCGAAAGGGCGCGGCGCAGGCCCTGAGCCTGGTGGGATTAAAAGATAACGCTCTTCAGCTTCTTGGCTCGATGCTCGATGACCACGACGTTTCGGTCCGGATTGCGGTGGTTGTCACCCTGGGTGACTTCAAGGACAACCAAACCCTTCCTCTTTTGAAGAAAGCTTTGCAGGATCCCGTTCCCGAAGTCGACTTCGCCGCAGCCAAGGTGCTTTACCACCTCCACGACCCCGATGGAGTGCAGTTTCTTCTCGCTGTGGTGAGCGGAGAGTCTAAAGCGTCCTCCAGCTATCTCAGCAGAGAGAAGCGGAGCGCCTTGCGCATGTTGCACACTCCTACCCAGCTTTTCGTTACTATCGCCATCGCGGGAGCAGGTTTCGCTCCCGTCCCGGGTCTTGGGTTCGGATTATCGTCGGCACAAGGTATCCTGTCGGACCCCGATTCTTCCGCCCGGGCCGCCTCTCTGCTGCTCATCGGAAGCTCGCTTGATCCAACCCTGGCGGATGCGGTGGGATCAGCATTGTCGGACAAGGAATGGTCAGTGCGCGCTGCGGCCGCCCACCTGGTTGCGATGCATCCCTTCCCAGAATTCCGGGAGAATTTGGTCCCCCTGCTGGACGACAAGAAGGATGCGGTGCGCGTACGCGCCGCCGCGGCCTACATCAGACTGGAGCACGAAACGAAGATGCTGCCAGCGAGGGAAGGCGCCGGGACTCATTAACCGCGTACTACGGCCCCTATGCAACGATTCACCCCTGAGCCTCAACTGAAGGTTCCCACTTTGCGGCCCGATCGGCGCACGACGGAATTGATGAACGTTACTGCCGGTAGGGGAACAAGGTCCGAATAGGGCTTGCCTCTGAGGTTGTAGGTTGTACCCATGTCCTCCACTGCGAGTTCCAGCACGGCTTTGATCAATGGATTTTTCGAATGGTTCGGTGAACTAGGCATTTTTTCCTGGCAAGTTCTGCGGGCTGCCCTGACACCGCCCTTTGAATTCCGCGAGCTTGTCCGGCAAATCGACGAGATAGGATCAAAATCGTTTCCTCTGGTGGCTTTGGCGGGCGCGGCCATCGGCGCCATCCTCTCCCTTGAAACCCGCGATAGCCTGGTTCGATTCGGCGCCAGTTCATTGCTTCCCGCCGCCGTTGTGTTCTCGATCATCCATGAGATCGGCCCCATCGTCACCGGCTTGATCGTCTGCGGCCGAGCGGGAGCTGGCATCGGCGCGGAGTTGGGATCGATGAAGGTGACGGAGCAGATCGATGCCATCGAGGCATCAGCCGTAAATCCCTATAGGCTGCTGGCCGTAACCCGCATTCTAGCTTGTATCCTGGTGTTGCCACTCCTAACCCTCGCTGCCGATTTCTGCGGTGTAGTAATGGCTTGGGTGGCCGATGCCCTGGCTGAGCCGATCACCTTCCAGCAGTTCATCCACGACGGCTTCAGCCAATTCGGCTTCAACGATTTTCTGCCGCCAACCTTCAAGACCGCGGTGTTTGGCCTGATCATCGGGCTAGTGGCGTGCTTTCAGGGAATGCGGACGCGGGGAGGCACCGAGGGCGTGGGGCGCACGGCGACGAGCTCAGTGGTCTTTTCTTCGCTGTTTGTAATCCTGGCCGACGTTATCCTGGTGAAACTGATCGTGATGTTCTTTCCATGAAGACCGGCGCTTAGGAGTTCGCAACGGGGCACTGAAAGGGGCCTGTTACCGCATCGTGATAGAGAACCTTGAGAAAAGGAATGGCGAACCGCCCGTGGTCCTGCGAGGTCTGCGCAAGTCCTTCGGCGCCCAGGTGGTCTTGAACGGGATTGACCTGACGGTCGCCCGCGGTGAAACGCTGGCGGTGCTCGGCCGCAGTGGTACCGGCAAGAGTGTTTTGTTGAAGATCATCATCGGGTTGCAGAAGCCGGATGCGGGCTCGGTGAGTATCCACGGGCAGGAGATTACCGGAATCAGTCTCGGCAAGCTCAACGAAATCCGGAAGAAGATGGGTTTTTTGTTCCAGCAGGCGGCGCTCTACGACTCACTAACGGTGGAGGAGAATGTGGCCTTTCCACTGAAGCACAATACAAAAATGCCGGAGTCCGAACGGCGAGATCGAGTTAAGGAATTGCTGAAGAGTGTGGGTATGGAAGGCGATCTCAAGAAGATGCCTTCCGATATTTCCGGCGGCATGCAGAAGCGAGTGGGACTGGCGCGTGCGCTGGCTCTCGACCCCGACATCCTGCTGCTGGATGAACCCACCGCGGGACTGGATCCGATTACCTCCGGCGAGATTGATGAGCTGATTCTCAAGCTGCAAAAGGAACATGCCATGGCATCCATGGTGGTCACACACGATATGCAAAGCGCAAAAACCATCGCCGGCCGGCTGGCACTGCTCCACGAAGGAAATATAGTGATCGAAGGCTCCTTCGAGGACCTGGAGAAGAGTCACGAAGAGTTTGTCTCAGACTTTATGCGGCGGGACGCTTAGGAGAACATATGTCGAGAGCAGCGCGATTGGGAGCTTTCATCGTTATCACATTGGCGATTCTGGCCGTGGGGACCTTTATCATCGGGAACAAGCAATACCTGTTTACTTCCACGTACCGGTTAAAGGCGCAGTTCAGCAACGTGGTGGGCTTGGATGTGGGCGCCGGGGTTCGCGTGGGTGGTGTTTACCGCGGGGCCGTGCATAGTATCGAGTTGCCTCACGGGCCGGGCGGTAAAATCACGGTGGTGATGGACCTCGACAGCCAGACGCACGACATCATCAAGCAAGACTCCGTAGCGTCAATCGAAACCGAGGGCCTGCTGGGCAACGAGTATATGGCGATCTCGTTTGGAACTGCCGGGGCGGCCAACGTGCACGACGGTGATACCATC
>Ga0187878_1002005_pt1 | contig 18650 bp, 24 predicted proteins | sample June2016WEW_17_1_FD_132979 | JGI IMG/M metagenome (GOLD analysis project Ga0187878, IMG submission 132979) | Peatland microbial communities from SPRUCE experiment site at the Marcell Experimental Forest, Minnesota, USA - June2016WEW_17_150 | ecosystem: Environmental > Terrestrial > Soil >...
GTTCTCCATCAGCTTGACCATCTCCGCGGTCGTCGCGTCCGTGAGAACGATCTCCCCTCGTACGATGATCCCGTACAGATCCTTGCCCGCCTGAGCGGAGGCGGGGCCAATTCCCCCAATCACGCGCGCGTTCTCGATCATCTCCCTCAGAATCTGACCCGGCAGGACCCTCTCCGGAGAGTAGGCCAGGTGGAAATCCGGACCAGCTCGAAGCCCAGACCGTTCCAGGACAGGCCGGACCACCTCAACCGTCGTTCCGGGAGGCGAAGTGGACTCAAGCACCACGAGATTTCCGGGCCGCAAGTGCGGGACGATCGACTCGGCGGCCGAGATTACGTAAGAAAGATCGGCGGATTTGTCCGGCTGGACCGGAGTGGGCACAGAGATCAAGAACGCGTCTGCGGACTCGGGCTGGGGCATCACCTGAAGGTTGCCCGAATGAAAGGCCGCCTGGACAAGGGTCTTAAGTCCCGGCTCCTGGATATGGATATCCCCGTTCTGGAGAATTTGGACCACGCGGTCATTGACGTCGACGCCGACTACTTTCAACCCATGAGTCGCAAAGGTGCTCGCGGTCGGCAAGCCGATGTACCCCATCCCCAATACACATAACCGGCTGAAATTCACTGGAGATCTCCGCAGCGGATGCCCTCCTGGTTGACCGGGCTTGATCCGATTTCCAAATTGTCAAGCTGGAGCGCGCCCGGGCGCGGTCTGGCAGAGTGCCTCGCTTCCCGGTTCAGACCAAGCGCAACAGGATTTCATCCCATCCACCAGGGACTGGCAGAACCAACGTTGTCTAGGCTTTCATTACGTGCACCCATCCCGAGCCATTGCAGGTCGGGCAGCGATCCTGATACTCGCCGACATGACCGTTCCCTTCGCACCAAGCGCACTTGTGTGGCGGTTGCGCCACGAGCACGCTTCCCCTGCCCTCGCAGGACGGGCACTTGAAGTTGCCCTCACCAAATCGCCCCGTTCCCCCACACCATGCGCAGGTCTCTGGGGCATAGTTGATCGTGGGTTGAGCCATCGATCCTCCTGAGGGTCCGGGACAGGACACATGCAGGCCAACCCATAGCGCATACCTGCGAAAGGATCTGCCTGCCGTTCCGGAGACGTCACTCGATTATACCTAGCTTCCCGTCATGGATGGGACGGGGAATTCTGGTTGGGTTCGAGAAATCCAAGCCTGGCGCCTTCAAGCCGCGGGAGAGACCGTCCTCGTCCAAGTCGTCCGGGCATGCCGAGCCAGCTGTCCGAACAAACGGCAATGGGCGCTCAAGCGCCGCACCCTCCGGGCGTGAGCCTATGGAACCTGCCAGGCCATGGGAGGGGTGCGAGGAGAGAAACAGAACCGGGGCCACTTGGGAAGGTCAGTGACTATCGAAGGGTTGACGCACCGCGTCAAGAGTCTCGGCCAGAGTCTTTCGCACCATCGAGTCGAGGCGCAGACCATCTTGCTCCATGCCAATCAGTACGGCACCGATGACCGGGGGGACCGTCAATCGGACCAGACGGGCCTCTGCGGCAACCATCAGGATTGTCTCCCTCATGGGGTCAATCAGCAGCCGACCACCCTCAAACAGGCTGCCGGAAAGCACCACGTCGAATGCCAATGACTCGAAACCGAGCTGACGAATGACCGCATTGGCCATTTCTCCCAGTTCCTGTCCAGCCCAGGCCACCAGCCCTTGGGCGACCGTGTCGCCTTGTTGGGCCACCGCGAGAATGGTTGGTGCGAGATCGGCTGCTATGGTGTACCGGCCCTCGGTATATCCCTCCAGCAGGTCTTCAAGATTACGGGCTTTCAATTGCTCAAGGAGAACACGGCTGAGAGCCGTCGCGGGACCGCGCTGGGTCCACTCAAAGCTGACAAGCTGCATGGCTCTGTGCACCAGCTCCGTCGCGCCCGCCGCCTCTCCCATCATGTCCCCGTAGCCCGTGACCCGGCCTTCCCGCCTGTGCACGCGGTCCCAACCACGACAATTGCAACCTGTCCCGGAGACGACCACAACCCCCCACCCCTCTTCGGCCCCCGCCACCAGCCCGGGGATGGTGTCATTGAAAATTCCCTTTCTCGCCCGCAGTCCCAACCGATCAATCGTTTCGCTCATTTGAGCCAACTGAGAGGGCCAGTCGTACCCGGCGATCCCGAACCCGGCGCCTGACAACTGCTCTTTATGCAGGCCTGCTGCGCTCAATGCCTGGTTCAGGGCCGCGTCCAGGGAGTAGAACATCCCCTCGAAGCCGACCGACTGATGATTGGCGGGGCCGGACTCACCAAATCCGAGGACGGTTCCACCCTCGTCCGCGACGACCAAGTGCGTTTTCGTTCCACCCAAGTCAGCTCCTAAGAAGTAGCGCATCGGATCCTTCGTTGGTTTCGAGAGTGTGGCCGGGCCCCGCAGGGCATCTCGACCATTCACTTCGTCCAGAATTGAGGTAAATAGGTCCGGTGAGTCTCCAGCATGTCGTCGAGCACCTGTTGCACTCGGTCCGCCTTCGGGCCCAGGGGGTGGACCAAAAGGGCCTGATAGGCGGCCTCCCGGTCGCCATGAACTGCAGCCTCCACCGTCAGGAGCTCATAGGACTTGACCTGCGCGAGCAGCCCAAAGCAAGCGACGGGCAAGGGGTCTGCTGGCATTGGGTGAATGCCTTTGCGATCCACTTTGGCGGGAAGTTCTAGAACCCAATCGGCTGGCCATTTCCCAACCGCCCCTCCATTCGGGGCATTCACCACATGGATTTCCCCCAGGTCATTGTAGTGGCTGTTGAGGAGTTGCGTTGCCGCAGTCGAATAGTAGGCGCCGCCGCGTTTCATCAACCCCGCAGGAGGTTCATCCCGGCCAGGATCCGCATATTGGCCAAGAAGCTCCTTCTCCACTTCCATGACCTCTTCGGCCCGGGAGGGTGGCCAAGCTTCTTGCCGGGCGAGTTCCCTGTCGGTATGGTAGTAGTAGTGCAGATAGTAGTTCGGGATCACGCGCAGGACCTCAATTGTGCGCACCTCCCACTCGGGGCTGTCTTCCGCTCGCAGCCCCTGAAGGTATCCGTTGAGGACTTGCGGCCAGAGATCTTCTCCATCCAGGGTGAAACCGCGGTGCCAGGAGAGATGGTTGAGGCCAAGGGTTTCCAGAGCGGCTCGGCCCGGGTCAATCTTTTGGCCCGCAGTCTTTTCGAGACCCTCCAGGATCCTCATTTTCTCAGTGATTGGGACATTGCAGACCCCGACGGAGGGCACCGACGCATATTGGCTGAGGGCCTGAGTGACCAGACCAGCCGGATTCGCGAAGTTGACCAAGATCGCCCCAGGAGCGGCCAACTCAGCCATATCCTCGGCCACCCTTAGGATCACCGGGATCGTGCGAAGGGCCTTGGCCATGCCACCTACACCCGTCGTCTCCTGTCCAATCAAGCCATGACGTTTCCCGAGGTACTCATCGTTCCGACGGGCAGCCATCTGGCCCACGCGCAGCTGGGTGATGACGTAGTGCGCACCTCTCACGGCCTCGCGCTGGTCAGTCGTCAGCACCACGGCAAATGGTGAGCCGTGATGCTCGACCATCCGCTTCGCGAATCCGCCCACGACCCTAAGTCGGGCCGGATCGACATCCATCAAACACAGTTCCTCCAGGGGGAGGCCGGGAGTCCGCGCCAGGAATCCCCCCACGAGTTCCGGGGTGTAGGTCGAGCCTCCGCCGATGACGGCAACTTTCATGACACATCCTCCGTCAGCCGATCGGTCCCCGCTGGGGATGACAAAACGCGGAGTCCACCTTTTGGGCTGGGTAACCAACCGATTCAGCTTGCCAGAGACGGCCCTCAGCCCGAGTCGGTAAGCTGCCATTCCTTGGAGCACGATGCACAGGTCGAGCCCCTCGCAAAAGCACTTTGCCTTAGAATAGGGGTCCTCGCTCAGGCCGGGACGAACCAAGGCAAGAGCCCCTGGGTCGGTCTCAACCCCCGCCCTGCAGCCTGGGACTAGGATCTGGCGGCGCTGACATGAAGCCGCTCGGAGGCTGACTTGAGGACTGACTCATCCCCCAAAACCCGGTGGGTCAACCGGTTGCTTGTCGGAGACGCGATCGGGCTTTTCTTGTTTCTCTTCGGGATGCAGCCTGGGTTGCTTGGCCTGCCACACCGACCCGGCTTCGGTTACTTCAAGATCTTGGTTTTCCTCACTGGGCTGGCGGTGATTGCACTCGCCTCCTACGCCGTTGCCACGCTCATGCGTCGGGAAGATCACGCGGCGAGCCTGTTCCAAGACGTGGGCGCCCGGTTGATGGCGACGGGCTACTTCCTCGCGGCATTCTCCAGTATCGTTGACCTGATTGGCCTGGGGAGCGAACGGTTCCCCATGCCAATGCATTTTGGCTATCTGCAATCCTCAGGATTACTTCTGGGCGTACTAATCATCCTGGTCGGCCTCCTCGCCTACTACCCCCGACAGAAGAAACAACGCTAGCTGAAAGAACAACCGCTGGCACCCAAGAACGCCCCCCCAGACAAGCTGCAAGGCAGGGGCATGGAAAATGGCCTCTCACGCCAAACGGCTCCCGCTGCGTGCCCTTTCGTTTTGCGTATGGCAGGCAAGAAAAAAGGCCGCGGTTTCGCGGCCTTATGCCAAAGGCGCCCCCGGCGCGACTCGAACGCGCGACCCCTTGCTCCGCAAGCAACCCAACGGTTTTCAGGGTGAGGAACCTCAGCGACTGTAGAACTCGCTCATTTCCGATCGAGCTGTTCCCTCGAAACTCCTCGGCAATTGTTTTACCACGTTTCCGCAGGTTAGTCGAGTGGCGAGCGTTCGACTCATTGACGAGGCGTGCGGGATTTCCTCATTGGGCCTAGAATACCGGCTCCGCTTCAAGGGAAAGGAGAGCACATGCGCGTGATCCTTTTCGTGGCTGCCGACTGGGCAAATGTCACCAATGACCAGAAGCTCAACGTTATGGGCATCTTCAACGAGATTCGGGCCATCAAGTTTCCTACCCGTGTACCTTCCATGCACCTTGTGGTCAAGCTGGTCCCGGAGCTCGGGGAGTCCGGCCAGACCCGCAACCTTACTGTCAAGTTGCGCGACCCTGATGGTAATGACATGATGGCCGCATCTGCCGAAATCCCGGTCCCCGAACCGCAAGGGGGGGCTAGACCTGAGATCAATTTCATTCTGGGTCTCAAGGATCTCGTCTTCCCGAAAGCAGGTCCCTATCAATTTGTGGCAATGATCGACAAGGACTTCAAGGGCGACCTGCCGATCTACATTAGGGAGGTGGAGGCTCCGCAGCCCGCAGAGGGTGCCAAGGGATGACCTCCAAGGCAGAAAAGCTACTTGTTCGCATGCGGCAGACGCAGGAGGGCTGGAAGCGTGGCGATTTGGAGACCTTGTACAATGGCTTCGGCTTCGCTATCCGGCCTGGCGCAAAGCATGATATAGTCGAACATCCGGAATTCCCTCAATTGCGGACAACCCTGTCCAGGAAGAATTACCTCGCAAAAGGCTATGTGCGACAGGCTCTCAGCCTAATCGGAGAACTCATCCGACTGAAAGGTCTGGAGGTTTAGCATGGAAACGACTCTGCGAAAGCGGGCGGAAATGTTCGCGGAACTTCCATACACTGTGGAAGTGGACTTGGATCAGACGACAGAAAACCAGCCAATCTATCTGGCCTGCGTTCCCGAATTGCCCGGCTGTCTCGCTCAGGGTGAGAGTATCGAGGAAGCTACGAAGGAATTGCGGGAGGCAAGGATTGACTACATCGAAAGCCTCCTGGCTGGCGGCCTTCCAGTGCCAATGCCAAATATCCAAGCTACATCAACAAGCTCGGGAGAAGCCCAAACAATTGTGCGCACCTATCCTTCAGTCCCTCAAATGCCAGAAGAGGACCTCAAGAATCAACGACTCTATCAAAGCGTTCTTGTCTCAACTTAGAATTCGAACGCGCGCGATTCGCGCTATGCCAAATCGACAAGCCCCCTCAAGCTGAGGGGGCTTTCTATTTCTCTTGACCTGTCCCGATGCTATGAAAACGCAGAGCGGCCTGAGGCGACGATCGCGAGAGGTGATGAGCGGGGCAACGTCGAAGGAACACAAGCGACCGCCAGGCACATCCTCCCAGCGGTCGCTCCAGGGAGCGGGTCGCTAAACCCACTCATGAGTCACGGTAGCGCAACTCGAAACGGGTGTCAAGCCTGCGACGATCAAGAATGCGAAGGCCCTCGCTCCTGGCGGCGGGGGCCTTCACACACCATTATCCGGCACGACCTCAGAGTAGCATCGCCTCGACTCGAAGTCAACCTTGAATACCAGCCAATCAAAAGTGGCGAATGGCCGCCAAGTAAAGTGGAATACCAGGAAAACGTTAAGGTTCGCCCCCTTGACTCCCGAGTCGAGCGGAGGTACAGTGTAATCAGTAAGTGCCCAGAGCGCCTAGAGCGCCAGTGGCAACCATAGTTAGCAAGGTGCCCAGAGCGCCCAGAGCGCCCGTGGCTCCGCCCCGATGGTGTTTAGCCATGTCGGGGGCGGACTCACAGGCGCTTTTTCGTTTTCCTGGAGGTCCAGATGGTGAAGGACGACAAGATTCTCGTTCGGATCGAACACGAGCTCCGGCAGCGGCTAGAGCAGGCCGCACAGGCAAATGAACGGACTGTGAGTAGCGAGATCCGGCTCGCCCTCCGAAAGCACCTGGCATCAGAAGGCGCGGCCGTTCCTCAGCCGTCGACCCAACCCTCTGAGAACGGCAAGGAGGCGGGATGACAGCAAAAAAGCAAAGCCGCCCGTCTGGGAAACGAGCGGCGCTGGCCGAACGAGTAGATCAAGGCGCCCCCACTGTAGCCCCACTCGATGCGCCTGTCAACTCTCCCCAACCGCAGGTCGTGACAGCCTCACTCCACGTTGACGGCGCCGCGATCTTCGCAGATATCGAAGCGGCGCAGCGGGAGGACTATCAGGATCCATCCGATGCGGCCCTGCCAATGCCTGCAGCCTCGATCCTAGGGCAAGCCACAGATGACACTGTGAAACGCCGCCAAACCCATCGGGGAGCACAACTGGCGAGGTCGGACGGATCCGAGAAGCGCCATCCCAAGGGCGCATGGATCCCGTGGGAGGTTCTCACCGATCGCCGACTCTCGAACGCTCAAAGAAGCCTCCTCGCTTTGCTCCTGGCCTATCGCCACTCTTCCGATGGCGAGCCCGAGAGTGGTTGGGCGTTCCCGTCCGAAGGGACCTTGGCCGATGGTCTTGGCGTCTCCAGGCGCTCAATTCGCTGGACGCTCGAAGGACTCCAGAAGGCCGGCTACATCGAATCCTTCCCTCGGACTGAGCTCCATCCCCTCTGGGACGGACATCCATTGGCGAAGGCGTACCGGGTCAAAGTGAGCCTACTCTCCAATGAGGAGGCTACCTCCCCTATAGAGGAGGCCACCTCCCCATATAGAGGAGGAGACCTCCCCACAATGAGGAGGCTACCTCCCCCAAATGAGGAGGCTACACGCCATGAACAACGTATTGAACAACGTAGTGAAAAACGAAGGGAGAAAGAGGGTGCGCCAACCGCGCGCACGGAAACACCCTCTCCAACTGAGCGGATTCCAGAAAAGCTCAAGGTCAGAGCACCCGATCTGGTATTCGAGGCGCTGGCGGGTATCTGTCAGATGACTCCCGCAGACGGGGGCTGGAAGCGACTGACCGCCACTGAGAGAGGGATGCTCAATCGTTTCGCCGGACAGCTGAGGCAGATCGGGGCAACGCCTGAAGAGGTCCAGGCTTTCGGGTTGTGGTGGAGAAAATCAGACTGGCGCGGGAAACAAGGGCAAGTCCCGACGCCAGCGCAGGTTGTGGCGAGCTGGACGCAGTTCCAGGGTGCGAGCGCACGGGGACAAGGTGCGTTTGAGAGCGAGGCTGAGATCGTTCGCCGTAAGCAGGCAGAACGGCATGCGCTGGCTGAAGCAGCGAGGGCGAAAGTGATGCAGCCCAAGCCGGCGTCGGAGGTTTCGCCATGAGGGTTTGCCGGATGCTTCGCAAAGATGGTCTGCGCTGCGGGGGCCGGGTGCTGAAGCGTGACTATTTCTGCCGTGTTCACGCATTCTCGCCGGCAGCGATGCTATGGACCCTTGCGTTCGATCTCTTTGCGCTGACCAATCCCAGGACCCCCGAGGAAGTCGAGATGGCGGATTGGCTTTTGGATGGGATGGCGAGCGGGCAGGAGCGGTTGCTGTGACCTGTCGAGCGTTCGCCAAGGTGTGAACGGTGTCACAGCTAGAGGCGCAGGCAGGGGCTGGACGAGGGGTCCTGGGTCCGGCCAGGGATGAGACTGAGATGACTGATGAAAGCCACGTAGAAGCGGCTGTAGCCCCAGTGGCTGAAAGGGCGATCGAGCGCGACGCCCACGGCAAGTTTCTACCTCGCGGTCCTGGCGGTCCAGGCAGGCGCCGACGGGACATGAAGGAGGCTTTTGAGCATGAGCTGCAGGTTGTTTTGGCGGCGAACAACTGGAAGCGGATGAGGACGCTTATCGACAAGATGGTTGGAATGGCCGAGAGAGGGAATCCCGCGATGATGAGCCTCTGCTTGAAATACAGCGTCGGCCTGCCGCGAGATCTGGCCTATGACAGGTCACGCCTAGCCAACGCCGGCGGCCGAATCGCTATTCGCGAAGTGATCATTGAACTGCCGCAGCGGGTCGAGCATCTGAGAGGCGGGACAGGTCCGCAGCCGGCTGAGGCCTCGCAAGCGCCCGATCCGGGCAGCCACATGCCCACTGAGCAAGAGCGCTTGGAGAAGGACGAGAAAGAGGTCGAGAGTGAGGCCGATCGCTTACGGCGGCTGCAGCAAGAGCACGAAAAGGGCCTGATTGACAGGCTAGAACAGAGGCGATCGTCAGGTTATCTGGGCGAGGACGAAATCAGCAATCTAGCGAGGCGGCAAGCATGATCCAGACGCGGCAATTGTCTGTGACAGTGCTTTCGAAGCCGGTGCGAGAGGTCCAGCGCCAATCGCTTGAGATTGTCCTTCGCCGGTTTCTAAGGAGCTACTTGCGCGAAGGCGCGGCGCGGATGCGACGGCAGCAATGGCTTGGGGAGTGGCGGGCCGGCCTTCGCACGGATCTGGAGGCGGCCATTGCGCCTATTTTGGGGCGAATCTATGCCGCTGAAGCCCTGGCCATTGGCACGGACCCGAGCGCCAGGCCGGACGTTACAGATCGAGCCAAAGCCTTCAGCCGGCAGATCGCGAGCGCACTGAGCCTGGATCCGGATCTGGATCTGGCCGAAGCGATGGCAGACGCAGCGCCCGTGACTGAAACAACGCGGATCCTGGCCAGGGTGGCGGCTGAGGTTTGGCAGGCCAGCGGCAAGGTCCGGGGATACCAGATCCGCAGCAATGGCACCTGCCCGCTTTGTTGGTCGGTCCATCGGGCAATCTTTCCGATCAAGGACACGTCAGATTTGCCGCCGCTGCATCGCGGCTGCGTTTGCGACGTCGCTCCGGTTCTGGCAAGGGAGGCGCGATGACCTCGACGTTTCTGGACGATTGGCAGCGGGCTCGCGAAATCCTGCAGGTCAGAGCGACTTGGCCGAATCTGGCAAGGCTCCTAGTCCTGGCGGCCGACGAGCTGGGCCAGGACCTGGCGGCGACCGTGACGCTCGGCATGGCCATTCATGTCACGGCATTGGCGGCTGAATTGCAGACGGCCCTGAGGCACGGCGACGATCGAGCAGCGGCCAGGATCTGCCGAGCGCTAGGCAAGTCCAGGCAGCAAGGCCGAGCGTTGGTCGCTGAGTGCGTGGCCAACGAGCAGCGGGGTGTGACGGATTCGCAGCGCGAGGCTTTGGTCGCTGAGCTCACGAAGCACGAGCCAATGGCGGCCCAGGCGATCACGGCGGCGAAGGCAGGTGCCCGATGAAGGTGGGGGGGCGTTTGGCTGTATATGGTCGGCCGACAAGGTATACACACATGCACGCAAAAAATTCTGGACGATTCAAGGGTCCCAAATCGACTTGATTTCAAGCGTGTTGCGATCGCGATTGACGGTTAGGTTCCGGTTTCGGAGGTGAGCGATGAGCACAGGTGGCGACTCATTTGAGGTGTTGGGCCGCGTGGCGTTAACTGACGAGGCGACGGCCTTGCTCAACGGGATCAACGATAAATTGTCCGCGATGGGCGAGAACGCGGCTGGCCCGGTTGCAGGGAATCTTTCTGTGCTGGGGGTGGCCTTTGCGGTTGCGTTGGGCCAGGTTGCGGTCCAGGCTGTAAATGCGTTGGTAGGTGAGGTCGAGGGTCTTGCTGGCGATCTATTCCAGGCTGGAGTGCAGGGGCAGTTCCTCAACACCGTCCTCGACAATCTGACTGGGGGCTTGGGGGCGGGACTCATCAGCTGGGCGAACGACTTCGCTGAGAAGACGGGCATCGCTCGCGACACGATGCTTTCGATGACCAAAAGCTACATGGCACTGGGCATGGCGCTGCCTGACGCACAGAGGATGGCAGAGACGATCGGGGTCATTGGCCAGAACGCGGGATTGAGCGGCCCGCAGATCCAAAACTTCGGCATGGCGCTGACGAATGCAGCCGAGCAAGGGCTGACCGCGACAAGAGTCGTCCGCATGGCTGCTCAGGACGGCATTGCAAACTTCGGCAGCTTGGCAGAGGCGGCGGTGTCGAGCATCACGGGCACGTCGATCACGTCGATCGCGCAGGTGGACGAGTTCATCAAGCACACCAAAAGCGCTTGGCCCGAAATCATCGGCTACCTCGAAAACACAGGGGCTCCAGCGCTACAAAGCGGAGCGGATGCGGTCGCTGGTACGTGGGTTGAAATGGTCGCGCGGATGCAGGCGTCGTTCAGCGATCTCTTCACGCGGATCGGCCAGCCAATTGTGGATTTGCTGACCGCCAAGCTGGCGCCGCTATTCAACACGATCCAGACCTTTCTCAAGTCCGGGGTCATGGACAAGCTCGCCAAGCAATTCATGGACTGGATTCAGCCGGTGGTCAACTGGGTGCAACCTGCTATCGATGGTGTCCAAAAGTTCTTCGACAATCTGACGATGGGCATGGATCTGGGAGTCGCGATCAAGGACCTCGTGAAAGCTCTTGGCTTAGGCCCTCTGGTGGACTGGTGGAGCAGCACGGGCCAGCCCACGTTCGACAAGATTCGCGATGCCATCGTCAATGCCTTCTCCTGGCTCAGTACCCACAAGGATGAGATTGTTGCAGCCATCACGACCATAGCCACGATCAGTTTAGCCGGCTTTATCGCGCAACTGGTCACGGCGGCTTTGGCAGCGGGACCGTTGACGCTGGCAATCTATGGGCTGGAGGCGGCTGTCTTGGTCCTGGGCGTTCCGGCGGGCCGGAAGACTGTCATCAGCCAGATCGGCGAAGACGCTTTCAACGCCTTGAACCCGATCCAGCAATTCGAGGCGGAGATGCTCTCGCTGGCCTATGCGCCCTACATGCTCAAGGTGGTCATGGACAAGGCGCTGTGGGATATCGGCACATCGATCACGAACTGGTGCGGTACGACCATTAGCTCCATGCTGAGCTGGGCCGATAGCTGGTTCGATATCGGCGCGAACATGGCCGCTGGGCTGGTCAACGGATTCATGGGCGCGGTCGGGGGTGTCATCAGTACCATCGTCGCGGAGGTCAAGCGGATCTGGCAGGCGGCGATGGATGCGATCGGTTCCAAGTCGCCCTCCACGCTGTTTGCTCAAGTCGGCGAGAGCATGATGGCCGGCATCAGCTCAGGCGTTACGGGTGCGGTGGGTGGCACAGCGAATGTGGTGTCGCAGGCCACGCATGCGATGGTTGGGGCGGCCGGTGGTGCTGGCGGTGTCGGTGGTGCTGGCGGTGCCGGCGGAGGCGGCGATGACAATTCAATTCAGGACAACTCGCGGGTAGTGAACCTGAACGTCGAAAACTTTGTGATGGGCGGAGGGATGGATTTGCAATTGCTCATGAACGCCCTCCGCATGCTGCAGACGGCGTAGGATCGAAAAAAGGAGGCAAGATGGGTGCGCCAATCGTTGACATCGAGTCCAATGTTCGGGTAGCGAAGAGGAAGCCGAAGGCCGAGATCAAAGCGCCGCCGGCGCCGCTGACCGGGGATGAGTTGATCGATCGCGCCAGGGCGACTCGCGAGGAATTTGAGAAAAGGCGAGCCGCGATTGCCCAACTTCAAGTCGAGCAGCGCGGGCTGGAGGACCGGGCCAAGCAGCTGGAGGGCGAGATTGCCACGACTCACGACGCGGCGAGTGTGGCCGGCCTCGCGGAGCAGCTGGATGCGGCGAAGAAACGCCTCGCAGTTGTCGAGCCGAGTAAGGCCGCAGCCGAGCGCTTCGCCGGCGAGGCACTCAAGGTCTGGCAAGCCGCTGAGGACCGCCTTTCGGCGCGGGGCCTTGAGCAGAAAAACTTGCTTACCGTGGCGGCCTATGACGTTGCCGCCCAAGAGTACGAGGCTTGCTTGAGCCGCGCCTCCGCTTTGGCGCTTGAGCTCGCGCGATTAGAGAACGAACTGCAAGGGGAGATGCAAAGCGCGATCGAGGTTCGCAAGCGGACGCCGTGCAACCTGAAGTTCGCGCACGCTCTGGTTCCGCTTTTGGCGCATCCCGATTCGATGGTCAGCTGGCGGCCACCGGGAGCCGTTCGCCAAGAAATCGCGCAAATTCTCGGTAAGTCGTTGGTGTTCTTTTCGGCGTAGTAGTGAGGAGGAGCGATGCCTGAGAGAATCAATTTGAACCCGCGGCCCCTGGAGGGCGAAAGCGCGTCGATCGGACCCAGTCCGAAGGATCCAAACCGCAGCGCGTTCCCGCCGATCGTGCCGATCGAAAAGACACCACCGCCGGCCGAGCATGGCCAGGCCGTGCGGACCCAAAGAATGCCGCCCCATGAGGAGGGCACATGAGTGACAATCCGCAGGCACCAGTGACACCGCAGACCGTTCCGCAGATCGACCCGAACGTGCCGAGCTTTCCGCCCTTGCGGATCTTCCGCAGTCCGGATCACGATGATGCCGATGTGCGCCACGTGAACCCCGATCCGCCGCCCCCGCCGGAGCCGGAGGCCGAGTGACCGTCCTAGCTCATGCCGTCATAGCGTCTGAGGAGCCCGGCGCCGCGTATCGAGTTTCGCTGAGCACTTTGGAGCGGGTCTTCCGCAAGCAGCAAGGGAGAGAAGTCATGCTCCTGCTTGAGCACCAGCCCGGCTTTCAAGTTGGCCGCTTGGCAGCATGGTGGCCGAACGAAACGTGGCGGCGGATCGAGGGTCTCTTGGTGATCACCGACAAAGCCGCAGCGGCCAAGGTGCTGAGGCGCGAGCTCATGGGTGTCTCCACCAATGTGGAAGTGACGTCGAGCGATGGAGACCCTGGGCCAAACCTCCGACCTTGGGAGAGACCTCGTGCGTTCGATGGGTGGCTGAGGGAGGTCTCGCTGGTTGACGTGCCGGCAAGATCCGACTGCTTTGTCTTGGCGGTTCAGGAAATTCCTTGAGTCGACGCGGGGAGAAGGGGACCCGCCGGCTCCCCCAACTCCCCTTTGTCGAGCGGTGGCCGCGGGCCTCTTTCAAGGCGAGTCTGCGGCAGCGGATGCCCCAGCGGTCTCCTTTTGTCACCCCTCCGGGAGCCGCTGGGGCTGTAGGGAAGGCCGCTATGAGGAGTTGCCAGGTGTTTCCGCGAGTATGGCCCCGACCGTGACCCTGACAGCGACTACCGCGCTCCTGGCGAGGGGCGTCCGTACCGGCTTGTCCGCCGCCGCAAGAGGGCCAGGACCGCGAAAAACTCAGGGCGCCAGGCGTCGCAAAAGCGCCGAAGGTCCCAAAGGACGGCCAGCCGCAAGATGCCCTCTCTCAATCGTTTCTGTGAGTTCGGCCAGCAGAAACCAGGGGAAAGCGCCAGAAACAAGGAGAAAACTTGTTTATGCCGGACTAACCAAGTCATGCTATAGTCAAGCTAGGCGGCGGCGTTTAGGCCAATGCTCAGAGGAGGGACCGTGGAGACCCGCACCCCACGAGAGTTGGTGTTCCGGTGCATCGCTTATCCCCACACGCTTGAGTCGGTCCCTGGCTACTACGCACAATGCATCGACTTAGACCTAATGGTGTGGCGTCCGACCTTCCAAGACGCAAGGCACGAGTTGGGGGAGCAGATCCGAGGATATATTGAGTCAATCCACTCAAAGCAGGATTTCGAGAACTTGGTTCCGCGCAAGGCGCCCTTCTGGCCCTACCGCGTTAGGTATCACCTAGCAGCCGCTCTGCGCCAGGCGATACCTCGTCCACGTCTAGAAATGCGCAAGGGTTCCTTCGAATGGGAACTGCTGTCTTCTGAAATTTGCCAGGCCACACCCGCCTGAGGCAAGGGTGCCCAAGAAGTACCCGCCATTGACGCCACGGGAGGTCATTGAGATCTTGACCTTCCGTGGCTTTGTTTTGGACCGCACAAGCGGCGATCATCGAAATTACGTCCGCGAGACCCGCCAAGGGGAAAAAACCGTCACCGTCGACATGGGAATTGATGTTTTCGACGACGAACTCATCAAGAGCATGATCCGCCAAAGCGGTCTCTCTTACGAAGATTTCTATTGCTCCACGACGACCACTGCGAAGAAGATCAACCGAAGGATGCGTTAGACCTCGCCCTTTCGCGGCCCCTCTCATAGCCACGAGTCGAGCCCGTGCTACCCTAGCGACTTGCGTCCTGCCCGCTTGAACCTACAATCGATCGCGGGGGATGGAGGGAGACATGCTGAAGGCATTGTTCGGATCCGCTGGAGAGAGCCCACTTTCAATCCGACGTAACTTGGCGTCCGAATACATTCGCGCTGAGATAGCACACTGGGGGAGCTACCACAACCACAAGGAGCAGATGGCCTGGGGGGCCACCGCGCTCTTTCTAACGGGGGCCACTGCCCTCTCCCTCGTTCAGTTGCCCCGCTTCAGCATTTCCCCATTTCTATGGTGGCTCTTCCCTCTTGCAGTCATCGTCACAGTGGTCGCAGCAATTCGCTTTGTGTGGTGGCAGCTCGATCTGCGAGAAGTAGCAGCCAACAGGCAGAGGGCGACCGGCATCCTCGCTATTAGATGGCTCGTCACTCCGCCCAGCGACGCCGACCTGAAGGTGGAACCCGATCCGTGCTCAGGGCGTCCAACCTTCCCAGCTCTCAAGTGTGCCTTGAGCGAAGTAGAACAAGGGTATCGGCATCGAGGGAGCGAGGATCCTCGGATCGCCAAACGGCTCACGATCATTGTCATGGTGATCTGGGGCCTTGCGGCTCTAGTCCATGTGCTATACGCGGGCTTCTCGTGCGCTGGCTTTCGATCCTTCCCCTAAAGCCATGAGGTGAGCCCGCCAACCGGCCCCCACGTTCCCGCGTTCTGCTGAGGTCAAGGTGCAACCCGCCATAGGCATCCTGCGACTGCGCGACAAGGGAGACCGAGAAGGCGGAGACTTCACCGTTGATGTGAGGGCAAGGCTCACCCCGGATGAATACGCCGACTGTCTCGCCGCAATCCGCAGGATCAGTTCATTCCACGCAACCATCGACCTCTTCTCTCTAGTCCCAGCCAATTTCACGGATTTCCGCGTATCGATCGAGCAAGCACTGGATGCTTGGAGAGAACCCACGAAGCGCCCTGCCTTGGCCGCCACGATTGGCGTCGAGGTGAACCGCCGAGTTCTCAACTTCTTGTGCTCAGCGCGGACTTACTTGGACCACACAGAAACCACGCTCAAGCGCACATACGGAGAGCGCTCTCTAGTCGCAACTCGGTTCAGGGAGGCCACCTCCGCTGCCTACGATGGCGATTTCGCCTACCGCTTTGCCTATAGGCTGCGCAACTTCGCCCAGCATTGTGGCCTTCCGGCCAGCTATATCCGGTTCCAGACCTTGCCGCCTGAGCAACCCGGCACCCCCAACCAATATTCCGTGCACGTCGGCGCCTGGCGCGATCATCTTCTGGCTGAATTCGATTGGGGGCCTCTCACATCCGAGATCGCTGCACAACCCCAGATCATTGACCTGCCGCCAGTCCTGCATTCATTCATGCGGTCGCTCGAATCCATTCAATCCGAGGTTGCTGAGGCAGAGCTTCCTCTCCTCCGACCCATCGCCGAAGCAATCGCCGCATGGCGCGATAGGATTGCTCCTATCGACGGCGAAGTGTACATTCTCAACCTGGAGGGTCCCGAAGATGCGGCTGGCGCTGTTGATCTCACGAGGGTAAGAGGTATCGGATTCACGCCCTTCCCCCTCCATGTTGCCGAAGAAATCCTGCGGGGAGGAGTGACCCATTCCCTCTCCTTGTCCGATGACGTCATTGGCAGTTGACCCTCCCCGCTCCGTGCCCGCTTTAACCCTCGTCGCGCAGCGACACGGCTTCAGCCGTATGAGCGGAACGAACTCCCGCGGAATCAGAGCCACGAGTCGAGATTGGCTTTCTCGTGCGCCCGGATCAAGTCCTCGTCGAGGAGCTGGACATAGTGTGATGTCATGCTGAGGTCGGCATGGCCCATGAGCCTTTGCAGGCTGAGCAGATCCATGCCGCCTCGCAAGCTCTGGACTGCAAACGTGCGCCGCAGCGCATGCGGGGTGACGTAGAGTCCTTTCCGCTTGCCCCACTTCCGCACTAGATGCGAGAGCCAACACGGCGCGAGCCGTCTTCCTCCCCGTCCCTGGATCAACGGCGACTCAGCGGTCGGCGCCGGCTTGAGAGTGCTGCGGTAACGAAGCAAGGTTCGCCTTGTCTTCGGGCCGACCACCGTGGTGCGATCTTTGCGGCCCTTCCCGCGTCGCACAAAGAGCAGGCCGGTTTGCATATTTAGGTCGCCCCAATTGAGATTGCAGAGCTCAGCGGCCCGGACTCCCGAGTCGGCCAGGAGCCGGATGATGGCGGTCTTCCTCGCGTCGCAGTCCCTCAGGAGCCGATGCACCTCATCCGCTTCGAGGCAGGGGAGCCGCCTCTTTTCGAGCCTGGGCATTTGCACTTTCACGAGCGTGGGAAGCGTCCCTTCCGTGTGGAGGAAACGCAGGAAGGTGCGAACGCCCCTCGCCCTCGCATGCTGCGAGGTGTCTTTCAGGCGGTCTGCATTTTCGGCCTGCCATTGGCGGACGTGGCCAGCCGTGACGTCTTTCGGATCTGTCACGCCTTGGAGCTGGAGCCAGGTGACGAACACGCCGGCCGTGAAGCGGTAGTGCTGCATGGTCGCGTCCGTGCAAGGCATCGCCTGTCGAGAGAGGACGAAATCCTGGTACGCGGTGTCCAACGGGGAGACTTGCAGGCCAATTGAAACCGTCGAAGCAAGTGTTCTTTGGGACACGGAAGACCCTCCTATCGCCAATCCTTCAGCGGCTACGAGGCTCCTCCAGTGAGAGTGTTTGGCCTGGAAATCAGGCCGATTTGGTCACTGACTTCCAGGCTCAGGCGCCCCCGGCGCGACTCGAACGCGCGACCCCTTGCTCCGCAAGCAAGTGCTCTAATCCAAACTGAGCTACGAGGGCATCTTCACTTGACGTTCCGAACTGCGACCCTTGCCTTGGCCTGTGAGCGTCCAGCTCCAAGGTCGGCTAGATAGCGGGGAGGCAGGGATTCGAACCCTGGGTAGAGCTTTATAGGCCCTACAAGCGCTTAGCAGGCGCCCCCGATCGACCACTCCGGCACCTCCCCAGGATGGCGGAGGGAGAGGGATTCGAACCCCCGGTGAGGTTGCCCCCACAGCTGTATTCAAGACAGCCGCCTTAGACCACTCGGCCATCCCTCCAAAGCGCAGGTGGGTCTCCCTCGCCGAGCGCCACGATATTGTACCATACGGGAAGCCAGCGGATTGGGCACTCAAGATTCTCACTGCGGGGTTGGAGAAGGACTCCCCACCCCCAACGCCCTCAGCTCGTCATAGGCATCGAGGCGAAGATGTTCTGGCGCACCGCTGAGGCCGACAAGCTCATTCCAATCACCTTCGGCCAACCGAGCATCCCCAAGAAGTTTGTAGGCCTCGGCACGCAACGAGAGCAATGTCCCTAACTCCTCGGGGGCCAATGCTTGCCCCATGGCACCGGTCAGGACCGAGACCGCCTCTTCCCCCTCCCCCGCTGAAATCAGCGCCCGCCCGTATTGGGCCAGAACCGGGGTGGAATTGGGGAGCAGCGCGGCAGCCTGAGCGGCCACGGCGGCTCCTTCGGCAAATCTTCCCTCCATCCCCAGGGCCTCACTCCGCCCTATCCAGGCATCGGCGATATGGCTGTCCAAACGCAGGGCGGCCGCAAAGGCATCGTCCGCAGATCCGAAGTCTTTTGAGGCCAGAAGGGCGTCCCCGAGATCCGTCCAACCCGCAGCGTCACCGCTCTCGTAGACTGTGTAGACCAGGAGTTGCGATACGGCCTCTTTGGGAAGACCCATGGCAAGATAAGCCCTTCCCAAAGCCAGATAACTTTCCAGCTCGGTCGGGTCGAGTGCCTGTGAGCGTGTGGCATCCCTCCATGCCGCGTCGAGGTTTCCTTGCGTTACCTCCATCCCACCCAGAAGCGCCAGAGCCAGAGCGTTTTGGGGAGCCACCTGGACAGCCCTTTGAAGATTCTCGAAGGCCCCCTGAGAATCGCCCTTTCGTGCCAACAGGTCTGCCCGCAAGAGATAGGCCTCCGCGAAGTTGGGGTCA
>Ga0187878_1002007_pt1 | contig 18641 bp, 9 predicted proteins | sample June2016WEW_17_1_FD_132979 | JGI IMG/M metagenome (GOLD analysis project Ga0187878, IMG submission 132979) | Peatland microbial communities from SPRUCE experiment site at the Marcell Experimental Forest, Minnesota, USA - June2016WEW_17_150 | ecosystem: Environmental > Terrestrial > Soil >...
TACAGGATCATAGACGCACTCGTGCGTCTTTCTGTCTTATCAGCGCAGAGATTAAATTGCACAACATGTGAGGATGCAATCCCACGTTCCACGGGTCAGGCTCGAATGTCAGAGGCGGGCTTCAGTGTCTGGATGTAAAACTACGCTTGCCTTATACCAAAAGCAAACAGAGGTCAACTTTGGGGAAAAGATGGGGTGTGATTGCAGAATTCCTGAGTAAAACAAAGAATCCTCACCGATCTTCACCGATGAGGATTCTTCTTTAGAGCTTGTAGCGGGGGCAGGACTTGAACCTGCAACCTTCGGGTTATGAGCCCGACGAGCTTCCAATTGCTCCACCCCGCGATCATGTTTACACTTCGCATCCCGGTAGAGCCCTGAGCGAGTCGCATCGTCTTCTGATGTGACGAGTCGAAGGGCACCCCGCGATGTGTGAAATTCAATATACAACCATTTTCACCTCAAGTCAAGGCACGTTTTGCTCACCAATTCTCTCTCGCTGCCTCGAACCCAACCGACATCTTGAGCACATTTTCATTACTTTCCTGCTGTGAAAGACATTCATGAACATATCCGCAAGATTTTCTCTGAAGGAGGATCGCTCAGCTCGATACCCGATTTCGAGTACCGACCACAACAACTTGACATGGCGCTCGCCATCGCATCGGCCGTCGATTCACGAGCGCACCTGATCATTGAGGCCCCAACCGGCGTTGGTAAGAGCCTGGCATATCTTATTCCCGCAATACTCCACGCCGTGCTGCGCGATCGAAAAGCCATTATCTCGTCCCATACGAAAAACCTTCAGGAACAACTGCTACGAAAGGACGTTGAACTGGCCCGGACTCTTCTCCCAGTCGAGTTCAACGCCGCCTTGTTGAAAGGACGGAAGAACTACCTCTGCACCACCCGCCTGAAGAACGCCCACAACCACCAGCGACAATTGTTCGCCAAGGAAGAAACCGATGAACTCGAGATGCTGCGGGAGTGGACCGAAACGACGCGGGATGGCGACCTCGAGTCCCTCCCCTTCCCACTGAGCCAGACAATCCGGCAACAAGTATGGTCCGAGCAGGGTGCCTGCAGCCAGAAGATCTGCGGAACAGGTTGTTTTTTCCAGCGCGCCAAGGCGCGTGCACGCGAGTCACACCTCATCGTCATGAACCACGCGCTTTTCTTCACGCTCCTTGCGTCCCAACCCCAACGGGAAGGATTCCTCTACGACAACGATTTCGTCATCTTCGATGAAGCGCATACGCTCGAATCCATTGCGGGAGTGGGAATCGGCAAGGACCTTTCGCGCGCTCAGGTCCTGTATACGATTCACCGCCTCTACAATCCGCGGACGAAGAAAGGACTGCTGGCACGGATCAAAAAGAAATACGCCCGGGATCTGTGCGCCGAAGCCGAGGAGGTCACCAACGAGTTCTTCGATAGCATTGTGCGAGCGGCGAATAGCACAAAGCCGTCCGCATCCACGGTTCGCGTGCGGGGACCGCACCTCGTGGCCAACATCGTCGATCCGTACCTCCAGCAACTGCAAGACGTGACGAAAGAACTCGTCAAAGATGAGAACTCAAAACTAAGCAAGGAAGAGCTGACGATCGCACATCGCCTTCTCTGGGAAGCTCAGGTGCTCATCGGAGAATTCCTGGACCAACCCGATCCAGCTCTCACCTACTGGGTGGAACTTCCGGAGAAAAATTCGAAGAACCTGACTCTCTGTGCCGCACCGACAGACATCTCTTCAAGCGTCGGGCCGATGTTATTCCGCGAGAACACGTCAGTCATCTTAACGAGCGCCACGCTCGCAGTCGCCGGCTCCCTCGACTATATCCAGAACCGCCTCGGCGCAAGGCCGGCGGAAACTGTCATTCTTGATACGCCTTTCAACTTCCGCAGACAGATGAAGGTTGTGATCGCGGGAGATATTCCCGCTCCGGACGCTGCCGGGTATGAAGAGCAGCTGGCCGATTGGATTTTGTCGAGTGTCCTCCGGAGCCAGGGAAAGGCACTTGTTCTCTTTACGAGCACCGCGCTGATGAGACGCACGGCGCAGGCCCTCCGCGCATCCTTTCATCAGGAGGGACTGCAATTGTTGGTTCAGGGAAGCGGGCCTTCGCGGTACGATCTGCTTGAGGAGTTCAAACGGGATGTGAATTCAGTCCTGTTCGGACTGGACAGTTTCTGGATGGGGGTCGACGTTCCGGGTGAGGCTCTCGAACACGTCATCATCACACGGCTTCCGTTTGCCGTACCCGATCATCCGCTCATCGAATCGCGAACAGAATTCATCGCTCAACACGGCGGGAACGCATTCATGGAGTTCACGCTTCCCGAAGCGGTGATCAAGTTCCGGCAAGGTGTTGGACGTTTGATTCGATCCACTTCCGACAGAGGAGTCATTACGATACTCGATTCGAGGATTGTGTCAAAACGGTATGGACAACTCTTCCTGCGCTCCCTTCCCCCCTGTCCTGTCGAAATGATTTCCTCGTCAGGTGAAGTAGAAGAATTCGAACGGTTCGATCAATCCTGACTAGAGCCCATCTCAAAAATCCCACGGAAGAATGAGTTCGGGCAAGTGGGTCAGATGAGAAACGTTTCACAGAGAGACACAAAGTGAACACGGAGATACACAGAGAAATCTTCTCTGTGGCACTTTGTGACTCTCCGTGGAACTCTGTGTAATTACAGGAGCATCAGACAGGGTGAGTCTTCTCCCCTGTTTTCGAGATAGCTTCTAACTGGCTGCTGAACTTCTAAGTTCAAGAGCAAAGCACACACCCCTCGTTCCCCTCTCGCGCCCCGCTCGCCTCTTACGAGAGGGGACGTTTAGTTCACGAGTTGGAAGAGGCGGGCCCCTAGGCTCTGACAGTCCCCTCTGTGCGGCGGCGAGTGTGTTGGGGAGAGGGGATGAAAGTCCCGTTCCGCTCGAAGACGGAACGAGGATTCTCGTCCCGAACTGTGTTCGGGACGGAAGGGTGTGTGTTTTGATCTTTTTCGAGATTTCATGAGATCATAGTTACTGCACTCGGTGCCCCGCAAAAAGTTCACCCGAACGACATAATCAAAGGACATGCGAGATACGACACTAGAAGTATCTCAAAAACCGTCACGCAAAGTCGCCAAGCCGCAAAGACATAATTGGTCGCGGGCAAACACACGCGTGCCGAGCGGTTGTGGTAGCAACAACCGCAATCTACGAACTGATACTACCAGTTTTTCTTGAGAAGATAGATGAATATCGGAGCACCGACGACTGCAGTAACAACACCAACGGGGATTTCAGAAGGAGCGAGCACGACTCTCGAGAGCAAATCGCACGCGATAAGATACGTTGCACCGGCAAGGAACGAAGCCGGGATGAGAAGACGATGGTCCGGTCCGAACATCATGCGGCAGGCGTGAGGGACTACAAGTCCTACAAAGCCAACCACACCGCTGACAGAAACTGCCAGGCCGGTAATGAACGAGGCGAGCAGGTACGAGATCCGCTTGACCTTGTCCACCTCGACGCCGAGGTGCAGCGCAGTTTCGTCGCCCGTGGAAATCAGGTTAAAATGACGGGCTTGCGTCGAAAGGGCGAGCGAAGCCAGGAGGATCAAGGGGGCGACAACCCAGAACGACTGGATGTCCGCCGAGCTCAGGTTTCCGATGAGCCACAGGTATGTTGTGCGAAGGTCCTGGTTGACGAGAGCGGTAAACAAAAGCACTATTGAGCTGAAGAACGCACCAACCATCACTCCCGATAACAGAAGAGCATTCGTGTCGAGGATGCCGCGTCGATGCCCAAGGACGAACACCAGGAACATCACCAGTCCTGAGCCCACGAACGAAAACAGAGGTGTTGTAAAATGCGCGGCTCCGATACCGGCCATCATTGCGACAAGTGCGCCGACGGTTCCGCCACTCGATATTCCAAGTATATACGGCTCTGCGAGGGGATTCCGCAATAAGGCCTGAAGCACCGCTCCTGCAACTGACAGGCCCGCCCCGACAGTCAGGGCAAGGAGCACGCGCGGGAGTCTGATGTTAAGCAGGATGGTGCGCTGCATCTCCATCGATGGATCGGAGGGTGATGTCAATGCACGCCATAACTCGGAGATGGACATCGGCGTGGACCCGACCAAGAGCGAACCGAGGGCGACAACCGCGAGCACTCCGGACAGTGCGGCGAGTGTGACAATCGTCTTCCGGGGAGTGAGTGGAGTTCGTTTCATCGGACGGGAAGCTTCAGACACGATCTAGTTTGGTTTGAGAGCACGCCACATTTGCTCAAGAAGCGGCTGCAGCCCTTCCCTCGACACGGAGGAGATGCGTACGACCGGTATCTTCTTTCCGAAGGAAACTCGCTTGAGACGTTTCAGCGCCTGCGGCTCGAAAAGATCGATTTTCGTCAGGGCCACGATCTTCGGTTTCTTGGCGAGTGCCGCGTTGTAGCTGGCCAGCTCGTTGAGCAGTGTTTCATAGTCGCGTTTCGGATCTTCGCTGATGGATTCGATCAGGAAGACGAGCACTCTCGTGCGCTCAATATGACGGAGGAACTGGATACCCAGCCCTTTCCCCAGATGCGCCCCTTTGATGAGTCCGGGCATATCGGCAAGCGTGAAGCTCTTCCCTTCCGCGTATCGGACGATTCCAAGATTCGGCGTTAACGTTGTGAAGGGATAATCGGCGATTTTGGGTTTTGCGGCTGACACGACCGAAATGAGTGTCGATTTCCCTGCGTTTGGAAATCCAACGAGCCCCACGTCGGCAATGAGTTTCAGCTCGAGCATGAGTTCGGACTCTTCGCCCGGAATCCCGGGCTCTGCAACTCTCGGCGCCTGGTTGGTGGAGGTCGCAAACTCGGCGTTTCCTCGTCCACCTTTCCCACCCTTGGCGACAACAACCTCATCTCCCTCATGCACCAGATCTCCGACAATTTTCCTGTGCGAACCCTCCATCACGATTGTTCCGCATGGGACCCGGAGCACAATGTCCACACCAGTTCTTCCCGTCTGGTCTTTTCCACGCCCGTTTTCACCATTCTCGGCTTTGTATGAACGCTTGTACCGAAAATCGAGCAATGTGCCGAGCTGCTTGTCAGCGCGGATGATGACGTTCCCGCCGTTTCCACCATTGCCACCATCAGGACCTCCCTTCGGGACATACTTTTCCCGCCGGAAACTGATCGTCCCGTTGCCGCCATTGCCCGCCTTTACAAAGATGACAGCCTGATCGATGAATTGCATGAAATTGGTGTCTTAGTGAAGAAATAGGAAATGGTTGAGTTACTTTTCTTCCGGCTTGCTCTCTTCTCCCGGAAGGAATCGGCGCTGGACTTTGTCCGTGAAAAGGATGCCGACTTCCGAAAACGGATCGACATCGTTGGTCATAAAAACCTGCTGAAGATATGCTGATGCTTCCTTCCACTCCGTCATTCGGTTCAGTTGATCCAACGACTCCCGGAACAGAAGCTCATCCTTCTGGAAAACTTTTTTGATGAATGTTTTCTCTTCCGATGGAGAGAAGAGGGAATGCAAATTGACAAGCTCTCCCAGAGGGGCGGCTTCACCGTCGGTTCCCTCAAGAGTTTCTGACGGTTCGGGCTGAGAAATTATGAAGGGCTCGTCCTCTTCAAAATCCGAAAAGATCTTGATCGGAACTTTTGTTGAATTCGGGACTTCTTGCGCCGCCTCTTCCTGCTTTGGGCTCTCCTCCGGTTTCGCAGCCGGTTCCTCAGGGACAGTCGCCTGCCGCTCCTCAGGGAACTCGACCTCGGCGTCTTCGTTTTTCGTCCTGACCTTCTCGATATAGTTCGCAAGCTGGCGGAGACTCAGGTCAGCGATCTCGTTCTGATCCCGCTCTGTTTCGAGCCTCTCTTTGATATCATTCAGCTTCTTGTCTTCAAAGAAGACGATCGCCGCGTTGATCGGGATCCTTGGCTCGGAATGTGCCTGACCGGGAGTGAGGTCGGCTGAGGCAATGAACCGAAGGATGGGGCGCGTCATCAGTGCCAGCTCGACACTCGTATGCCGCGACACGATCTCCTGGTCGATTTTGCCGAGGAGTTCCGTAAATTCCTCGTACGTCAATTCAGCCAGCCCGCGATCCTCTATAAACCGCTTGATAATCTCTGCATAGTACGAGTAATCGACGCAATACCGGAGCTTCCGCCGGATATCCGATGTGGGGCGACGCCGCTGGTTCTCGAAGATGAAATTGAGCAGCGTCCACTGCGGCCTACACAGGAAATTGAACTCGAAGTGAACCGCGTGATCCAGCATCAGGGCAAAATCGTGCTGACCGAACACATAGTTGTGCACGAGCAGAAGGTCAATTTGTTCCTGCAGGCGAACGACTTCACGAAGAGAATAGGGGAACTTCTTCGAGCGGACTTCTGTCTGCCGTTCCTGCTGAAGCATCTGCTGCACACGGGCCTTGAAGTAGGCCTTCACGGCCGGATGCAGGTTGGCTGCGAGAATGTCCTTCAGGCGGATGCTCTCCGCCTCCCCAATCGTGCGGACACGGACAGCGCTCATAATCAGTTCTATTTCGGACTCAAAGATGTATCCCATAGGGGTCGCAGGAAGTTCGGTGGTTGTAAACAGTAAATAGTGAATAGTAAATAGTAAATTGTGAGTGGTTAATTTACCCCGAGCGAGCGCCTTTTGCGACTCGAGGGGTTGGTGGTGAGTGGTTAATTGGGATTGGTTGATTGGTCACCTAACCATTTAACCAATTAACCTTTTAACCAGTCATCTACCTGTTTGTCTTTTGCAGCGCCGTTACCCTATCAATCTCGCGCTGAGCTCCTGTCTTAAACGTCGCATCGATTCCGGGACGGCTGATGATCTGCTTATACATTGTCACGGCTTGATCGAACTTCGACATTTTCTCGTACGATTGACCGGCCATATAATACGAAGTTGCTACCCAGTCCACTTTCGTCTTCTTGGTGACGAGGTACGGGACCTTCAGGAACTCGAGAATCGCCTGCTGATAGTCCCCCTTGTAGAAATATGCTTCGCCGATGTAGTACCGTACCTCCGTTTCCAGATCCGCATCCGCGTTGTCCAGCAGGCTCTGCAGGTGAAGCACTGCCTGGTCGTAGTAGCCAAGTTTCTGATAGAGAACACCGATATCGACACGCTTGTCCATAAGCTCCGGGTCGTCCGGGAACCGTTCGATGTACTTGCGCGTCAACTCCAGAGCTGCATCATAGAGTGTAAGCTGTTTGTACGCAAGTATGAGGTTGTTCATCGCATACTGGACGAGATCCGGTGCACGGCTTTCGCTGTCGAGCACTGCCTTGTATTGACGTGCCGCGGAATCCCATTGCTCCTGACTATAGTACAGATTGCCGAGTGCCAGCCTGACGCGTGGCGCGATCGGGTCACTTCCATACTTCTGGAGAATCGCTTCGTACAGCTTGATTGCTTCAGGGGTTTTCTCGGAGAGCTCGGCAACCCGGGCGTTGCCGTACATTGCATTCGGAACAGAAGACGAACCGGCATACTGCTGGATGACGCTATCGAAGAATTTCTTCGCAGAGGCGTATTCATCCTTCCTTAGGAAGTAGTTCCCCCGCTCATAGTCAAACTCAGCCGCATACCGCCCCTGCCGTGGGAATGCCTTGTTGAATGCTGCCGCTCTGGCGTCCCCCTCCTTCGCGTTGTTCAGACGGAAATACGCGATAACAATGCGTGACAGGATGTGCTGCTTGAGGGAGTCGTTCGTCACCTTCTCTGCGACTTCGGTGTAACGGGAGATGGCATTTGTGTACTCCTCATTTTTGAAATACAGTTCTGCCGCTTCAAATGCCGCCTGATTCATTCCTGTCGATCCGGCAACCGAGTATTGGCTCGCCTTCTGAAGGTACTGGGCGGCCAACGTCACGCTGTTTTCCTCTCTCGCGAGCGTCGCCAGCTGATAGTACACTTGTCCCGCCCGTTCCGAAGAATCCTCACGGGCCAGATATTCTGCATAATAATGTTTCGCCTCTCCCCGCTTTTCGAGCTTGGCACAGCTCGTTGCAAGATCATAGAGTACATCGAGCGGAAGGCGCACTTTGGGATCAGTTCCCTTCTCCGCCTCGCGTACAACGGACTGGTACTGTATTATCGCATTTGGATAGTCGAGAGCTTTGAAGTAGGCATCAGCCCGGGCTCTGGCGAGCTGGCCGCTGAAGGATGTGTAGGAGAACTGCTGTCCAATCTGTTTATACAGCTCGAGTGCACGGGAAGCATTGCCTCGTCCTGCCTCGAACTGTGCGAGCGACCACGACGCACGAGCAGAAAACTCGTTGTTCGGAAACCTCTTGAGATACTCCTGGTACACAAGTGCTGCAGAATCGGGCTGACCGAGCGTTGTCAGCATATCTCCCAGCCGGAAGAAAGCGCTTCCTTCGATATCCTTCAACGGTCGTTCCTTGATGGCTTGCGCGTAGAATTTCGCGGCGTCTTCGGGATCTTTCTTTTTCCGGAAGGCCTCTGCAATCGAAAAGTAGATCAGATCTTTTCGTTTGATGACCTGGTGGGCCTGAAGAAACTCACCGCTTACCTGACGAACATCGGCAGCTCCTGCCGCGAGTTGAAGGCGGATATTCAGTTGGCCGGACCATGCATCATCAGCGAGCTCACCCGATGGGAACTGCTTCAGAAGAGAATCATAGGCAGCGATCGCTTTGAGAGAGGGTTCAAGCTTCGGTGTGCCCCCCGCGACCGCCTGAATTCCCGCATACTCAAACGCTTTTGCCTGGTTGTACCACGCCATCGACTGTTTCTCGGTGGGAAGACCGATATGCAGTGCCGAAGCAAACTGTGCGGCGGCTTTGTCGTAATCTTTCAGATCTTGGAAGTAAATTTCACCCAGACGGAATGCGAGTTCCCCTTTCGACTGCTGGGCGATGACATCGCCAACCAGCAGCGCGAGCTTCTCGAGACCGGATTCCTTGTTCTTCAGCTCAAATGTGCGGATGTGCAGCGCAGCTTCGCGCGCAGCCCCAACGAACTCACTCGCGGGACATCTTTTCAGGAGGTCATCATATGCATCGAGTGCCCGATCCAACGAGCCGGACAATTGCAGGGCCTGAGCCCGTCCGAAGAGAGCTTCATCTACAACCGGGGAATTGGCGTAGCGGCTGAGCACGACATCATATACTGAAATCGCCTGAAGATAGTCGTGCAGATCATTCTGATACAACTTCGCTTCCTCAAGAAGAACCTCAGGGACACGATGATCACCGGGATACCCAGTCTGAAACTCAGAAGAGAGACGCAGTGCTTCCGAATGGTTCTCCGCTTTTGCGGCAACACGAGCGGACACGATCAACACATCACTCTGAGACAGTCCGGTTGACGTATCGCCAAGTGCCTGCGTCAAATACATCTGGGATTTCTGCAGATCCCCTGTCTGCTCCGCAGCCAGGCCGGCTTTGAAGCTCGCCTCACCCCGTTGAGCAGCCGGGATCGCAGAGGCCAACTCGTAGTTTCGAAGTGCCTTCGGATTCTCGCCTTTCTGTGTATATCCATCTCCCATGAGAATCAGAGCCTGCTGACGCACCTGTCGGGGAGCGCGTGCGGAGTCCGCATCGATAAGTTTCCAGGATGCAAACGCCTGGGTTGCATACCCAAGCTCACGCTGCATCGAGCCGAGGAACAGGAGCGCCGTGTAGTAGCTGGAAGTAGAACGATAGGTTTTGGCCACCTCATCGAGCGCGTGCTGGGCGTCTTCGTACTTGTTCAGACTGGCCAGCGAGCGTGCCATCAGGACGAGAGCTTGTGCACTCAGTTCGGGATCTTTTGAAGCATCGGCGACACGCTTCGATTCGGCGCGGGAGAGCTCAAACTGGTTGTCAAATAGATACATCCGGGCAAGCTTCAATCGGGCAGGGAGTATGACATCGGATGAGGAGTACTCCTGGATCAAAGTCCGGAGCACCTTTCGCGCGCTTTCCGGATCTCCCGAAAGTTCGAAGTATTCAGCTGACTTGACGAGGGCACTCGGGGCAAGCTTGCTCTTCGGATGGAATGTTTTCACACGCTCAAATGCGAGCGCTGCTTCCCGGAGGTTTTTGAGGGAGACATAAGAATCGGCGACATTCCACCACGCTTCCGGAGCACGCGGATGATCGGGAAAGGCAAGGGCAAAATTCTGAAATGTCAGCCGCGCATCATCGAGTTTCCCCTGCCTAGTCTGGCACAGGCCAAGATAGAACCTTGCTTCGATTCCCTGCTGGGTATTCGGAAAAGTCGCTACAAACTGGCGGAATTGTTCCAAGGCAAGGTCATACAGCTTGTCATTATAGAGATTGACGGCAAGCTTGAAATCGGCGTTCTCCTTCGTGTCCTGACTGGAAGCGACAGAAAACCAAACAAGGGAAAGGAGCAATGGAAGGAGGTATCGGGGCTTCATATAGAGAAAAGGTAGCACATATTGAAGCGATTATCAAGGCAGTAGACTCTGCCGGATTACCGCTCGGTCGGCGATCATCGGGGAATCACAGAAAACCGCGCGAAACTTTCTCTCGTGCAAAGACGTTTTTATACACAGTGGAGGGAGCGTCTCCAGAATAAACAAGAAGGAAGACGGTCCTCCGGGTTGCAGGATCTGTTTTTATGGAGGAACACATCATGGCTCGCCACGCTACGAACCTCATTCTCTTTGTATGGGCTGTTGGACTCTTGATGTCCGGTTGCACGAACTCTCCGACCGGACCCCAGCAATCCACACCAACAATTCCATCGGTCTCGTTCAAGGGGCCAAAGACGAATTCCAGCAACCCGAATGTTCAGACGGTGACCTCCGCAGTCACGAGCATGAACGCCTATACCCAGCAACTCTCCCTTGTAGGAAGCTTATCTTCAATCCAACAGGGGAACACGCGGACATGGACGTACTCACTGGGAACGCTCAATGTCACACTGACAGCAACAGTACAACCCGATGGCTCAGATCGATGGGCCATGATATTGAATGGTTCCGATACTTCAGGAGCGACGTACAAGAACTTCACCGTTGCGAGAGGAACTACGAGTGGAGATAATAAGACCGGAACATGGGATATCTACGATTCGACCTCAACATCGCCTGTGTCGGAACTCAGCTGGGCCACTTCAAACAACATCCTCAACGGCACGTTGAAATCGTTCAGCGGGGGAAGCCTCGATGCCCAGACTGTTATCATCAACAACCCGGATAACAGCGGTCAGCTGACGATCTACTCAGGCTCGACCCTTACGTTCAAAGCGGTATGGCAGTCAAGCGGTTCCGGCAATTGGTGGACCTACGACCCGTACGGAGCACAGACGGGGACCGGGAATTGGACATGACAAGTTTTCAGGGTTCAGGACCGGTCGGATTCAAGACGGATTGTTGAACGAAAAAAGGGAACTTATACCAAATAGGATGCTCTTCGTACTCCTGACCGGGTGTCGAAAGCTCCGAAAACTCGTCGGGGGGGACGCTTTTGAGCCGCCATAGAGGCTGACTGTGAAAATTCGTTCACAAAGGCGACCCCATTAACGGGATCGCCTTTTTCATTTCTCTTTTCTTCCGTATCTCGGGCATCCAGAGATCCAAAAAACGGCAAGAAGGGGAACTAGACGCTTCATCGGCAAAGATTTAGCATATATTGCATCTATCATCGAGGCATGCTATCTTCGCGAGTCAGTGAAAATCTCGCATCGGATTGATACTCGTGCGGTCAGAACAAGCACTCCAGTCGCAGTTTGCACATCCTAAATCCACTTTCCTCTCTCACACTCAGTAGATGGGGGCCAAATGAAGTTTGCCGCCATTTTTCTTCTCACCATCATGCTCACTTCGCTTGCCCTTTCGCAGATTTCGATTACTTCAAGCGACGTGCAGTCATTCTATGCTCCGGGCAAATCATGGCGATTTCTGGAGAACTCGAATCTGAGCACGACATTCAACGTGGGAACAGCATCCTCTTCAGCGCAATCCTGGACGTTGCCGACAATCACTTACACCGACACAGCCAGGATGGACAACGTTCTTCCATCTGAGACACCCTATGCATCGAAGTTCCCGAGGGCTACTCATGCTCAACGGGAAATTCAAATCAGCGGTGGATCTACCTCAACCTACTATCAGTTTTCTAGAATGACGACGGATTCCTTGTTTTCACTCGGGGACGCTTTGAGAATTCAGAGAGCTGGGACCGACACAACGGAGTTTACATTTCATATAGGTCTCGACATGGTGCTTCCTTTTACTTACGGCAAATCATTTACCAACCGCGACTCGATTCCTATCGCGCCCGGATCCTACGTCATACAACGCACAACAGATGTGTGTGATGCATTCGGAACTGTCGTAGTGCCTGGCGGAACCTTTCAGGCGTTGCGGAAAAAGCAAACGATAATCAGCCAAACGTTCTACGGTGGCGTACAGTTTTCTGCTGACACCTCTGTGCAATTTTCGTTTCTCACGAAAGAGGGATACGAAACTGACATAACTCCGAAGGACAAAAATCCAAGCGGAAGCACAATTCCGATCACCGGCATTTCATACGTGACAGTCATTACAACTCCTACCGGCATCGCCGGTCAGGGCCAGACACTTCCGACTGGACCCTTCCTTGCTCAGAATTATCCAAATCCGTTCAATCCGACGACAGCAATCAGCTATCAGCTTTCGGCTGCCAGTACCGTGACGCTCAAGGTGTACGACGTGCTCGGCAAGGAGGTCGCAACTCTGGTTGATGGCGTTCAATCAGCCGGCATGCACACGGTCCGTTTCGACGGATCTTCCCTCAGGAGCGGCATGTATTTCTACCGGATTCAGGCCGGATCGTTTCACGACGCCAGGAAGCTCATTTTGATCAAATAGGTGTACCCCCAGGTGGGGGGACTTGTCGCAGGAAGGCATAACCACGTCAGGATCACCCTTTTTCGCTATTCATTTGCTGGGAATGAAAATTTGTTCACAAAGGCGATCTCAGCACCTAGATCGCCTTTTTCATTTCTCTTTTCTTCCGTATCTTAACCCTCCGGAATCTTAGACAAACTTACCCACATAGTCCCCTGTTCATGAACGTGCAGCAAAAAAACGTGGCAGTGGTGTTCGGCACGCGGCCGGATACCATCAAAATGGCCCCCATCATCCTTGAGCTTCAGAAGCACAAGCACTTCCGCGTGACAACGATTGCTACGGCACAACACCGGCAGATGCTGGACCAGGTGCTCGAGGTCTTCGGAATAAAACCGGATTACGATCTGAACATCATGCAGCCGAAGCAATCTCTCGCCGAGCTGACGAAGAATACGATCGGTGCTCTCGACGACGTCCTCGTCGAAGCAAAGCCCGATATTGTGCTCGTCCAGGGGGATACGACGACAACATTTGTTGGAAGTCTTGCCGCGTTCTACAGACAGATTCCGGTGGGACACGTCGAAGCCGGACTGCGAACGCAGGACAAGGCGAATCCCTTCCCCGAGGAAATCAACCGTCGGTTGACAAGCTGCATTGCCGACCTCCACTTTGCCCCAACAGCAACGGCGAAGCAGGCACTTCTCAAAGAACACATCCCAGCGAAACAGATTATCGTAACTGGCAATTCAGTGATAGATGCTCTCGGCTATGCGATCAAGAAAACTTATACGTTTCCTGATCAGCGGCTGAACGAGTTCGTCGATGAAGGAAGGAAGATTATCCTTCTGACGATGCACAGGCGGGAAAACTGGGGAGCGCCGATGGCGGGGGCGTGCAAGGCGGTCAAGGAGCTTGCCAGGCGTTACCCGGACTATCGGTTTGTTTTTCCCGTTCATCTCAACCCGATCGTGCGTGACGTGGTATACCCGATTCTCGGAGACATCGCGAACGTCGTCCTGGTCGAGCCGCTTCCTTACAGCGACTTCGTCAACTTGATGGCCCGTTCACACCTGATTCTTACCGACTCCGGCGGTGTGCAGGAAGAAGGTCCGTCCCTCGGCAAGCCGATTCTCGTGCTCCGGACAGTCACAGAACGACCCGAAGCGGTCCAATACGGAACCGTGAAACTGGTGGGCCTCGACCCGAAGACAATCTCTTCGACAGCACGGACGTTGCTCGACAACCCGAGGGCCTATCAGAAGATGGCCACGGCGACAAATCCGTACGGCGACGGACACGCGTCCCGCCGCACGGTGCAGGCATTGGAGCACTTCTTCGGATTCACAAAGAAGAAACCAGCAGAGTTCCGACCCCGATAAAGAAAGGATGTCGTAGTGAGATTTGTCTTTACTTTCATTGTAGTTTTTTTGACCCTCATCGTCGTTTCGGCGGCGCCTGCAGCAGAGAATCCGACGCCGAAGAGTGTACTGATCCTCGTGGAAGGATCAACTGACCTCCGGAATTACGCGATGGGCGACGGACGCCAGCTGGCGACGCTGCTCGGACATTTCGACACCCGCTTCACGCTCAAAGGAGTGAATGATTACTCGCCCGGAGAGATGAAGAGATACGACTTTACGTTCTATATCGGATTCCAGGCAGCGGATCCCGTCCCCGCCGCCTTTGCACAGGATGTTCTCTCACTCGACAGTAGAATTTTTTGGCTGAACACGGGCTTCGAAGATTTCTCGAAGCGGTTCCCTGTCGCCAAGCGCTTCGGCTTCAGTGTCAGCCAGATTGATTCGATCTCCACGTTCGACGGTGTGCATTTCGGCAACCGGACATTTACAAAAGGGGAGCCGAACATCAATGTCGTGAACATCTCGAATAGGAAGCAGGTCAACGTCATCGCGACGTCCTTTTCGACGAAGCGGAAGAAAGAACTCCCTTACATCATCACGTCGGGAAACCTTACATACATCGCAGATTCCCCCTTCTCCGGCGCCACTGAAACAGATCGGTATTTGCTGTTTGCAGACCTCCTGCACGATTTCCTCGGAGAAAACCACGAGGAATCCCACTCCGCTCTTATCCGAATCGAAGACGTTAGCCCGCTCGACAATCCGGATCACCTGCGTGAGATCGCCGACATTCTCTCCGCCAAAGGGATCCCCTTCCTCGTGGGCGTTATACCGTTCTATGTAGATCCAGGCCAGGGGATACGCGTGAGCCTTTCCGACAAGCCGGAGCTTGTCGACGCGCTCAAATACATGGTGCGTAACGGCGCGACGATAGTGATGCACGGAGTAACGCATCAGTACAAGGGTGTGACTGCGTCCGACTTTGAGTTCTGGGACGCCACGACGAACAAACCCATCAAGCAGCAGACGGCCGAACAGATCTCGCAGAAGCTCGAGATGGGGATACAGGAGTTCATGAAGAACGGCCTCTACCCGCTTGTCTGGGAAACACCGCACTACACAGCATCACTTCTTCTCTACCAGACCGTCTCAAAGTACTTCAGTACGGCTATGGAGCAACGGCTGGCAATCGAAGACTATGATTACAGTCAGTACGTCCCGTACGTCATCAAGAGCGATCTCTTTGGCCAGCGGTTGTACCCGGAGGATCTGGGTTATGTGCCGTTGAATCCGGACAAGGCAATCAGTGACACCTACATCCAGGATATCCTCAGAGGCGCGAAGGCTATGCTTGCCGTTCGGGACGGCTACGCGTCCAATTTCTTCCATTCATTTCTCGACCTGGACCTCCTGAAGGAACTGGTTGACGGGATCCAAAAGCTTGGATATACGTACGTCGACCTGTCGGAGCAGACGAACTGGGTTAAGACACCAGACCGCGTTATCCTCTCCGGATCGCAGTCGTATCAGGTCACATTGAAGGACCAGTATCTCGCTGAAGCGTATTTCGATACGGAGGGGGAGGTCATCAGACGGATCGTGTCCGAAAACAGGATCAACGGTCCGGTCTCCCATACCATCGAGCTAAAGCCAGGAGAGACGTACAAGGCTGAGCCGAGCGAGTTCAGGGCACATGAACTGAACTTCACGGAGAAGGTGTTCGCGCAAGCGAACCAGATGGTGAAGAAAATGTTTGTGCCCGAGGCCGATTGGAGCGGAGCTCGTGTAGCGATTCTCTGGAATCACCATGCGCGCGGTGCATCGTTCAACGACCAGGCATCGTTTGTCTCCGTGTTCCGGAGCGTCAACATCAATGTCGACACCATTTTTGTCGGCCAGCAGATTCATCTACAGAACTACAACCTTCTGATCGCTCCGTATGGTTTCATCGATTCGTTAAAGCCGATGGACTATGATGCGATCGTGAAATTCGTGCAACAGGGCGGGAACCTTATCACGGATCAAAAGAATGATCTGGCGGAAGAGCTTGGGATTCACTTCAGCCCGACACAATTGACCGTGCGGAGTATCATCGATCCCTACTACCAGGATGAACCCATCAGCTGGCGAAACTTCGAGCTTGTCAACCGGCTCACTGTAGAAAACGTGGACGAGGTATTCTGCAAACACGCCGCCACGGGGGCTCCGATCACCATCGGAGTGACGTTTGGCAAAGGCAAGGTGATCTTCTTCGGCACCAGTTTCGATCCGCTCACGCGGCACGGCTACAGTCGCTATCCGTATCTCCTCGATTATGTCAAACGGTACTTCCGCCTCGGTCCCATCATCAGGAACGAGAATCTCGAGGCGTACTTCGATCATGGTCTGCGTCCAACATGGAGCACAGAGGACCTCGTCAAGCAATGGGTTCGCGCCGGAATCAGGCGGATCCACGTTGCCGGCTGGCACGAGTATGCAAAGTACACGTTCGATTACGGCCGATTGATCCGACTTGCTCATGCAAACGGCATCCTCGTATACGCCTGGTTCGAGCCTCCGCAGGTGACACAGAAGTTCTGGCGGGACCATCCCGAATGGAGGGAAAAGAACTACAAAGGAGAAGACAGCCCACAGTTATGGCGGTTTGCCGTCGCTTTGACGGAGCCGGCTTGCGTAGACAGCATGGCAGTGAAATACAGGAAGCTTCTGGACAGTTTCGACTGGGACGGCGTGAATCTCGCCGAACTGTACTTTGAATCAGGGAAAGGATTTGAGACTCCACAGTTGTTCTCTCCCATGCACCCGTCAGCGGTCCGCGAAGTCCGAAAGAAATACGGCATTGAGTTAACGAAGATCTTCGACCAGACTTCACCGTGGTACTGGAAATCCAATCCGGCTGTCGAATCCTCCATCATCGACTACCGGATCAACAAGCTCGACGAAGTGTACGAGCGGCTGCTGCGTGAGTTCACCGATCACGCACGCTCCAAGCCGGGATTTCAGATCATCGTCACCGCGATGGACAGCTATGGATCTCCCGAGCTGCGCGAACAGATCGGTGTCGACATGGCACATATCCTGGCACTCCAGAAGCGGTACGGATTCTCACTCCAGGTTGAGGATCCTGAACGGCTCTGGTCGACCGATCCCCTTCGTTACATCCGCATCGGGAAAATGTACCAACAGCTTGTAAGCGACAGCTCAAAACTGCTCCTGGATCTCAACATTCTGACCTTCAGAAAGAAGGGAGACATCACACCTTTCCCCACGCTCATTCAGACCGGAACGGAATGTTTTCTTTTGGTCCACGCAGCAGCCCTTGGAGCTCCGCGGTTCACCTACTACTCGGAGGAATCGGTCAACGCGCAGGATGTGCCGTTCCTTGCAAGTGCTGCCGCACGCGACATCTCGTACCAAAGGAACAACAACTCTTATGCCATCGATGCGAAGCATTCGTTCATTCTCAAACTCCCCAAGGAGATCCCCCAGGTGCTTCTTGATGGCATGCTCGTGACCGCATCCCGGGAAAACCTTTATTTTATTCCTTCCGGGTCGCATACGGTGGATATCAATCTGGGTACAACGGGGGCATTCTCCACGTCGCAGCTCCAGCCGCGCATCATCTCTTCGACCGCGGATATCTCCGCTCTGAGATATGGCATGCGCACGGCGGCATTTACATACGACACTGATGAGCGGTTCCTCGTATCGTTCAGCAATGAACCGACGGGGGTTGATCTCGACGGCCAGCATTTTTCGTTTACCGCATTGAAAGGAAACGACTGCTACACGATCGCATTACCCCCGGGGAAGCACGATGTCAATATCACAACCGGCGACACATTTTCCTATGGCGTCAATGTCACAAGCCTCTGGTCGACCACAGCCATCGCGATGTTCGGGTTCCTGGCTGTTGTCCTGCTGGTTGGAATGTATTTCGTGCTAAAGGTCCTGCACCGTCGCACCGCTGCTTAAACGAATCGAGCCTTGAATGTCCGTACTTGAAGTCGATCTGAGTTTCCTCTTCGTCGTTGCCGTCATCCTGATCTGGTTCATGATCGCCTACCAGTTCGCCTTGACGATTTTTGGATATATCAACTACCTCAAGTCGTTCCGCGAACGAAAGTCTGTTGATGCGACGCAGTACAACTATCCCACCTGCACAATTATGATTCCCGCGCACAATGAGGCAATGGTCATCGGCCGGACGGTTGAATCGATGCTTAAACTCGAATATCCAAAAGACAAATTGACGATCCTTGTGATCAACGACGGTTCGAAGGATGAGACGGCGTCAATTGTGCAGAAATTCGCCGACCAGGATTCCCGGGTTGTTCTCTTCAATGTCCCGCTGGGTGAAGGGGGAAAAGGAAAATCGAGAGCATTGAACCTCGGCCTCAAGCAGGTCAATTCCGAGGTCATTGCCATCTACGACGCCGACAATACACCTGATCCCAA